>Ga0183260_10000993_pt1 | contig 24048 bp, 25 predicted proteins | sample AntDrymUQ4972206_2_FD_129768 | JGI IMG/M metagenome (GOLD analysis project Ga0183260, IMG submission 129768) | Polar desert sand microbial communities from Dry Valleys, Antarctica - metaG UQ497 (22.06) (version 2) (version 2) | ecosystem: Environmental > Terrestrial > Soil > Desert | place... | reverse complement strand
GCATCGGCGTTCACCAAGTCGGCCTTGGTTTTCATCGCGAGCACGTTCGCCCAATTCAAGATCGCCAGGTTGCCGGTCTGAATGCCGACAGTGCTCAGCACGCCGACCGGCTCATTCGCGCCGCCGCCCTTTATCAACGCGCTGTCGATGGCCCCCGCCAGCAGGTAGGCGAACTCATCGCGAACCAGTTGTTCAACGTCCGGTGACGATTGCATGATTAGTTGCCGCGACAGCTCGGTCACGCCGCCCGCATGCTTCGGCGACAGCGTGACGGAATCCAGCCCCAGATCGGATTCGGGAACGGCGGCATTCTCCGCCACCCAGCCGACGCTAAGGCCGGTCCCGTGCTTCGGCACATACAGGTTGCCGTGCAGTCCCGACAGCACTCGGACGCCGAGCTTTCGCGCCAGCAAGCGATTGCGCAACGGCGCGATGTAAAGGTCGGGACGCGATTCGTTGGCGACCAGCTCAGGCAGGGACGTGGTCGTGTTAACGCGGCGCTCGATGGCCTCCATCGGCACGAACACGCCCTGCGCCTTGCGGCCAGTGCGGCGTTCGGCTTCGGCGTGGTACTCGGCCTCGACGCCACTCAGCGAGCGGCCTTCGATTGCGGCCTGCAATACCTTCAGCACGGAAACCTGCGACTTCAGTCGGTCGAAGGACTCGCCATTGCCGGCGACAGGTGCGCCGATCATCCGGCGTTCGGCGTCAGCCAGGAACTCGGCGCGTTGTTCCTGCGCTTCGAGGTCGGTGATGTTGGTCTTGATCGTCGCGAACGTCGCAGCCTCGTCGGCAGTCAGCGAACGCTTCGCGGCATCGGCGGCCGTCACCATCGCGCGAGCCTCAGCGACCTTGACGGCTTTCTGCTCGCGCAGATGGGAAAGTTGCATCGTGAATCTCCGGTTTTTTGTTTGAACCGGAGGTTCATTTACACCACTTTTTCGACAAGTGGAAATTTGGACGCAGCGGGACGCCAGCGGACGGTGATTCTCACGCCGATTTTACAGATTGCCTCAGCGGCGCCCGATGTTTTCGGTGCGCATGGTGGAGACGGTGCCGTGCTTTGTGGTGTAGACCTTGGCGGTGTCCTCACTTCCCACAAAGGGAAGTGAGGCCTTGCGATAACTGTCAACCGTGCTACTCCCGACGCAGCATCGTCGAGCTATTTCAGCGTTGCTCCACAGGGTCCATTCCTCATCGGCCAGCAACATGTTCACCGCGCGGCGCTTGTCTGCGTTCGTGCGCGGGTTTCGGGTCACTATAAACGGCTTATAGTGACGAGCCTTGCGAACTACTCGGTCTGCGCGAACACGAGCCGCATGAAGTCGGCGTGTACCTCGGTTCGCACGTCCTCGACCTCGACTTCGCCGCGCGCAATCTTCGCCGCCAAGTCCGGCCGCAGTCGTTGAACGGCGCTGGCCTCCAACATGCCGGCCAGCGTGATCTTCATCGCGGCGCAGATGGCGACGTTCGCCGCCACATGCTCGGGGTGCCGGTGCAGCCATACGCGACAGGTCGGCGAACAGGTGATCGCGTGTGTGCGCGACGATTCCGCCAGCAAACCGCAGGCGGCGCACTCGAACACGCGGCGCATGTAACGCTTTCGCGAAAGTGTTTCAGTGGTCGCCGTCATGGGCCAAATCCATTGCGAGAGCGTTTGACAGCGACAGCCCAGCAAGGCGAATCGCGCTGCGGGGTGGTAATTCTTTTAAGGTGTGCACTACGTGCATTAGGCGAGGCTCAAAAAAGCCTCTGACTTGTGCACCTAGTGCATTAGTCCGCTGAATCTTATGCACGTAGTGCACTAGCAAACGTCTGACTTGTGCACGTAGTGCATTAGCCTTATGCACGTAGTGCATTAGCGTTTCGACCGTCACGCGACTGCCTTTAGCCTTGCACCGCGCCTGCGTCGTGCTTTCGGTGCGGGCATTCGGAAGTCGTCGATTCCGTCATGCTTCCAACTGTCGAGCGGCTTGAGCGTCGGCCTCATCTCCAGTGGTTTGCCGGGCTTCTCGTCGATCTTCCGCCACGTCAAAGCGTGCAGGTTCGGTCGGTTGAGTCCGCCTTGCTGCGTGCGAACGATGATGCGGTAGTGCTCCGCCTCCAGCGTGGCCTTCTGCAAGGTGTGCGACGACTTCCAGCCCGCCGCTTTCATCAGCGACCACGACGCGCACAGATAGCCGTTGTTGAATCCAGAATACTGGCGGGCCAGGTCCAAGATCAGCTTGTTGGCGTGCGCGCTCAGTCTGGTGCAGTTTTTGTGCCGCAGCATTGTCATCGGTATGACGAACGCCGCGCCGCCGTCGATCTCTCCCCACGCGCTCGCCTTCTTGTTTCGTCCCATCGTCTTAGTGAAAACCGCCGAAGTCATCGGGAAACTCGAAACCGTCCTCGAGCGCACTCAACTCGCACAACTCAATGCGCCCTGCCTTGGCTGCCATCGCCACAAAGTTGCAGACGCTCGCGAAAAGCTCGGGCGTCATGCCGACAAGGTTCCCTCGCGCACCCATGCCGCGGCCGAGGCCGACAAGGAATGCGCCGGTGCACCCACCGTCGGCAGTGACTGCGAGTCGTATGCTGTCGAACTCGAACGGCGGCCCGCTCACGGCGTCGCCTCTCTGCTCGGTTCGCGGCGGTAGACGCGCAGGTCGCGGTCGACACGGCTTAGAACGTCTTGTTCGCGAGCGGTGTCAAAGAATCCGGTGCCGACCAGCGCCACCGCGATGGTGGCGTTACGGATGGTTGCCGGCACGTCGGCGTCGAACTCGGTCAGTTGAAAGCCGATCTGGTTCTCGACATATTCCTGCGCCGCGTCTAACGCGGCTTGCTCGTCGGGATCGTGGAGTGCGTCGCTCAGCTCACGACGTGCGCACCTAAGCTCGGAAAGGCTGACAACGCTCATTCGCCGGCCCGCCCTTGGCACGCGGCCACCAGTTTGGCGATGTAGCTGTCGAGCGCGCTCGCCGTAATCATGCGGCGGCGTCCACTCTTGAACGTCTCCAGCGTGCCATCCGCGATGGCTTCGTACAGTCGCGAGCGAGAGAATCCCGTCGCGCTCACGGCCTCCTCGATCGTGTAGGAGAGTCGCACAGGTGCATTCGTATTCATCTATCTCACTCCATCCCGGACAACGTGACCGGGTAGGAGTGCAAGGTAGGGATACGAATCTGGCTACGTGAGCGTTTGGCCAGTCACGTGCCGCACGATCTTCTTGCGTATGTAACCCGCCCGATTCGGGTCTATCAGTCTTGCTACGGCAGCCGGAGTTAATCTCGGATTTCGGCTCCAAATCTTATCCGCTTCACGTTGCCACGCTGCTTTGCTTGCGTTCGCTTCCGCCACGCGGGTCGCGTTGCCGTTGCGCATCCCGGTGCGATTCTTTGCTCCGGTGATGATCTCCGGCTCGATGCGCTTCACGTCCAGATATCGCTTCTCCAGCATCGCCAGCATCATGTTGTAGCAGGCGTCGACCGCAAGCTTTTTGGATTGTGGATCGGTGATGGCGTCCAGTTTCTCGACTACAAAGTCGAGTGCCCGCGCAGCGACCGCCGCCCTGTTCCAGCGGACCCCGCTCGTGTCTGCATCGGACTGCGTTTGAAAATCCGCGCGCAGTGCCGCGATTTCATCTCGAAAGCTAGGCCACGCCTCGCGCCAGTTCTCGGCGGTCATGCGGTCGGGATTGTCGATCCGTGCCTTGCGATGCAAGAACACGCCATCGCGAACGGTCACCCATCTCACGGCGGGCGCTGTATCGGGCGCAGCCTCAGCCGCGCCCTTTGCCTGACTGGACTTCTTACGCACTGTCAGATCGCCGACCTGCGAGCACCTTCCATCGCTGCGGCTATCGAAAGCATGCGAATCCGCGCCATCTTCGCGAACTCCAGTTGAGAGTCCAGGTGGGAAATATAAGCGCTCATCTGCTCGCACTGGTCCACCCAGAAGTCGAGCGGCGAACCGTCGTCCCGCGAGAGGATGTCAGCCCGAGAAGTGCTCAGGATCGCCAGCGCGAGCCGACGGTCGACGCCGTAGGACTGCGCCGCCTCCTCCATGCTGGCGATCTTCTCGCGAGGAATGACAATGCCAAAGTCCATGTCGGCGATTTCCTTCATTGTTGCGAGACGTTCGCCTGACTTCTGCGGTGCTACCTTTCTTGTCGCCATGATCGTTCTCCTAGTGGAACGGTGGTGGTAGGTCGGCGGCGTGGTCAATCACGCCGTCGACCGCTTTCTCCCGCGAATGCGGGAAACCTTGTTGTCTGTGGTGATGCCGAGCGCGGGCAGCTTCGCGATCCCGGCCGCGACTTCTGACGGCAGCAGCGCGGCGTAGTGCTTGCGAGTGATTCGGGTGTCACTGTGGCCGAGTGCCTTCGCGACCAGCTCGAGGTCTTTGGTCGCGATCAGCAACAGTTTTCCGTAGGTCGCGCGCGTGGTCTTGAACGAAACATCATCCAGCTCTGCCACGCGAGCGGCTGCGCGCATCGGTTTGATCACGTCGGACTGTGACCAGGTTGAACCGTCGGCCCGCGTGAAGATGTAGGCGTCCGACTTGCGGCCCGTCGTGAGGGAATCGAACAGTGCCACGCCTTCCGCTGTCAGCGGTTGCACCAGCGACTTGTAGCTCTTGCTCTGGTAGAGCCGCACAGTCTGCGTCTCGTGGCTGTAGTCGCGCACCCGCAGGTTGCGCAGCTCGGAGTATCGCGCGCCGGTCAGGAACGCGCCTTGCAGCAACGTGCGCAGGTCAACAGGTGCAGCGTTCAACAGCCGGGTGATCTCGGCTTGATCCAGCATGCGCGGGACCGGATCGTCCCCCAAGGCGAACGGCGAGACCTTGCGCCACCAGTCCGGCATATCCTCCGGCAAATCGTCGCGGAGCCGCGCCCACGAAAGGGCAGCCTTCGCGATGGTCAGCACCCGGTTAGCGGAAGCCCTGCGGCTGCGCACCTGCTCCGCGTCGCCGCGATCAAACGGTTGTGCCTTGCCCCGTACGGTCGCCGGCTTCGCGGCCATGCCGATATGCCAGTCCCGCATGGCCTTTGCAGTTAAGGCGGTGACGAGCTTGGCGCCGATGCCGTCGCGCGCATGAAGTCCCCACGCTTGTGTCGAAACCTTGGCGGTGGTGCCGGGCATGACGCGATTCGACCTGCCGCCCGGTGTGACTTGCCGCTGCTCGATATACGTGTCGAAAACCTGATTCAGCGTCAGCCCGTCGGCATAGTGGCGAGGGACTGGGGTGCGGCGCTCATCAAGTTGCACGTTCGTCGCGCGCTTCACGGCCTGCCCGTAGGACAGCACCACAGCCCCGTCAGCCTTCGTGTGGTCGTCAGGTGTGCCGATGCGCTGTTTGCGGTAGACGCCCGCCACGCGCTGCCGCACGAACCATGAAACGTCTCGCGCGCCCTTGGCGTAGCCGACTGCCGTTCCCGGAACGATCTCGACCCAGTACGGCTCACGACGGATCGCCAGCGGGTTGCGCTTCTCAGCGGTCGCGATGCTCACGCCAGTCTGTCGATTCTTTGCCGGTTTCCGCGCCATCAGCTCGCTCCGTTACCGCAGTTACCGCAAAAAGGGGCACGCTACCGTGCTGCGGCCAAGAGGAACTGCGGTAAACTGCGGTAACTTACCGTCCCGGACAGCCGGCAACGCAACCGTACAGGACGGGACAGGAAATGCAATGGGCACAAGGGGTGCAGGGTTACGGAACCGGACTGCGGTAAACGCTACCGGACGCCATTTGAAACCCTTTCACGGTTGCGACCGGGGTTCGAATCCCCGTGGGGACGCCAACTGCAAAGCAAGAGGCCCGCGCAAGCGGGCCTCTTGCTTTGCAGGCATTGAAAGTTGACGCATTCGGAGTTCGGTTTGGCGCTGCGCGCCTGCGCTTGGCACAATGGCGCATCTCGCAAGTCCGGATTCCGATGTCGTATCAGGTGTTGGCTCGTCAGTGGCGCCCGAAAGTGTTCGCCGAACTGGTGGGGCAGCTGCACGTGGTGCGCGCACTGAGCCATGCGCTCGATTCAAGCCGGATCCATCACGCCTTCCTGTTCACTGGCACGCGGGGAGTGGGCAAGACCACCATCGCGAGAATCCTTGCGAAGTCTCTCAATTGCGACGTCGGAACCAGTTCCACGCCCTGCGGCGTCTGCTCAACGTGCATCGACATCGATGGCGGACGCTACCCGGATTTGCTGGAGATAGACGCGGCATCGCGAACCAAGGTCGACGACACGCGGGAGCTGCTCGACAATGTCGTCTACGCACCCTCGCGCGGTCGCTTCAAGGTGTACTTGATCGATGAAGTCCACATGCTGTCGACCAGCAGTTTCAACGCACTGCTCAAAACTCTGGAAGAGCCTCCACCCCACGTCAAGTTTCTGCTCGCCACCACGGACCCGCAGAAACTGCCGGCGACGGTGCTCTCACGGTGTCTGCAGTTCAACCTCAAACGGCTGAGCGAGGACGAAATCACCGGTCAGCTCAGGCGCATTCTCGACTCGGAGAAGATCGGATTCGACGAGGACGCAATCGCAAGCCTGGCGCGCGCCGGCAACGGCTCGATGCGCGATGCGTTGTCCTTGCTCGACCAGGCCATCGCGCACGGCGGCGGCAAGGTCGAAGGGGATGACGTCCGACTGATGCTGGGAACCCTGTCCCGCACCGATGTCGCCGCGCTGCTCGACGCAGTAGTTCGCAACGACGCGGTCACCTTGCTCGCTGCCATAGAACACGCCGCCGCTTCGGCGCCCGACTTTGCGCTGGTGCTCGATGACCTTGCGGCGCTCCTGCATCGTTTGCAGATCGTCAAGTACCTCCCGGATCAGTTGGTCGAATGGTCACGTGAAGTTCCGGAACTCGTGAGCCTCGACCAGCGGCTCGATGCCGCTTCGTTGCAACTCCTGTACCAGTTGGCGATCACGGGTCGACGCGACCTGGCGCTTGCTCCGACGCCACGCGCCGGGTTCGAGATGTGCGTGCTGCGCATGCTGGCATTCAAGCCGCAGCGCGCCGTCGACATTCTTTCGGCGTCCGGCGAGCGCCCAGGCGCCGCGGCGCCGGTGGCCCCAGTCGCCAGCCCTGCGCGGGCCACAGCGACGACGACCAGTACTGCGGTCGCATCGGTCGCGGGCAGCCGGGTCGATCCGCCGGAAATCAAGATGATCGATGTCGTGCAACCACAAGGCTTGGCGGTGCCCGCGGCTCCTCCTCTCGATGCCGGAAGCAGGCTCAGCCACGAGCGCTGGTTGAGCTTGCCGGATGCGCTGGGATTGCGCGGTGCCGTGCGGGAACTCGCCACCAACAGCGTGCTGCTTTCGCACGAGGGTTTCGTCCTGCGTCTCGGGCTGCGTACGCAACAAAGTCACCTGCGCAGCGAACTGCTCGCGCGGCAGCTGCAGCAGGCACTGGCGCCGTGTTGTGGCGATGCGACCCTGGTCAAACTGGAACTGATGGAGCCATCCATGGCGACAGCGCCAAGTGCAGCGGCGCTCGCAAGTCAGGCAGCGAGTGCCCGGCAAGTGGCAGCGGAGGCGGCAGTGGCCGGTGACCCGCTGATTCGGCAAATGCTGGAAACCTTCGACGCAAGATTGCTGCCGGGCAGCGTTCGCGTCATAGAGCCGGAGTAGAGAGAATGCGTGGTTCGCTGGGCGGTTTGATGCAGCAGGCTCAAAAGATGCAGGATGACCTGCGCCGCGCGCAGGAAGAGATCGCGAATATCGAAGTCCAGGGTCAGGCGGGCGGAGGCATGGTCCGCGTGACTCTAAATGGTCGTCATCAGGCGCGTCGGGTCGTGATTGAAAGGACCCTGCTCACTGACGATCCGGAAATGCTGGAGGGGCTCATCACTGCCGCCTTCAACGATGCCGTCAATCGCGTCGCCGAGGCCACCGCGTCGAAGATGGGCGAAGTGGCAGGCGGTTTCGATCTGCCGCCAGGTTTCAAGTTGCCTTTTTGATGGGGACGGAAAACTCCACACCGCTGTTGCAGCAACTCATCGATGCTCTGCGATGCCTGCCCGGAGTCGGTGCGAAAAGCGCGCAGCGTATGGCTTTGCACGTTCTCGAAAGGGATCGCGACGGTGCCCGCCATCTGGCACACACGCTGATTGCTGCCAGCGACCGCATCGGCAACTGCGCTCAATGTCGGAACTTGAGTGAAGATGAGGTGTGTTCGATCTGCCGCAGTGGTGTGCGTGATCGTTCGCAGCTCTGCGTGGTGGAAGGTCCGGTGGACTTGCTGGCGATCGAGCAGGCCACGGGATTCCGCGGACTGTATTTCGTGCTCTTTGGGCGGCTTTCGCCGCTCGACGGGCTCGGTCCCACCGAACTTGGCATCGATCTACTACAGAGCAGGTTGGCCGAGGGCGAAGTGCGCGAACTCATCATCGCCACCAATCCAACCGTTGAGGGTGAAGCGACTGCGCATTACCTCTCGCAACTCGCCGGCCAATCCGCTGTGCGGGCGACACGACTCGCACACGGCGTGCCGCTCGGTGGCGAACTCGAATTCATCGACCGCGGCACTATCGCGCACGCCTTCGGTGCGCGCGCTCCGCTCTAGGAGTTCACGTGACAGAAACTGTTTTTGATCGCATCCTGAGCCGCGAGATTCCGGCAGACATCGTTTTCGAGAACGACGAAATCCTCGGGTTCCGAGACATCACGCCGCAGGCGCCCGTGCACGTGTTGTTTATTCCCAAGCGGCGGATCGCAACCCTCAACGACCTCGAGGAAACGGATCAAGGACTGATCGGAAGGTTGATGCTGGCTGCCTGCGCGTATGCGCGGTGCCAAGGCTTCGCCGCAAACGGCTATCGCTGCGTGATCAACTGCGGGCCTGATGGTGGGCAGAGCGTCGATCACATCCACCTGCACCTCCTCGCCGGTCGCCGCCTGTCGTGGCCCCCGGGGTGAGCTGACGCGCTTGCGCGCCATGGCGCGCGCGTCAGCGAACGCCACGGACAGGATCTCCGTGGCCGGATTCGACTTGGGTAGGCGGGGCTGTCGCGCGGCACTGCAGCGCGCCGCCGAACGCACGCACATGGATGTGCGGGCCGGATTACTGCCGCAGGGAAGCCTGCCTGCCCCGAGGCATTTTGCGCAGAGCCTAGTCGAACGCCACCACGTCAGTAGCTCGCTCCTGACCGAACTCGAACGGTGCGACCGCGGAACTGCTTGCGCCATCGGCACGATCGGCGCACGGAAAACCGGCAGACATCAATGCCGATGCCGATGCCGCCAGCCGTAGTGCCCAAAGTGGTAGCCAAACCTCAACCCAAAGCCATAAGGCCCGTAACCGTACGGGTAGCCCCACAGGAACGGACTTGCGCGTCTGCGCTCCCATTCAAGGTTCCTGTCGGGCCACAAATAGAGCGCCTCTGCACTGACGCGCGGATAGATGTAATCGAACTCTCCGACCTTTCGGGTCTCGGTGCCTGCGAGCGCGCCAACCACCGTGATGTCCCGGCCCGCCTTGAACACCGCGGGATCGTAAAAGCCCGAACGGCAGGCAAGAAATCGCCCATCACTCCTGTCGGTCTCGTGCGGGCGCGCGCTGCTTCCGAGTTCGCGTCCGAGGACTTCGAAACAGGTTTCGCCCGGACGTGGATCCACGGAGATGACGCTTCCGCCCCAGCGTACGCGCGCGCCGTCCGCGCGCGCCGCGTCGACCGGGCGCACCTGGGCGAACTCGCCCTGCAAGGGTCGCGGCGCCGTGGCACAACCGATCATCGCCAGCGGCAGCAAACAGAGCAAAGAATGTTTCACGATTGTCTCCAGAGAGAATTCCGTTACACCAAAGGACGGTTCAGCGGGCCATTGCGTCGCGAGGACGCGCAAGTTGCAGACCACGCACCTTACTTCGCAGTGCTTCGAGCCGGCGGTCTTCGATCGATTCCACCGCATGTTGGCGAGCGTATCGGAGGGCGATGAACTCCTGCGCAATCGAACGGATCTCGCTTGCCTGATGCGGTAGTTGCGTTGCGGCTCGTTCAGAGAATTCCACCGGCCCCTCCGTGCTGCCCCGAACGATACCGCTGCGTGCGAGCTTCGCGACGTACTGGCGGTACAGGACGATCCAGGGCGAGGCCGGGACGGCCCGTCCAATCGTCAACAACAGTGCTGCGAGTCCCAAAGTCGCCATCACGAGCGCGACCCACAGCACGACATGCCGAGCCCGGTCTTCTTCGCCGATGCCCAGACGCTGCAGCAAACTCGTCTGGCGTAACGCATCGAATCCGACCACGGCCTGTTGCCACCACGATCCCAGCACATCTGCGCGATCGCGCAAGCCAGCCCACCACCCAACCTTGCCCAGCCAGCCAGCGTCCGACCCTGCGCCGAATCCGGAGCCACCGCGCAACACCCGCTCCGGTGCCACCGCGGCTGTCGGATCCACACGCTCCCATCCTCGACCTGCAATCCAGATTTCGGCCCACGCGTGCGCATCGGACTGCCGCACGATCCAGTATCCGCCCACCGAGTTTCGTTCCCCACCCTGATATCCCGTCACGATGCGCGCAGGAATGCCCGCCGCGCGCATGAGAAAAACGAAGCTGGATGCGAAGTGCTCGCAAAACCCGATGCGCGTGGAAAACAGGAACTCGTCGATCGCCTGGCGACCCAGGGGGGGAGGGTCGAGTGAATACAGGAATTGCTTCCGGATCAGGTCCAGCGCCTCCCGGACGATCGCGTCGACGTTGGCGCCGTGCTGCGCTCTCCACTGCTGTCCGAGTCGCATGGCGCCGGGGTTGCTGCCGGCGGGAAGTTCCAGCCCCGATCGGCGCAGTGCGGGGGGCAGTGCGCTGTGGAGGCGATAATGCGTGGCGGAAGTCGCGCGGTAGCGCCGGTTTGCGCGCGGTCCTGCCGGCCCCGTGATTTGCAGATCAACGGCTCTCCGCATATCGGCGGGAGTCGTCAACGGCGCGTCAAGCGCGAATCGCCAGATCTTCGGGCTGTCGGCCAGAGTGATTTCGTAGGCGTAACGTTTGCCGCTCGGTCGAATGTCGCTGCCCGCGCGGGTGCCCAGGAACCTTCGCGAACCCCGCCAGACGCGTCCGTCGAAAGTCCACAATACAAGGCCGCGCCAATAGCGCTCCGCAGGCGGCGGCGCCGGTCCGTCGTTGTCGAAGCGAACGCGAAACGCCGGACTGTCGTCCAGCGCCAGCCCTGAAAGCGCGCCCAGTTCGAGTTCGTCGTCGATACCGACCCGACCCCGCGGCTTGTCGTCCAGGGTGCCCCAGAGCGGTGAAGCCAGGCGCGGAAACAGCAGGAACGACACCAGTGCGAATGGCACCGCAACCGCAAGCGCGAGAAGCGCCTCGCGCAGCGGCGAGCGCCAGTCGCGCAGGGAAGGCTGCGCGGCGGCGTCCGCGGCTGGTGCAATTCGGTCTGTTCGCAACCACTGCAGGGCGATCAGAACCAGTACCAGCAAAGCGATAGTGAGCGCCGTCTGCTCGAAGCTCTGATCACGGAGAAAGGCCGCCATCGCGAGAAAGTTGGAGACCATCACGACCAGGCGCGCGTCGCGCACCCCGTTGGTCTCGAGGTATTTGAGCACCAGCATCGCGGCCAGCAGCGCGGCTCCGGCTTCGCGGCCGAACACGCTGGGCTGTGTTGCAGCGATGGCGGCGCAAGCGCCCACGAGCAGCAGGACGCGCCATAACGTGGGCAAGGGACCGGCACCACGCCAGCGCGCCACGATGGCGAGCGTGGCGAGTGGGAGAAGCGCTGCCATGAGCCACGCCGGAAGCAATCGCGTGTTCAGTGCCAACGCCGCCAGCAGCGTGGCACCCGTTGCAATCAGCGCGCGCCGCGAGGGCAGAGCCGCAGGCATGTTCACAGCAAAGCCAGCGCGCGCAGACAGCGGTTGCGAAATTCGATGCCGGAGTCGGGGCCCAGGGCCAGAGTCGGCAATTGCAGACGATACCGACGCCCAGCTGCCGCGGCGTCGACTATCCATCGCGTGAGGCGGGAAACGCGTTGCTCGAAAGTCAGCGGGCTGGTGTCCTCCCAACGGAATTCCAGCGGGCCGTCAGCGGGCAGTGCGGGCTCGCGTACCAGCAGTCGCTCGGTGCGCGCGGAGGCTTTCCAGGCGACCCGACGCGGTGGGTCGCCCGGACGATAGTCGCGCAGGCCCTGCCAGTCCTCGCCCTCCGCGCTGCGCGCACGTCGATCGACATCGCTGCCTCGGTCGGGCAGCGACGCCGCCGGCGACTCCGCGCGAGGCCATGTCAGCCTGGCTTGCAGCGGCCGCAATACGCTCCACGCTCGAAACAAGCCGAAAGGTGTATCGCTGGACAGCGTGAACCAAGGCAGTGGTTCCCAGCCGCGCCGTTCGGCAGGGAGACTCAAATCCGAATCCGCCACCGTGACGAGATCGAACCGGACCCGGGCAGCTTGCCCGCCGACTTCCAGCGCGACCCTCCGGCGGGGGATCTCGGATCGCCAGTGCAGCCGCAGCGTCGCCGCGTCACCCACGTGCACCGGCTCGGCCTCGGCGCGCTCAAGCACCACTCGCTCGAGCGCCTGCACCGCGCGCAGCGGACTCAAGGCGAGCACACCGCACAGCGCAAAGGTCAGGAGCAACGCCGCGTTGTTGTTGAAGTTCAGCGCCCCCAGCAACATCACCAGCAGCAGGCCACCGGCATACAGACCAAAGCGCGTGGGCATGACGTAGATGCGGCGTCGATGCAGCCGGATCGGTAGTGCCTCGGGCTGGCGGTAGCGCGTCAGCGCCGGCAGACGCCGCTCCGCGAAACGCTGCAGGGATTCACGCCATTCGGCGAGGCGGCCTCGCATCGGTCGGCTCAGTGTGAGTCCACGGGCACGCTGGAAAGCAGCTGGCGGGCAACTTCGTCGCGATCGCTGCCCTCGCTGCCGGGTACCAGGCGATGTGCCGAGGTCGCCACGAACACCGCCTGCACGTCCTCGGGCAACACATAGTCACGCTCGCCGAGAAATGCCCATGCGCGCGCTGCATGCAGCAAAGCCAGTCCCGCGCGAGGCGACAGGCCCGTGCGCAGCAATGAGCGGCTCCGCGACGCCGCAAGCAGCGCCTGGAGATAGTCGAGTAGTGCGGGGCGCACTGTCACCGCGTCGACGCTGCGGCGCAGGGCGAGCAGCGCACGAGGGTCGAGCTGGGGCGAAAGCTCATCGAGAAGCTCGCGCCTGTCGCGCGTGGTCAGCATCTCGCGTTCGGCTTCCGGCGGCGGATAGCCGAGACTGATTCGCAACAGGAAGCGATCCAGCTGTGAGTCGGGCAGCGGGAAAGTTCCGGCCAGGTCGAGCGGGTTCTGGGTCGCGATCACCACGAACGGGTCGGGCAGAGGGTGGAGTTCACCGTCGACCGTCACCTGGCGTTCGGCCATGGCCTCGAGCAGCGCGCTCTGCGTTTTCGGCGTAGCGCGATTGATCTCGTCGGCCATCACCAGCTGCGCGAACACGGGCCCGGGGTGGAAGCGAAACACCGCCTGCTCCCGTTCGAACACCGATACACCGATGATGTCCGAGGGCAACAGGTCGCTGGTGAACTGGATGCGCGAAAAGCTCAATCCGAGAGTGGCTGCGAGCGCGTGCGCCAGTGTCGTCTTGCCCATGCCGGGCAGGTCTTCCAGGAGCAGGTGGCCGCCTGCGAGCACGCTGGTGAAGGCCAGCCGCACGGCATGGCGCTTGCCGAGCACGATGCGGTTGACCTGTTCGATCGCGGCCGTGAGCGAGGCCCGTTCGCCGCGTTGGGAAGCTGCCGCCGGAAGATCCATGGAAGCCGCGAACGCCGCGCCTGCGCTGTCTGGATGCCTCGAAGTGTAGCGGTTCGATCGGGATTCGAGCGGCGCCGGACGCATGCGCTCACCAGCGGGGATCAGGTGAGCGCGTAGCCAGGGTTGAAAGTTGCGCTGCACATCTCTTCACGACGACCGCGCTGCTCCGGTCGCGAGAACTTCGAATCCCACTTCTTGCAACAGCGCGACCAATGCGATCAACGGTAACCCCACCAGCGCGGTTGGATCGTCGCTGCGCACCCATTGGAACAAGGCTATGCCGAGACCTTCCGACTTGAAACTTCCGGCGCAGTCAAATGGCTGCTCACGCTGAAGATAATGGTGGATGTCGCGGGCGCTCAACGAGCGCAACTGGACGCGGGTTTCCACGAGGCGATAGCGTTCGACTCGCGAGACCGCGTCGAGTACGCACACGCCAGTCAGGAACCGCGCCTGCCTTGCCGACAATGACCCCAACTGAGCCGCTGCCCCGTCCGCGTCGCCTGGTTTGCCGAGCACGACGCCGTCGGCCGTCTCGGCGAGTTGATCGGATGCGATGACGACTGCATGCGGGCGCAAGCTCGCCACCGCCCGTGCCTTGGCGCGCGAAAGGCGTTCAACTTGCGACGCGATCGCTTCGCCATCCAGTGCGTTCTCGTCGATGCCGGGGGAGAGCTGCTCGAAATTCGGAACCACGCGCCGCAGCAACTCGGCCCGGTACCTCGAGCTCGATCCGAGCACGACCTGGCGCGAGCTCATCCGCTGCGGTCGCTGATGCGATGCGGCTTGCGAACGGTGCTGGCACTGGCATAGGCGTCGGTCAGTTCGCCCCGCACGATATCGAGCCGTGCAAGTTGCACGTCAACCGAGCGCTTGGAGGAGGCGAGTGCTTCGTGCGCGGCACGCAACTCGGTGAGCGTCGCCTGTGCCGCGTGATCGCGGATCCACAGCCGGTGCGCAAGCACCTCGCGCAGCGCGACCTGGAATGCGTCGCGCGCGTCCAGCGAAGCGTTTGCATTGGCCGCCATCTCGCTCGGCAGGCGCCCGAGCATCTGTTTGAGTTCCTCCATGCGCTCCCGACAGCGCTGCAGGCTGACCTCGAGTTCGTCCGCGCCGTCCACGAGCGCGCGCTGCAGGCTGCGGTGCGAGTGTTTTCGCCAGCCCGCCCAGAGCAGTCCCGCCGCGATCACGGCAAGGACCAAGGTCACCACGGTCCATGTTTGGAGAGACATGAGGATCGTCCGAGTCGCCAGGGCGGAGTGTGCTCGAAGCGGGCGGTTCGGGATACGCCCCGGGATCGGTTGGGCCCGACAGCCGTGTTCACGGAAAAAACAGTGCTGGCGTGGCACCCTGTCGCTATTGCTGCGCTTCGGTTGCAGGGGCGGGCCAGCGTCGCAGGTCCAGGCGGCGAATGCCTGACGGGTGACCCCCATCGTGGGGAATCTTCCCGATAGCACGCGGGGCACCGACCTGTCATACATGCGCTGATGATCGCCCGGAGTACCGAAATGTCCCTCTTCCTGACCCGCGGATTCGCTCTGCTGGCATTGGCCGTGTCCGTGTCCGCGACGGCGGCAACGCCATCCAGCGGCACCGTCTCACCCACCACGCCCACGCAGAATTACATCGTGGGCCCGTTTTCACAGTCCAATCCGACGCCCGTTCCCAGCGTCGATGTGGGTCCGCGTTGCAACGCCACCCAATCGCCCTGCGACAGTTACCAACTGACGGTGACCGTACCCCCGGGGTACACCACCGCCAATCCCAACGCCAAGGTCCGGATCACGACCAGCTGGGGCGCCACCTCCGTCTCCGACTACGACCTCTACATCTATTCCGGCATTCGCGGCGACCTCAACGGAACAGTGGTCGCGGACGTCGGCAAATCCTCATCCAGCGCCAACCCGGAAGTGTTCGAGTTCGCGCCGGTCAGCGGGGCGACGACCGTTTATACGATCAAGGTCGTGCCGTACGCCGTCACGCCGATGGAAGTGGTCAACGGCAAGATCGAGTTGCTCGCCAACGCTCCGGATCCCTGCGCCGGCATCGTTCCGGCCACGGTCAATGACGGATCGCGAGTGTCAAAGACGATGGTGCAGACGCTGCAAACCCTGCCGCTCGAATCACAGTACGGAGCGTATGTGCACTTCACGAGCGGCACCGCGGCGCAGCATAGCCAACTGTTGCAGAGCGTTGGCCTGCGTGTGGTGTACGACTTCGAACGTCATGCGAGCGCCGTCTTCGCTGCCGGTCCCGTGTCGGGTTTCCGCGCACTCCTGAGCAGACCTGAGGTCACCGCGATCAAGCCAAATCGGGCCATGCAGGTTCTTGGCGAAACCGGACCCTGGGCGTCGCGTTCGCGAGTGGCTCAGGAGGCGGTATCCGGAGGTCCGTACAGCACCGACGCGGGCACGATCCTGCGTGGCGAAGGGACCACTGTGGTGGTCGTGGACACGGGCCTCAACGCGACACATCGCGACTTCGCGGGACGCGTGCTGCGCAACTACAAGATCGTGGGGGATCCGATCGTCGCGCCGGAAACGATCCAGGTGATCGACATGGGCCCGACCAGCGACACCGACACCACCAGCGGCCATGGCACGCACGTCAGCGGCATCGTCGCGGGTAGCGGCCTCGAGTCCACCGGCACCTATCCGGTAGCGGGCGCCGCACCGAACACGAAGGGCACGTTTACCGGAGCCGCCCCCGCAGCGAAACTGGTCGTGTACAGCGTCGGCGAAGCGCCCGACCCCGGCGTCGTGGGCGTCGGCACGCTGATTTACGTGGACGCCGCGCTTGGTCACACGCTGGATACCTACGACGCCGTGTCACCGCGCATCCGTGCGGTCAGTCTTTCGCTGGGCGATGGCCCCGGCTCTCTCTACAACGCGGGGGACGTCACTTCCTGCATCGTCAAGGGACTCATAAACAAGGGCACGAATGTGGTGTTTGCTGCTGGTAACGCTGCTGGAACCGGCAGCGCGGACAAGACTTCGTCGTTCTGCAAGGACCCGACGCCCGGTGTCGTCTGCGTGGCCAGCTACGACGATAGCGAAACCGGCAAGCTCGACGGCGCGCTCAGCAGCTTTTCGAGCCGGGGCCGACTGGGGCAGCCCAATACCTATCCCGACATCGCGGCCCCTGGATCCAACATCACCGCAACCTGCGTCCAGCCTGAGCCAGGACAGACGACGTGCGCGACCGGCGCCGAAACACGTTGGGCACCGTTCTACGGCACCATTTCGGGTACCTCGATGGCGACGCCGCACGTGTCGGGCGTTGTGGCCTTGATCGCACAGGCCAGGCCGACCCTCACGCCTGCCCAGATCGAGATTGCGATGCAGGGCGCCGCGCGCAAAGTCGGCACCAACGGCGCTTACGAAGCCGACCCGCAAAATTCCGGGGGCACCCACAACTTCGGTTTTGGTGCAGGCCTGCTGGATCTTCCGGCGACGCTTGATGCGCTCAACGTAAACCACCCTGGCCTTGCCGTCGGCGGCGCCGAGATCGCCGTGATCGACGGCGACGCGGACCCGAATGTGGCGGGCGCCGCCGACATCGTGAAGCTCACGATGCAGGAAGGTACGGTCGGCGGCGAACCCGGCGTGACCTACCGCCTGACGCTGCGCAACGCCACGGATTTCAGCACGCTGCCCGAGGGCGTGACCTACCAAGTCTCGCAGAACGTCAACGGCGCGCCGGTCAACAAGAGCATCAAGCTCACGGCGACGACGGTGCCGACCGGCGTCACGCGCGTCGGCAACGTGGTGAGCTATTTCCTCGCGTACAACAAGATGCTGTTCCCGCCCGTTGGCGCGCCGATCCACAACATCAAGGCCGATGCGATCGACGTGGCGTCGGGCGCGTTCGTCGATGCGGCGCCCAGCCCCGCGGCCAGCACCGGCGAGACCGCACAGCAGCAGCCGATGTATGGCAAGCCGTTCACGGTGCGTATCGCCGCGTCGCTGCCGCCGCCGGTCTACGAAGACACCTGCACGATCCCGGGCATCACGCTGTTCACCGATCCCGAGGGCGACGACAACCCGCCGCTGCCGACCGCCGACAACGGTTCCGGCGACCTCCTGTCGCTGAGCGTGTCCGAGCCGGAAGCCGAGCCGACGAAGCTCGTATTCACGCTGAAGATGCGCTCGCTCGCGACGCTGCCGCCCAACGTCAACTGGTTCGTGATCTTCAACGGCCCGCCGAAAGGCACCAACACGACCGGCAAGTGGCACGTCGAGATGCGCAGCAACGAGACCTCGACCGCCACCTTCACTTATGGACGCTACAGTCCCGCGAACCAGAACCTCTCGCAGGGTCCGCTGGTCGCGGAAGGCGACGAGACCGCAGCCGTCGCGATGTTGGGCAGCAGCTACAGCGCCGCGGCCGGCACGATCACGCTCAAGGTCAACAAGTCGAACTTCAACTTGAGTCCCACGCCGCCGGAAAACCGCGACCTCAAGAACATTGAGGCCGTGGTCTACCAGTTGGTCGGCGCGAGCGGCACGGGTTCGCTGCAGATCATTGACCGGGGCGCCGGAACGTCCACGTACCGGACGCGGCTTGCGAACTACTGCCCGAACACGGTGCCCACCCCCGCACTGAGCGCGGTCCCGACTTCCGGCACCGCGCCGCTCAACGTGAGCTTTACCGGCGCCGCGGCCGATGCGGACGGCGACGGCATCGTCGAATACACCTTCGATTTCGGCGACGGTTCGAGCGTGACGCAGGTCGGCGCCAACGCGATCCACACCTACCGTGACGCGGGAACGTTCGCGGCGACCCTGCGGGTACGCGATTCGCGCGGACTGCAGAGCCTGCCCTCGGCGCCAGTACAGATCACCGTCGCCTCGCCGAACTCCGCACCGGTCGCAGCACTGTCCGCCACCCCGATGCAGGGCACCGCGCCACTGCTAGTGAACTTCGACGCGTCGGGTTCGAGCGACCCCGATCCGGGTGACAGCATCACGGGTTTCACCGTGAACTTCGGCGACGGTTCGCCCACCCAGAACGGCACCACGCCCTTTTTCAGCCACACCTACCAGCAGCCGGGTGTGTACACGGCGATGCTGGTCGTGACCGACTCCCGGGGCATGCAGAGCGGCAACACGGCCCAGGTGGAGATCCGGGTCACGGTTGCGCCCACGCCCAACTCCGCTCCGGTGGCAGCGCTGTCTGCCAATCCGACGCAGGGGACCGCGCCGCTGTTGGTGAACTTCGATGCGTCGGGTTCAAGCGATCCCGATCCAGGTGACAGCATCACGGGTTTCACCGTGAACTTCGGCGACGGGTCTCCCATCCAGAACGGCACCACGCCCTTTTTCAGCCACACCTACCAGCAGCCGGGGGTGTACAGGGCGACGCTGGTCGTGACCGACTCCCGCGGCATGCAGAGCGGTAATACCGCCGAGGTGGAGATCCAGGCGACGTCTGCGCCGCTACCGTCCGCGATTTTCATGGACGGGTTCGAGGGGCAGTAGGGACACGGGCGAGCTGCCAACGCGATCTCGTCAAAGCAAAAAGCCAGGAACCCGTGAGTGTTCACGGGTTCCTGGCTTCGCCTTTACTGCAAGGCAACGGTTGGTGGAGGCGGCGGGAATCGAACCCGCGTCCGAGAATGCTAAATCCCCAGCTCTACATGCTTAGCGCGCCGTTTGATCTCATCCGACGGAAACACGACGCGCGAAGCGCTCCGGCGGACCAGTTCGTTGGGTTTTAGCTACTGACCGACAAACGGCAATCAGCTCGCGATCCCGTAATAATGACCGAGGCTTCACCGGCACGGGCTCCAGTGGGACTCGGGTCACGCGGCCTTAGGCCGCGAGAGCGAAGACGTCGTCGTTGGCGTCTGAGTTTTTTGCTGCTGGATTAACGAGGAAAGCTGCCCCCTCGGCATGCACCAAGTGATGTCGCGACCCCCGTCGAAGCCGATCGCCCCCGGGTGACGTTCGTCACGAGGCCAGTATAGGGGCAGCGTGCCGAGTCTCAAGCCTCGCGGCAGTGCCGTTCATGGTTCGACAGGCTCACCGCGAACGGAACGTCGTGGGGTCGTCAGCCGACGCGATTGTGAGAGCGCAAGGCGCGTTGCTTGTCGCGCTGCCAGTCACGATCCTTTTCGACATCGCGCTTGTCATGCTCCTGCTTGCCCTTGGCCAGGCCGAGTTCGAGCTTTACGCGATTCTTCGACCAGTACATCGCGGTCGGCACCAGCGTGTATCCCTTCCGCTCCACTGCACCGATGAGCTCGTCGATCTGGTTGCGGTGCAGCAGTAGCTTGCGCGTGCGGCGCGCCTCCGGCACCACGTGTGTGGAAGCCGACAGTAGGGGAGAGATCTGTGATCCGAACAGGAAGATCTCGCCATTTTTGACCACCGCGTAGGCGTCGGTGAGCTGCCCTTTACCTGCGCGGAGACTCTTGATCTCCCAGCCCTGGAGCACGATGCCGGCCTCGAATCGTTCGTCGATATGAAACTCGAAGCGCGCGCGCTTGTTCAGTGCGATCGTGCCGCCGGTCTTGCGGTCCTTGTCGGTTTTCTTGTTCATGATTCCGGGGTTCGAAGAAGCGCTGACTCGAGAAGACGATAAGAGATCGGCAACAGACCCGACTAGAATCGCCGCATCGCAAGTTGCAAGAAGCGCGCGTGAGTCGAATTCATCGACAGGCCCTGGTCGCACTGCCCGCCGAGCGCATGTTCGCGCTGGTACACGACGTCGCAGACTACCCGAAGCGATTCGACTGGTGCGAGGACGCGGAAGTTCTGGAAGTGGCGGTTGACTGGCTGATTGCCCGTCTCGATGTTCGCCTGAGTGGCGTCGCCGCCTCCTTTACCACCCGCAACACGTTCAGCGCTCCGGATTCCATAAGGCTTGAACTCATCGAAGGGCCGTTTCGCGATCTGCAGGGCGAATGGCGTTTCGTACCGCTCGACGACAATGCCTGTCGCATCGAGCTCGATCTGGAATTCGCCTTCGCCGGCAGCCTCGTGGGTTCGGCGCTCGCCATCGGCTTTCGGCGCTTTGCAGATCGCCTGGTCGAGGATTTCGTGCGCGCGGCGCGCGAAGCAAAGTGAACATTGGATCGCCCCGCATCCGTGTCGCAGTGGTGCAAACGACGCCACAGAGCACCAGCACCATCGAGTTGAGCCTGCCAACGGGCGCGACCGTCGCGGACGCGTTGCAGGGTGTCGCCGGAACTCTCGGCGCTGGGCCGGTCCGCCAGTGGTCGGATAACGTCGGCATTTTCGGGCAGCGCTGCGCTTTGCATCGCGTATTGCGTGATGGCGACCGTGTGGAGATCTACCGGCCTCTCGCCATGGACGCGAAAAGTGCGCGCCGTGTGCGCGCCAGCGCCGCGCCGGTTCCGCCTGCGCGGGAAAAAGGAAGACGCTGAATCAGCGCTGCGGACGCTTCCTGCCGGTGTCGGGTGTTTCCTCGTCGAGCGTGGCGCCCGCCTTGCGCAGCCGCGCCGTTTCACGCAGCAGTTCCTGATCCTGGTCCGACAGGTAATCGCCTTCCATCGCGGCCAGGGTGTCGTTCTCGAATCGCAGACTCAGCGTCTTGATCCTGGGTGCCTTGCCTCTGCGACTGACGCTCGTGGTGTATTCCCACAGGTCCTGGTCGAACGGACTGACGATGGAGGGTGTGCCGAGCAAAAGCGAGACCTGACGCTTGGTCATGCCGATTTCGACTTCCTTGACGCGATCAGCGTCGAGCAGGTTGCCCTGGGGGACGGTGACTTTGTAGACCAGTCCGCAAGCGCTTGCGGACAGCATCAGAATCGTCAAACACAGGGCACGAAGCAGCAGCATCGAGCGTCAACTCCGAAGGCACGAAAGCGCGGAATGATACACTAGCGGTGCATTTCGACTGGGCAAGACCGCGGCGCCGCGCGCCTGCGGTGATGGGAAGGGGGCACTCGCGGTGGAATCGCAGGATCTTCGAAAGGCCGGCCTCAAGGTGACATTGCCGAGGATGCGCATCCTCGAAATCCTCGAGACGGCGGGGGAACGCCACCTCTCAGCCGAGGACATTTATCGCGAATTGCTTCAGCATGAAGACGACATCGGCCTGGCCACGGTGTACAGGGTGTTGACGCAGTTCGAGACTGCCGGGCTCGTGCTCAAGCACAACTTCGAAGGTGGCCAGGCCGTCTACGAAATCGATCGGGGCAAGCACCACGATCACATGGTGGATCTCGACAGCGGCAAGGTCATCGAGTTCACCAGCGAGGAAATCGAGCGACTGCAGCGCGAGATCGCGGCCAGGCATGGCTATGAGATCGAAGAGCACAGCCTTGTGCTTTACGTGCGCGCGAAGCGCAAACACCGCTAGCAGTCTCCAGCCTGCGCGCCCGACGGATTACCGGGCGGGGGTTCCCGGAGCGGATTTCGCATCGCGCAACATCTGGCGCGCATGAGCGAGTGTTTCAGTCCCGACGGCCACGCCGCCCAGCATCCTCGCGATCTCGGCGGGCCGCTGCGTCTTGTCCAGCAGCGCGAGTGTGGTCTGCGTGCTTCCGTCCCCGGTCGACTTGCTTGCGGACCAATGATGATCCGCCTGCGCAGCGACCTGCGCGAGATGAGTCACGCACAGCACCTGCGAGCGTTCGGCCAGACGATGCAGCAGGTTACCGACGATCTCGGCCACCGCCCCGCCGATGCCGCTGTCCACTTCGTCGAACACCAGCGTAGGAACGGGTCGCTGCCCCTTGGCAGCAACCTGCAGCGCGAGGCCGATGCGCGACAATTCTCCCCCCGAAGCTACCTTGCGCAGCGGCCGCAAGGGTTGGCCCGCGTTGGCGCTGACCTGAATCTCGACACTGTCTGCGCCCGTCGGCGAAGGCGTCTCGTCCGGGTTGGTGTCGATTTCGATGGAAAATCGTCCGTCCGCCATCCCGAGCTTGGCCATGAGTTCGGTGGTGCTCGCTGATAGCCAGGCCGCGGATTCACGTCGCGACTCGCTGAGTTTGGCGGCGGCGCTCACAAACTGATTGAGCGCCTCGGATTGGTGCAAGCGAAGCGCATCGATCGAGGCCGTCGCGTTGAGCAGTTCGTCATGACGTTGACGAAGCCGTTCATGGGTTTCGGATAGCGATTCCGGCTTCACGCGATGTTTGCGCGCCAGGGCGTGCAACTGGCCCAGACGCGCGTCGAGTTCATCCACCCGCGAGGGCTCGAGCTCCTGCCGATCGAGGTAACGGGCGAGCTCGGCGGATGCATCGTCCAGGGCCGCGGACGCCTGCGTCAACGCCACAACAATCGTCTCGAGGCCGGGGTCGTGAGCGCGCAGCGCCTCGATCTGCTGAACCGCAACTCCCACGCGTGCATTGACGCCGCCGACTTCACCATCGCCGTCGAGCGTTTCCACAACGCGTTGGCCGCCCTCGATCAGTTCCCTGGAATGGGCCAGCCGTTTATGGGCTGCGACCAGATCCGCGAACTCGCCGGGTTCGATGCCATCACGCTCGAGTTCGGCGATCTGAAAGGCCAATAGATCCAGCAGGGCAGGGTCGCTCGCTCCCAGTTCCGTCAGCTCGCGGAGCCGGCGTTCGCCTTCGCGCCAGTGAAGCGCTGACGCCTTGACCGCACCAGTCAGTTCGACGTGGCCGGCGACGGCGTCGAGGAGTTCGAGCTGGCGCGTACGATCGAGCAGCGCGTGGTGCTCGTGCTGTCCGTGGATCGCGAGCAGGTGCCGGCACAGTTCCCGCAACAGGGCGAGGCTCACGGCCCGGTCGTTGATGTAGGCGCGACTGCTGCCGTCGCTGCGCAGCGTGCGCCGAATACGGCACGCAGCGGGTGGCAAGTCGGGGCCGTCTATCTCGTCCAGTTCCCGCTCAATCAGCCACGCCACCGCTTCGGGAACGTGGTCCAAAGCGAATTCGGCTTCGATTTCGGCACGATCCGCGCCATGCCGGATCCAGGTGGTATCGCCTCGGGCGCCGGCCAACAGTCCCAGCGCGTCGACGATGAGCGACTTGCCGGCCCCCGTTTCCCCGGTGACGACGCTGAAACCGCGATCGAATGTTACTTCCATGCGATCGACGATCGCAAAGTCCCGTACGCGAAGTCGCTGCAGCATGCTGTTGGGATAAATGCCGGACCGGACGAGGCTTGATGTTAGCCCAGCGCCACCCCATTGACCGCAGGTCCCGCGCTCAATAGCGTGCCCTTTGTCCGGCAAGAGCCATCCATGCGCACGAAATCAGATGTCACGCTCGATCCGCGCGCCCGTCACCTGCTGCGCGTGCTGGTCGCGCAATACGTTCACGATGGTCAACCGGTAGGTTCCCGCACTCTGCTG
>Ga0183260_10000992_pt1 | contig 24052 bp, 24 predicted proteins | sample AntDrymUQ4972206_2_FD_129768 | JGI IMG/M metagenome (GOLD analysis project Ga0183260, IMG submission 129768) | Polar desert sand microbial communities from Dry Valleys, Antarctica - metaG UQ497 (22.06) (version 2) (version 2) | ecosystem: Environmental > Terrestrial > Soil > Desert | place... | reverse complement strand
GGTGCGCGGCCGCCGCGGCGGCACCAGCGATGTCCTCGTGGTGGGGGCGCTCGACCGACCGGCGGTGGCCGCCGGTGCCACCGCCGCCCTGGCCCTGCGGTGGTCGGTGGCCGGGCGGCTGCCGAGCGGGGCCGCCGGGCTCGGTGCCGTCACCGAGCCGGTGCCGTTCCTGGCCGAGCTGGCCGGGGTGGGCGTGAAGGCGGCGGTCTTCGAAGGTGGCCGCTGAGCTCTCGACCGCACTTGACCGTGCGGTCTAGTTTGGGGCGATGGAGCCGACGCGCAGCCTCACCCTCGACGAGATCGACCTCTCGGACATGGCGTTCTGGAGCCGTCCCCTCGATGAGCGGGAGGGCGCCTTCCTCACGCTCCGGGAGGAGGACCCCATCCGGTTCTTCGAGGAGCCCGAGCTCATGGTGCTCCCCCAGGGGCCGGGGTACTTCTCCCTCACCCGCCACGCCGACGTCCTCGAGGCCAGCAAGCAGCCGGCCCTGTTCTGCTCCGGGCAGGGCACCAACATCGGCGACATGCCCACGGAGTTCCTCGAGTTCCTCGGCTCCATGATCAACATGGACGACCCCAAGCACGCCCGCATGCGGCGCATCGTCTCCCGCGGCTTCACCCCTCGACAGCTCGACCAGATGAAGGGCGACGTGGAGGCCACCGCGGCCGGCATCGTCGACGACGTCATCGAGCGCGGCGAGGGCGACTTCGTCGCCGACATCGCCGCCACCCTGCCGCTGCGCATCATCGTCGACATGATGGGGATCCCGCGCAGCCAGGAGCGATTCATCTTCGATCGCACCAACGTCATCCTCGGCCTCGGTGACGCCGAGTACGTCCCCGACCAGACGGAGGGTGGGGTCATGACCGCCCTGCTCACCGCCGCCCAGGACCTGAGCCTGCTCATCACCGAGCTGGCCGAGGCCCGGGTGAAGGACCCGCAGGACGACGTCACCACCGCCCTCGTCACCACGGAGGTGGACGGCGAGACGCTCACCCCGGCCGAGATGGCGTCCTTCTTCATCCTCCTGGTGGTGGCCGGCAACGAGACCACCCGCAACGCCATCTCCCATGGGCTGCATGCCCTGACCCAGCATCCCGACCAGGGCGATCGCTGGGCAGCCGACTTCGACGGCATGGCCCCCGCCGCCGTCGAGGAGATCGTGCGCTGGGCCACGCCCGTCATCCACTTCCGGCGCACCTGCACCCAAGACGGCGTGCGGATCGGGGACCACACGTTCTCCGCTGGCGACAAGGTGGTGCTCTGGTACGCGTCGGCCAACCGGGACGCCGCCGTGTTCGACGAACCCTTCCGGTTCGACCTCGGTCGCACGCCCAACGACCACCTGGGCTTCGGCGGGCCTGGCCCGCACTTCTGCCTCGGCGCCCACCTGGCCCGTCGCGAGATCACGGTCATGTTCAAGGAGCTGTTCAGGCGGATGCCCGACCTGCACGCGGTCGGCGAGCCCGACCGGCTCCAGTCGAACTTCATCAACGGCATCAAGCACCTCCCAGCCGCCTGGACCCCCGCGGCCGCGTCCTGAGCCCGCCCTCCTACCCTCGACGGATTCCCCGAGTCGGTTTCAGGGTCGCGTCTGCCCTGCTGCTCGGGTTCGCCGCCTGCTCCGGCGACGACCGTGGTCTGGACGGCGGCCAGAGCGCCGGAGGCACCTGCTCCGGCACTCCCTTCGGCGACCCGCTCCCGTAGCGGCTAGAACCGAACGTGCTCCCGCCAACGCACGAGCAGGGTCGGATCGCCGAAGACCTCGAAGCGGTCATCCACGGGCACTCGGTTCCACGTCCAGAGCAAGAGGTCCCCGGCGGGGCCCCGCACGGCGACGTCGCCCTTGGCATGGCCGTGCTCGAAGCGGATGCCCGCGGGGGTGAAGCGGATGAGCCACTCCCCGTCGAGGTCCGTGGCGTGGAGGTGGATGGTGCCCTCGGTGCCGCCCAGGCCCTCGGCGGGCAGGCGCGGCGCGAACAGCTCGAGGAGCTCGTCGATCCCGTCGGCGGCCAGCGTCGCATCGATGGGACCGCCGTCCGCGTCCCACCGGTGGACGGCGGTCTCCTGCGCCATCCGTCGGCCGAAGAAGGTGCCCGGCTGGGGTCCGGCCCACGTCGGCCACGTCGCCTCGACGTCCATGGCGCTCAGGAGCTCGGCCAGCTCGGCCGCTCCCGACTCGAAGTGTCCGGGGAGCTCGTCGCCCTCCGGCGCCGGCTCGACGGTGCTGAAGCGGATCCGCTCACCCGAACCGAGCTTCAGCTGGGCCCGCACCCAACCGTGGACGTTGGCGACGTGCGTGAGCAGCTCGGTGCGGGTCCAGCCCAGCCCCGACCAGGCCGGCGCCGTCGGGTCGGCGCGCTGGGCGGCCAGGAGGTCGGCGCTGTCGGCGCGCAACAGGGCGAGGTGGGCGGCGGGGTCCATGGCGGCCGAGCCTGCCACGCGTGCGGGATGATGGCAGGGTGATCGTGGACTGCGCCGTCTACACCGACGGCAAGCGCCGGGACGGTGAGCTCCCGCTCGTGGATGCCCTCGAGGCCTCCAAGGAGCCCGACTCGTTCGTGTGGATCGGGCTGCACGAGCCCTCGCCCGAGGAGTTCGCCTCGGTGCGGGAGGAGTTCGGGCTCCACGAGCTGGCCGTGGAGGACGCCATCAGCGCCCACCAGCGGCCCAAGCTCGAGGTGTATGACGAGGATCTGTTCGTGGTGCTCAAGACGGCCCGCTACGACGATCGCACCGAGTCGGTCGAGTTCGCCGAGCTCCAGCTGTTCGTCGGCGACAGCTACGTCGTGTCGGTGCGTCACGGCGAGGCCAGCGCGCTGGCCGACGTGCGCCGCACCATCGAAGCCGATCTCGGTCGGATTCGCTGCGGGCCGATGGCGGTCCTCCACGCCGTCATCGACCGAGTGGTGGACGACTACGCGCCCGTGATCGACGGCCTGGACAACGACATGGCCGAGATCGAAGACGCCGTCTTCGCCGACGACCGCCAGCGCGGCTTCGACCCGAGCCAGCGCATCTTCAAGCTGAAGCGCGAGGTGCTCGACTTCTACCGCAACAGCGAACCGCTGCTGGAGCCCCTCGGCCGCCTGGCCGCCGGTCAGCTCCCCGGCGCCCACCCGGAGCTGGCGTCGTACTTCCGGGACATTGAGGACCACCTCAAGCGGGAGGTGGGTGCCATCGCCCACGCCCGCGACCTGCTCTCCGACGCCCTCGATGCCAACCTGGCCCAGGTCACCGTGCGCCAGAACGACGACATGCGCACCATCTCGGCCTGGCTGGCCGTCGGTGGCTTCCCCACCGTCGTCGGCGCCATCTACGGCATGAACTTCGACCACATGCCCGAGCTCGGCACCCGCTACGGCTACCTGGTCGCCATGGTGGTCATGGTGGTGATCTGCTTCACCCTCCATCGCCGCTTCAAGCGGATCGGCTGGCTGTGATCTCGATCCCGACAAACTGCGCCGGGATCGAGCTATGGGTGCGGCCTGCGGCCGCGCTGAAGTGCCGTCGCTCAGGCACGGCAAGCCGCACCTTCGCAGGCGGGGGGCTCCGGCGGAGCAGACTGCTGCCGTGGACGGTCTGACCGCGCTGGCGCTGTCGGCGGCGGCCGGCGACCGGGTGGCGACGACGGCCTTCGTGCGCCGCACCCAGCCCGAGGTCTGGCGGCTGTGTGCCCATCTGGGTGATCGGGCCGACGCCGACGACCTCACCCAGGAGGTGTACCTGCGGGCGCTGCCGGCGCTGACCCGGTTCCGGGCCGATGCGTCAGCCCGCACCTGGCTGCTGCAGATCGCCCGTCACGTGTGCGCCGACCACGTGCGTCGCCATAGGCGTCGGCGGGCGATGCTCGATCGACTCCTCCGGGGCACCGGCGGGGCCGACGTGGTCGAGGATGCCCGCACCGGCGAGCTCGAGCTCGATGACGCCATCGGCGGCCTGGCCGTCGATCGGCGCGACGCCTTCGTGCTGACCCAGGTGACGGGGCTCTCCTACGCCGAGGCGGCCGCCGTCTGCGAGGTGCCGGTCGGGACGATCCGCTCCCGCGTCTCGCGTGCCCGGGCCGATCTCCTCGACGCCCTCGCCGACGGCTACGACGCGGGCTGCGCCGACTCAGGTTCCCAGTAGCGCCAGCAGCTCGACGTGGACGTGGCCGTTGCTGGCCACCCCACTCCCGCTCTCGATGGTGGTCTCGCCGGCCAGGTCGGTGAAGCGTCCGCCCGCCTCGGCGAGCAGCACCGGCATTGGCCCGATGTCGTAGGGCTCGACGATCGGGTCCACCATCGCCACCACCCGCCCCGTGGCCACCAGGGCGTACCCGTAGCCGTCGCCCCACGTGCGCAACACGGCCCCGGCCTCCTGGAGGGCCGCCACCCGTCCAGGGCCCCAGTGGCTGAAGGAGCTCGACATCACGTAGCCGCCCGCCAGCGTGGCGTGGTCGCTCACCCGGGCCGGGCCTTGCTCGGACCAGCAGCCGAGGCCCCGCCCGGCCCACACCGTCTCGCCCAGCGCAGGGAGGTGGACGACGCCGACGGCGATGCCGTGCTCGTCCTCCAGAGCCAGCAGGTTCGAGTAGATCGGCACCCCGCAGGTGAAGGCCTTGGTGCCGTCGATCGGATCGATGATCCAGCGCCTCCCCGTCGTGCCGGTCGTCGGCGCCTCCTCCTCGCCCAGGATGGCGTCTCCGGGGAAGGCGTCGGCGATCTGCTCGCGCAGGAACCGCTCGGCGTCCCTGTCCGCCGCCGTCACCGGGGTGCCGTCCCCCTTGCGTTCCACCGCCAGCTCGGCCGAGCGGAACCAGCGCAAGGTCCGCTGGCCGGCCGCCCGCAGGAGGGCCACCGCAGTGTCGAGGGTGGCCTGGTCGATCGGCGGCGTGCTCACGGTGCGAGTCTCGCGCCCGCCCGTCGGCCAGAATCGGCCCGTGACCCAATCCCATCATCACGACCACGGCGGCGGCACGACCCTCACCTCCGACCAGGCGCGCCGGGGGCTCCTGGCGCTGGTCGCGGTCGTCGCCCTGGTGGCCCTCATCGGGATGTTCCTGCTCCGGCCGGATGGCGACCGCCCTGACCTGGCTCCCGAGCTGGGCCTCAACGCCGAGATCGTCGACGCCACCGTCACCGGCACGGCCGAGGAGGCCTGCGCCGGCACCGCCGAGGCGGACGGGATCCGCTGCCTGGCCGTGGTCTTCGAGGTCACCAGCGGCCGGACGGCCGGCACCGACTCCAGCTTCCAGACCTCCGTCAACGAGGCGACGGTGCGCTTCGATCCGGGCGACGAGGTCACCCTCGGCTACCAAGAGGACAACGACCCCGGGTTCCAGTACTACTTCAACGACTTCCAGCGACGGACGCCGCTGCTCCTCCTGGCCGGGCTGTTCGTGGTGGCGGTGGTGGCCCTCGGACGCTTCCAGGGACTGCGGGCGCTGGTGGGCCTCGGGATCACCGGCGTGGTGATGCTCGGCTTCATGTTCCCGTCCATCCTCGACGGCCACGATCCCACCGCTGTCGCCCTCGTCACGGCGGCCGTCATCGCCATCGTCGCCCTCTACCTCACCCACGGCATCACCGAGATGATCACGGTGGCCCTGCTCGGCACCTTTGCGGCGCTGGGGCTGACCGCCCTGCTGGCCGCGGTGTTCTCGAACCTGGCCCGCTTCACGGGCTTCTCCTCCGAGGACGCCTTCTACCTCACCATCGCCTCCGCCGACGTGGACGTGAAGGGGCTGGTGCTGGCCGGGATCATCATCGGCAGCCTCGGCGTGCTGGACGACGTCACCGTCACCCAGGTGTCGGCGGTGTGGCAGCTCCACGAGGCCAACCCGGCCTACGGTGCCCGCCGGCTCTACACCGCCGCGCTGGTCATCGGGCGGGACCACATCGCCTCGACGGTGAACACCCTCGTGCTCGCCTACGCCGGTGCCTCATTGCCCCTGTTGCTGATCTTCACCCAGGCCGGTCGGGGGCTCGGCGTGGTGGCCGAGGGTGAGCTGGTGGGCGTCGAGATCGTGCGGACCCTCGTGGGGTCGATCGGGCTGGTGGCAGCCGTCCCGTTGACGACGGCGTTGGCCGCCTTCGTGGTGACGCGCGGCTCCACCCTGCGGCCACGCCACCCGGAGCGCGACATCGTTCAGCCGCCGGACGAGGAGACGGATCCGCCGGAGGCGACGGGGCCGTCAGAGGCGCCGGATCGGGCCTGGGAGCGGTTCGCCCCGGAGGACCCGGCCGGCTGGTGACCCGGGCGGTCGAGCCTGGATCGCACCCAGGCGGTGAGCGCGTCTCGCCGCATCACCGCCAGCCCCACCGTGATCAGCGGGGTCGCAGAGGCGACGCAACTCGCGCACATGCGCCGAGGCTACCGAGCCGGCGCGCCGAGGGCATCGTCAGCGATGCGCGTCCCGGTGCCCACCGGAGGCTCGGGGCCACACGGCGGCGACCGCCGCCACCAGGATGGGCAGGGCGACCGCCGCGAGGGTGACCGGCAGGAGGCGCGCCCCGAGGAGGACGAACGCGGCCGCCACCCCGGACGCAACGACCTCCACCGACAGCACGCCCGCCGCCAGACCCCGCTCGAGCGGGTCGGCATCCGCGGCGCAGCGAGCCGCCAGCACCAGCACGACGGCGAGGAGGAGGCCCAGCGCGACGGTCACCCCGGCCACCAGCGGAAAGAACCCGGCGTCGCCGCCGTCGAGGCCGGTGAGGCGGAGCAGGCTGGCGGCCTGCTCGGTGCGATCCGGTCGCGTCACCAGGTGCCGGCTCCGCAGGGCGGCGCCGACGATGACGGCGGCGCCGACGACGACGGCCCCCGCCTGGATGGCCAGGAGCCCGGCTGCGAACGCGCTGCCACCCGGGCGTCGGGCCGGCAGCACCGCCAGCGCCGCCAGCACGACGGTGGCGGCGAGGGCGGCCGACGCCACCGCCACCCAGGTGCCGGGGCCGGGCGGCGCGGCCGGCCCCGAGGCCAGGCCGCGATCGGCGCAGCCGGCGCTGAGGAGCAGTCCACCGGCCACCAGCGCCCCCCGACCGAGGCCGGTCACGCGCAGGTGGGGCAGGTGCCGACCAGGTCGAGCCGGTGGGCGCTCACCAGGAAGCCGGTGCGGCGGGCCACCTTGGCCAGGGCTGTCTCGAGCTCCTGCTCCACCGCCTCGGACACCTCGAAGTCGGTGACATCGCCGCATGCGGAGCAGATGAGGTGGTGGTGGTGGTGGGTGAGGTCTTCGGCCAGCTCGTAGCGGGCGAACTCGTCGGAGGTCACGATCCGGTGCACCACCCCCGCCTTCTCCAGGACGGCCAGGTTCCGGTAGGCCGAGCTCTGGGCCAGGCCGGGCTGGCGCTCCAGCAGCTGCGGGATCGTGAGGGGCTGGTCGATCCCGACGAGCAGCCCCACCAACGCCCGCCGTTGGCGGGTGTAGCGCTGGTCGTCGGCCTCGAGGCGCTCGGCGGCGATGGCGTGGAGGCTGTCGTCGGTCGGCATCAGTGGTGGGGGTGGTCGTCGAGGATCAGGGTCTGCTCGCCGACCCGCAGCAGGTGGCCACCGTAGGCCTCGGCCAGGTGGCCCTCGGTCAGCACCTCGGCGGGCGTGCCGCTGGCCACCACCCGTCCGGCCAGGAGCAGGAGGTGGTCAGCGGCGGCGGCGTCACCGAGGTCGTGGGTGGAGACCATCGCCGCCCTCCCGGCCGCTCGCTCCTTGGCGATGGCGTCGAGGATGTGCTGGCGGGAGACGAGGTCGAGGCCGGTGATCGGCTCGTCCAGCAGGAGGACATCCGCCCGCTGGGCCAGCCCCTGCGCCACGAAGGCCCGCTGGCGTTGCCCGCCCGACAGCTCGCGGAGCGGGCGCCGCACGAGGTCGGTGATGGCCAGGGCCTCCAGGGCTTCGTCCACCGCCGCCCGGTCGTCGGCCCGCAGACGACGGAACGGTCCCGCGGTGGCGTACCGCCCCATGGTGACGGTCTCGCGCACCGTGAGCGGGAGGTGCTCGTTGGCGTGGGTGGCCTGCAGCACGTAGGCCACCCCGCCCCGGCGCGCCCGGGCCGGCACGTCGAGCCGGCCCGACCGCGGCGCCAGCAGGCCGGCCACTGCGTTGAGCACGGTGGACTTGCCGGCGCCGTTGGGGCCGATGAGGGCGGTGACGGCCCCCTCAGGAACGGTGAAGGTGGCGGCGTCGAGCACGGTGCGGGCGCCGTAGGCGAGCACGATCTCGGTGGCGGTGACGGCAGCGATTTGCGAATGATAACCAACATCCATACGTTTACCGGCTATGAGAACCGTTCCTGTCTTGTTTCGGATCCCTCTGTCAGGTGCCCTCCTGGTGGCACTGGTGGCCTGCAGCGACGGGAAGGCCGACCGCTCGGGCGCCTCCAGCGATGCCAGGGTGGTTGTGACCACCAACATCCTGGGCGACGTGGTCCGGAACCTGGTGGGCGACGATGTCGAGCTCGAGATCATCATGCCTCCCAACAGCGATCCGCACGACTTCGCCCCGTCAGCCCAGCAGGCCGCCGCCATGCGGGAGGCTGACGTGCTGGTCGTGAACGGCCTCGGCTTCGAGGAGAGCCTGCTCGACACGATCAAGGCCGCCGAGGACGACGGGGTGGTGGTGGTCGCCGCCGCCGACGCCATCGAGCCCCTCGCCTCCGAGGACGAGGATCCGCACCTGTTCACTGACCCGGCCCGCATGCGGGCGGCCGCCGAGCTGATGGCCGCCGAGCTGTCGGAGCAGATCCCGGAGCTGGACACACCGGCCCATCGGGAGCGGGCAGAGGCCTACCTCGCCGACCTCGACGACCTCGACGCCGAGGTGGAGTCGATCCTTGCCGACATCGCCCCCGAGCAGCGCCTGCTCCTCACCAACCACGAGGTGTTCGGCTACTTCGCCGACCGCTACGACTTCGAGGTGCTCGGCGCCATCATTCCCGGTGGGTCGACGCTGGCCGAGCCGAGCGCCGCCGAGCTGGCCGACCTCGTCGAGGAGATCGACGAGCACGCGCTGCCGGCCATCTTTGCGGACACGTCCTCCCCCTCCCGCCTGGCGGACGCACTGGCTGCCGAAGGGGTCGACGTGGAGGTGGTGGAGCTGTTCAGCGAGTCGCTCGGCGAGGCGGAGTCCGGAGCCGACACCTACATCGGCATGGTCCGGACCAACGCCGAGCGGATCGCGGCGGCGCTGGGCTGACCTGCTGAGATGGCTTGATGGCGCACTGGGTGCTCGACCCCTTCGAGCCGGAGTTCATGCAGCGGGCCCTCCTGGCCGGGATGTTGGCCGTGGTGGCCTCGTCGGTGGTCGGCACCTGGGTGGTGCTGCGCGGCCTCAGCTTCCTGGGAGACGCACTGGCCCACGGTGTGATCCCCGGGGTGGCCCTCGCCATCCTGTGGGGGTTCAACCTGACGGTGGGCGCGCTGCTGACGGCCGGGTTGATGGTGGCCGGCATCGGCTTCGTGAACCGACGGGCCAGGCTGGCCGACGACACCGGCATCGGCCTGTTGTTCGTGGGGATGCTCGCCCTCGGCGTGATCATCATCTCCAAGAGCCGGTCGTTCACGAGCGATGTCCAGAGCCTGCTCTTCGGCGACGTGCTCGGCGTGACGTGGGCCGACCTGCGGGTGCAGGTGGTGGCGGCCGCAGTCGTGGTGATCGGGAGCGCGCTGGGCTACCGAGCCTTCCTCGCCCTGTCCTTCAACGAAGCCAAGGCCGGCAGCCTCGGACTGCGCCCCGGTGTCGCCCACCTCGGGCTGCTCGGCCTGCTGGCCGTCGCCATCGTGTCGTCGTTCCAGGCGGTGGGCACGCTCCTCGTGTTCGGCCTGCTGGTCGGCCCGCCCGCTACCGCCACCCTGCTCGTCCGGCGGGTGTGGCTCTGCATGGTGGTGAGCGTGGTGCTCGGCTGGGCGGCCGTCGGTGTCGGCCTGCTCGTCAGCTACCACCACGGGACGGCGGCCGGCGCCACCATGGCGGGGGTCTCCGTGGCCGGCTTCTTCCTGGTGCTGCTGGGCCAGGAGCTGCGCGGCCTGGGCCGACGCGTGCCAGATTGGGCGGACGTACCAGCAGGGGGCAGCCATGACTGAGATCGGTGGGACCGTCGCGCCGGGGTTCGAGGGCGTGGAGGAGGCCTTCCGCACCAACTTCGAGCGGCACGGCGAGGTGGGGGCCGGGACGGCGGTCTACGTCGGTGGCCGCAAGGTGGTGGACCTCTGGGGAGGGGTGGCCGACGTCGACACCGGGGCGCCCTACACCGACGACAGCCTGCAGCTCGTGTTCTCCACCACCAAGGGCGCCACCGCCGCCTGCGCCAACCTGCTGGCCCAGCGCGGCGAGCTCGACATCGATGCGCCGGTGGCCGAGTACTGGCCCGAGTTCAAGGCGGCCGGCAAGGCCGACATCCCGGTGCGTTGGCTGCTGTGCCACAAGGCCGGCCTCCCCTACGTGGACGCCACCCTCACCCTCGACGAGGCCCTGGCGTGGGACCCGGTGATCCGAGCACTGGAGGAGCAGGCACCGGTGTGGGAGCCGGGCACCGTCCACGGCTACCACGCCACCACCTACGGCTGGCTGGTGGGTGAGGTGGTTCGCCGCATCTCCGGCAAGAGCCTCGGCACCTTCTTCCACGACGAGTTCGCGGTGCCACTCGGCCTCGAGTTCTGGATCGGCCTGCCCGACGAGCAGCAGGCCCGGGTGGCGCCGCTCATCCAGTGGGCCGGCGTGCTGGGGGGTGGTGAGCTCGAGACTCCCCGCGATCCGGAGATGGCCAAGCTGCTCGAGCAGTTCATGGGCCCCCAGTCGATGCTGGGCAAGGCGCTGGGCGCGCCGAGCTTCGTGCTCAACACCGCCGAGGGTGGGTTCAACAACCCGGCCATCCGCGCGGCGGAGATCCCGGCCGCCAACGGGGTCACCAACGCCCGGTCGCTGGCCCGCTTCTACGCCGGTCTGACCGGTACCGTGGAGGGCGGTCCGGCCGAGCCGCTGCTCACCGCGGATCAGGTGACCAAGGCGTCGGAGCTCCAGACCGAGGGCTCGGACCAGTGCCTGTTCTTCGAGACCACCTTCGGACTCGGGTTCTTCACCTCGTCGCTCTACGCCCCCTACGGCGGCCCCAAGGCCTTCGGCCACACCGGAGCCGGCGGCTCGGTGGGCTTCACCGACCCCGAGCACGGCATCGGCTTCGGCTACGTGATGAACAAGATGGCGATGGGCCTGAACGGCGACCCCCGATCGGGTGGCCTCATCAAGGCCGTCTACGACGTCATCGGCGTCGCCCCGACCTACCTCTGAGCGGACGAAGCGACCCCGCATCGTCGGTGGCGGTGCTCGAACGCGGACGCTGTTGAAGATGGCGTCGTGGAGGGCGGTTCGCTGGTGGGGCGTGCGATCGGATGGACTGGGCCCATGCCCACCCCGTCGGAGGAGGCCGCCCGTCGGCGCACCTTCGCCATCATCAGCCACCCGGACGCCGGCAAGACCACCCTCACCGAGAAGTTCCTGCTCTACGGCGGCGCCCTCCAGACCGCCGGGGCTGTGAAGGCCCGGGGGGCGCGGCGGCGCGTCACGTCCGACTGGATGGAGATGGAGCAGAAGCGGGGCATCTCCATCACCTCCACGGTGCTGCAGTTCCCGTACCGCGACGCCGTGCTGAACCTGCTCGACACGCCCGGCCACCGCGACTTCTCCGAGGACACCTACCGGGTGCTGGCCGCCGCCGACGCCGCCATCATGGTGCTGGACGCCGCCAAAGGCATCGAGCCGCAGACGCTCAAGCTGTTCGAGGTGTGCCGGGAGCGCAACCTGCCGCTGCTCACCTTCATCAACAAGTGGGACCGGCCGGGCCGTGACCCGCTGGAGCTGCTCGACCAGGTGGAGGCGCAGCTCGCCATCGTGCCCACGCCGGTCACGTGGCCGGTGGGCATCCCGGGCGACTTTCGGGGGGTGGTGGACCGGCGCGACGGCCGCTACATCCGCTTCACCCGCACCACCCGGGGCGCCACCGAGGCGGGCGAAGAGGTGCTGTCGGTGGACGAGGCGGCCGAGGTCGAGGGCCCGGCCTGGGCGGTGGCGGCCGACGAGCTGAGCCTGCTCGACGAGGTGGGTGCCCATGCCGACCCCGAGCGGTTCCGCAAGGGTGAGGTCACCCCGGTCTTCTTCGGCTCCGCCCTCACGAACTTCGGGGTGCGGCTGCTGCTCGACGCCGTCGTCGACCTGGCGCCCTCCCCTGAGCCGCGCGACGACGTCGCCGGCCTCCCGCGCCCGATCGACGCGCCCTTCTCCGCCTTCGCCTTCAAGGTGCAGGCCAACATGGACCCCTCCCACCGGGATCGCATCGCCTTCGTGCGCGTCTGCTCCGGCCACTTCGAGCGCGGCATGGTCGTCACCCACGGGCCCAGCGGCAAGCCCTTCGCCACCAAGTACGCCCACTCCGTGTTCGGCCAGGAGCGCGACACGATCGAAGAGGCATGGCCGGGCGACGTCATCGGCCTGGTCAACGCCACCGACGTCACGGTCGGCGACGCCCTCTACCTCAGCCCGGCGGTGGAGTTCCCCCGCCTGCCCGAGTTCGCACCCGAGCACTTCGTGGTCGCCCGGGTCAAGGACACCGGTCGCTTCAAGCAGTTCCGGCGCGGCATCGCCCAGCTCGACGAGGAGGGTGTGGTGCAGGTGCTGCGCGACCAGGACCTGGGCGACCAGGCCCCGATGCTCGCCGCCGTCGGCCCCATGCAGTTCGAGGTGGCGTCCCACCGCCTGGAGCACGAGTTCGGCGCCCCCACCGAGCTCAGCCCCACCACCTGGCGCATCGCCCGTCGGACCGACGAGGCGTCCACACCCGAGCTGCGGGGCATGCACGGCGTGGCCGTCTACGCCAGAGCCGACGGCACCCGCTACGCCCTGTTCGAGAGCCCCTACTGGCTGGCCAGGGTCGAGGGCGACCACCCCGACCTGGTGCTCGACCGTCTGGTCGCCGAGGGCACGGCCGGCTGATTCGGCGTCCGCCGAGGTATCGCGGCTCAGCGCGAGGGGAACAGACGGGCGCCCGGCAACATTGCCGGACGTGACCTTGGAGAACCCATGTACATCGGCATCGGAACCGTCGTCCTCATCATCATCCTGCTCATCATCCTCCTCTAGACCTGCCGCCCCAGCTCAGTCGCAGACGATGCCGTCCTCCGGGACCTCCTCGTCCACCAGGTAGGCCACCACGAGCTCGTCGATGCACGGCTTGCCATCGGCCACCACGGTGTGGCCGTCGCCCTCGTTGGTGATGAGGACGCCGCTCTCCAGCGTGTCGGCCACGTTGACCCCGGCCTCGTAAGGCGTGGCCGGGTCTCCCGTGGTGGAGATCACGAGGATGGGGGGCGTGTCGGGTGCCGAGGTGGGCTCCAGCGGCACCGGGGGCGCCGGCCACTCGACGCAGCGGATGTAGTCGTTCACGAGTGCCTCGCCGAAGTGGGGGGCTGACTCGGCGGTGGCCTTGGCCGCCTCGAGGAACGCATCGGGATCGCCGGTGGGCCACGCGAAGTCGATGCAGTTGACGGCGAAGTAGATCTCGAAGTCACCGATCCCGAGGTACCCGTCGGCCAGCTGCACGAGCTCGCTGCCGTCACCGCCCCGCGCGGCGGCGAGGGCGCTGTCGAGGTCCCCCCAGAGGCTCTCGGAGTAGAGGGCGTAGCTGATGCCGAGGTTGGCCTCGCCGGGCCCGGCCGGGCGGTCGGCGTCGGGGGCCGGGATGCCGCCGGGAGCCTCGGCGAGGGCCAGCACCTCCTCCACCGCCGCCAAGGACTCGCCGGCGATCTCGCAGCCCTCGGCGGCGTCGCAGAACTGCACGAAGCGGTCGAGGGCCGTCTCGAACCCGGCGGCTTGGTCGGCCGCCAGCTCCAGCCCGGTCGGGCCGAGCTCCAGGACGCCGTCGAGCACCATCGAGCGCACCCGGTCCGGGAAGAGGTCGGCGTAGACCTGGCCGATGGCGGTGCCGTAGCTGAAGCCGAGGTAGCTGAGCTGCTCGTCGCCCATGGCGGCCCGCACCGCATCCATGTCGCGGGCCACGTCGCGGGTGCCGACATGGGGGAGGTAGTCACCGAACTGCTCGCCGCAGTCGTCGGCGTACTGCTGGCTGATGTCGAGCAGGGCGACCTCGTCCTCGGGGCTGTCGATGCTGGCGTCGACGGCGTAGAGCTCGGTGGCGTCCACGCCGCAGTCCACCGGGGTGCTGCCGCCCACGCCGCGCGGATCCACCCCGATGATGTCGAAGTGCTCGGTGATCTGGTCGGGGAGGATGAGGGGCAGGATCTCGGCGAACTCCGCGCCGCCGGCGCCGGGCCCGCCGGGGTTGGTGAACAGCGCTCCCTTGCGCTCGCCGGTGGCGGGGGTGCGGACGGCGTAGATCTCGATCCGCTCGCCGTCGGGGTCCTCGTAGTCGAGCGGCACCTCGAGGGTGGCGCACTCGACCGCGCCGCACTCGTCCCACTCGATGGGCTCGGGCGTGAAGCCGTCGCCCTCGCTCTCGCCTGTCGTCGTCGAGGTCGTGTCGTCACTGAGGTGGCGCGTCGTCGTCGTCTCGCTGGACACGACGCCGTCGTCGGCCTCGGTGGCGCAGCCGGTGACGAGGAGGACGGCGATGGCGAGCAGGGCGGCGACCGGGCGACGGGGCGGCATGGCACCGAGGGTAGGCACACCCGAGCGAGATCTGTGTGCGTCAACAACCGCGAGGCGGTTGTCAGCGCACACAGATCTCGGGCGCGCCGGCCGGCGCAGGCTGGGTGACCGCAGGCTGTCGCACCCCCATCGGTACGCTCGTCATCCTGTGTCCGAAGACGTCCGCCGCCGCCGCACCCTGCTCGGGCTCGCCATCGTCAGCCTCTTCGTGCTGGTCATCAGCATGGCGGTCGACCGGCGCTCGAGCGATGACGGCGGCGGGTCGGAGCGGGCCTCGGACGACACGGCCACCCCCGACGGCTCCGAGGGCGACGGCGGCGATGCCGATGCCGAGACCGACGACCAGCCCGAGGGCGAGTTCTTCCGCTCCGACTTCGAGGGCCTGGCCGACCCCGATGGGTTCACCAAGCCCTACCCCAACGCAGCGGTCGAGGGCGTCCTCACCTTCCGGGGCAACCCGTCCCGCAGCTACTACGGCGCCGGCCCGGTCAGCCGCGCCACCCCGCAGGTGCTGCACCGCTTCCCGGACGAGCCGATGTGCCGCCAATCCTCCAACCTCGGCACCACCAAGATCTGGTGCGGCATGGGATGGACGGGGCAGCCCACCATCGCCGTGCGCGAGGACCGGACCTGGGCCATCTTCGGTGGCTACGACGGCAACATCCACTTCATGGACGCCGTCACCGGCGAGCGGATCCTCCCCGACGTCGAGACCGGCGACATCATCAAGGGCACCCCCACCATCGACCCCGATGGTTCCCCGCTCGTCTACTCCGGTTCGCGCGACAACCTGCTCCGGGTCATCGCCTTCGACCGGCCCGGCCAGGCCGAGGTGCTCTGGACCCTCGACGCCGACGCCGTGCAGCCCACCCTCTGGAACGACGACTGGGACTCCTCGCCGGTCATCATCGGGGACCACATGGTCGTCGGCTCCGAGAGCAGCCGCTTCTGGGTGATCAAGCTCAACAAGTCCACCGATGCGGCCGGGCTCATCCAGGTGGCTCCCGAGATCGTCTTCACCACCGAGGCCTGGGACCAGGAGGCCCTGAACATCAACGGTGACGACACCGCCTCGGTGGAGAGCTCGGTGGCCGTCCACGGCAACACCGCCTACTTCGGCACGTCGGCCGGGCTTATCTGGGGCTACGACCTCGGCGGCCTGGACGCCGGTGAGGCGCCGACGGCCGACTTCCGCTTCTTCACCGGCGGCGACAACGACGCCTCGGTCGTGGTCGACGACGAGGGGATGCTCTACGTCGCCTCCCAGTACGATCGGGACCTCGATCGCGCCCGCGAGGTGGGTCAGCTCACCAAGATCGACCCGAGCAACGCCGTCAACCCGATCGTGTGGAAGCTCGACGACCAGAGCGCCCTCAAGGGCGGCATCTACGGCACCCCGGGAATCCACGGCGACACGATCTACGTCGGCACCAACGGCGGCCGGCTCATCGCTCTCGACCGGGCGACCGGCGCGGTGCGGTGGGAGAAGCGGCTGCCGCCGCCGGTGTGGGGCAGCCCGGTCATCGTCGACGACGTGCTCCTCATCGGCGACTGCGAGGGCACCCTCCACGCCTACGACGTGAGCGACCCCGCCATCGACCCGCCGGAGCTCTGGTCGATCGAGCTCGGCGGGTGCGTCGAGGCCACCCCGGTCGTCTGGGACGGTCGCATCTACGTCGGCAGCCGCGCCGGCCACCTCTACGTGTTGGGGTGATCGATCCCGGCAAACTGCGCCGGGATCGAGCCACTTCCTTGCGGCTTCGCCGCGCTGAACTGCCTGCTGCTCAGGCACAGCAAGCTGCGCCTTCGCGGACGAGGGGCTCCGGCAAGCCTCTGCCCCCACGCCGCCGGGTGTCGATCCCGGCAAAGTGCGCCGGGATCGAGCCACTGCTCTGCGGCTTCGCCGCGCTGAGCTGCCTGCTGCTCAGGCACAGCAAGCTGCACCTTCGCGGACGAGGGGCTCCGGCAAGCCTCTGCCCCTCGTGCTCCCCGCCGTACCCCTAACGCCTCAGGGCGCCGCTGTCGTCGTCGTTGAGGTGGTGGTGGTGATGTCGATGGGGTTGAGCTGCCAGAGGTACTCGCGTAGGGAGAGGCCGGACGCGATGACGTCGGCGGCCACCTCCCGGCCGACATAGCGGAGGTGCCAGGGCTCGTAGTCGTAGCAGGTGCGATCGGAGGCGTCCTGGGGGTAGCTGAGCAGGAAGCCGTACTTGTGGGCGTTGGTCGCCACCCACTGGCCGTGGGGGGTGGCGCCCCACGACTGGTCGACATCGGTGTCGCCCTCTGTGGTGACGTCGATGGTGGTGCCGAGCTGGTGCTCGGAGTGGCCGGGCCGGCCCACCCGACTGCCGGCCTCGGTGTCCCCGAGCTCGTCGACCCGCCGCTCGAACAGCTCCGCCTGGGAGGCGTGGCTCCGGTAGGCGGCCAGGATGCTGAGCGGTGTGCCGTTGTCGGCGGCGGCCTGCCGGAAGGCGTCGAGGTCGTCAACCACGAGCTGCCGGACGGCCAGGCCGTCGGTGAGCGGGAACCCGGCGTCGGCGATGTTGCGGAGATCGTCGGGGCCATAGCCGGCCGGGAGGGCACGGGCGGTGTCGACCATGATCGTCGCCCACGCTGCCGACGGATCCTCGAGCACCTGCGCGTCGGCGTCGGCGCAGGCCGGGACGGCGGGGATGGTGGTGGTGGTCGTCGATACCGCCGTGGTGGGCGGGCTGGCGCCCTCGCCGTCCCCACCGCCGACGGCACCGACCAGGTTCAGGACAGAGAACCCGGCTAGCACCACGCCGGTGGCGGCGAGGGCGCGGCGGAGCCGGTACACATGGACGGGCTGGCGTTGGTGAGCGGGGTGCATGGCCGCTGCGAGCGTAGGCACCGACCGCCGGGACACCCCATTCAGCCACGCCGTCTTCTGGTTCGTCCCGATGTGGGGCGATTCGCAGGCCGTCGGTCGACCGAGGCCCTTGCTCCACGGGCAGGAACCGGGTAGGCCGACGCCGAAGCCATCGCCTGTCACCTCCGTCACACTCCCGTGATCGCATCGAACTGGAGCTCCCAATGCGCCGAACCGCTGCCGCCCTCGCCACCCTCACCCTCGTCGCCGTTGCCCTCGCCGGGCCGATGGTGACCTTCGGTTCGGCGGCGCCGGCACCGATCCGTTGTTCCGGCACCAGCCCGTCGTCTGCGTGCGCCCTCCTCGACCAGCTGGCCGCCCAGCTGGGCCCGATGGCGCCGGTCCTGGCCCTCGGCGGACCGGCCGTGACCGAGGCTGCGACCGCCGTGCAGGCCTTGGCGGGCCGTGCCGACCAGCCGGGAGGCGTGCCTACCGCTGTGGTCGCCGACCAGGCTCAGGCGTTGCTCAACCAGCTTGCGATCCTCCCGGAGCCCGTCCGGTCCCTCCTCACTGCGTCCAAGCTGGACGGGCTCATCGTCACGCTGGAGGCGCTCGTCGCCGAGGTCACTGCCGTCACCGAGACGGCCGCCGCTCCGCTGACCGGAGCGACGCCGGCCCCGGTTGCCGCTGCCCCCGCGCCGGCGCCTGCCGCTGCCCCCGGCGCCGGACCGGCGCCGACCGCGCTGTCGTCCTTCGGCGGGTCCCTGTCGGCGGCCGGGACCGGCGAGGTCACCCGCACGACCTCGAGCCCGGCCATCCCGGACGTGCCGGTCGGCGACCCGCTCACGCTGGCTCCGCTGGCCCTGCCCGAGTTCGGGTTCAACCCCACCATCGGGCTCGGCCCGGCTGCCGACGCGGCGTCGGCGCTGGCCGCGGGCGGCGCCCTCGACGAGGCGCAGCTGGCCGTCGACGAAGCCTTGGGGAACCTGCCCAGCAACGGCAACGGTCCCGAGGTGGCGGTGGTCGTGGTGATGTCGATCCTCCTGCTCGGTGCCGCCTTCGCCAGCCAGGCCCATCAGAACCGCCACACCATCCCCGACTGACGGGGCACGCTGCCCACCGGTCGCCCGGTCAGGCGGCGGTGCGACGCGGCGCCACCTCGAAGGCGGCGACCCTCCGCTCCGCCTGCCACAGCAGGACGCGGCCGCCGAGCCGGTTGCCGACAGTGCGCAGCGGTGGGGGCACGAGGTGGAACACGCGACGAACCCGCCGCTGCGCCCGCCGGTACCGAGCCTCGGCCCGGTCGTCCCACGTGACACCGAGCTGGTCGCGCAGCGAGGCGGGCAGGCTGCCGAGGGTGAACAGGCGCTGGAGGCGCAGCACCGGCGCCAACGGCACGTGCAGGCCGAGCGGCAGCGACGGGTCGAGGATGAAGGCGGCCAGGTCCTTGCCCACCGGCGTGACCTCGAGGACGGCGACCGTCTCGTCCATGTAGGTGCGGAACTCCTCCAGCGAGGCGGGCTGGTGGGTGCGGTCGACGCCGAAGACCTCGGCGACCCGCATCATCTCCTGGTAGTAGGCCTCGGCCTCCTCCGGCGTCAGCTCGCCCACCAGCTCCTCGTAGCAGCGCAGCGCCGTGTCGGCGAGGGTGGCGTGGACCCAGAGCAGGTTGCTCGGGTCGTTGGCCGAATAGCCGGGCCCGGTGATGAAGTCGTGGATCCGACGGATGCGCCGCCCGACCCCTTCAGCCAGCTCCTCTGAACCGAAGACCACCGCGTTGGTGGCCTCGAGGGTGCCCTGCAGCCGCTTGAACGGGTTCTTCCTGAACTCGCTGTGGTCCTCGACGCCCTGGGCGACGGCGGGGTGGGCCAGCTGCAGCAGAAGCGCCCTCCCGGCGCCGAACAGGAGGGCGGGCTCGATGTTCACCCGGCGGATCACCGAGTCGGTGGGGAAGTGGGCGCTCATGGCGTCACCAGGATCTTGCAGTGCTGGTCCGGGTCGCTCAAGGCGTCGAAGGCGTCGGCCACGCCGTCGAGGGTGACGGTGCCCGTGATGAGCGGAGCGACGTCGAGCTCGCCCTCGGCGATCGAGTGCAGCGTGCCGGCGAACTCCATCGGGTCGTAGCCGAGGGCGAACTGGATGTTGAGCTCCTTGGCGATGCCGAAGAACGGGTTGATCCGGTCCTGCTCCATGCAGACGCCGACCACGAGGACGCGGGTGCCGGCGGGGCAGTCCCGCAGGACGTCATCGAGCATGCCCGGGACCCCGACGGCCTCGTAGACCACGAGCGATCGAGCGCCGCCCACGCGCTGCCAGGCCTCGAAGGCGGGCTCGACGGCGGGGTCGACCGCCTCGGTGGCGCCCATGGTGGTGGCCAGCGAGCGGCGGGTGGGAGAGAAGTCGGTGGCGACGATCGTCTCGACGCCCTGCAGCCGGAGGGCGGCGACGACGGCCAGGCCCACCGGGCCGCAGCCCAGCACGAGGGCGCCGTCGGCCGGGCCGATGCCCGACTTGTTGACGGCGTGGCGCCCGACGGCCATCGGTTCGGTGAGGGCGGCATGACCGGCGTCGAGGCCGTTCGGCACCTCGGCGATCATCGGGGCCGACAGCAGCATGCGCTCGCCGTAGCCGCCGGCCACGTCGTTGCTGTAGACGATCGGGCGGATCTGCATGGTCGGGGTGAACAGCACGGGCATCGACGTCACGAGGGTGCCGGGAGGAGGTCCCACCGTGTCGGGGCCGATCTCGAGCACCTCGGCGGAGAACTCGTGGCCCATGAACACGTCCTGGTCGAGATCGATCTCCGGGGCCACCCCGAGGGCGGACAGGCCGGTCATCTCCTTGGTGAGGGCCAGCATCTCGGCCCCGTGCCGGGCGAAGTGGAGGTCGGACCCGCAGATCCCGCACGCCTTCACCTGCACCAGGATCTGGCCAAACCCGGGCTCAGGCTCGGGCAGGTCTTCCCGCACGTGGATCTGGCCAGAGCGCAAGGCGACCGCACGCATGTCAGCGACCTCCGAGGCCGAGTCCGCCGAGGAAGGCGAGGAGGGCGGCGTTGACCTCGGCGGGGGCCTCCTGCTGCACCCAGTGGCCGGCCCCGCCGATGACCGTGGTGCCCCGGTCGTCCTCCAGCCAACCGTCCATGACGGCGGCGGGGGTCATGAGGGCCACCGGATCGGCGCGGCCCGTGATGAACGCGGCCGGCACGGTCACTTTGGCCCCCTCGAGCGCGCCGCTCAGCTCCCAGTTGCGATCGAGGTTGCGGTACCAGTTGATGCCACCGGTGAAGCCGGTGCGGGTGAACTCGGCCGTGTAGTGATCGAGCTCCTCTTGGCTCAGCCAGTCGGGCAGCGTGGTGACGGCGGGGAGGCGGTCGACGAAGCCCGTGCCGTCGGGAGCGGCCAGCCCACCCAGGTCGGTCCCCCCGCCCTCGGTCGGGGTGGTGAGCCCGGCCAGCATGCGCTTCATGGTCTCGCCGGGGTCGGCGGCGAGGTCGGCGTCGGCCACCCCCGGCTCCTGGAAGTACACGATGTAGAAGAAGGTGTCGGCGAACACGGCCCGCATCACCTGCAACGGAGACATGGCGCCACGCGGGAGGAAGGGCACGCTCATGCCCATGACGCCGGCCACCCGCTCCGGGTGGAGGACCGACATCTGCCACACCACGATCGAGCCCCAGTCGTGGCCGACGAAGACGGCGTTGTCGGCCCCGATGTCGTCCAGCAGGCCGAGCAGGTCGTCGGTGAGGTGGATGATGTCGTAGTCACCGATGGCGTCTGGCTGGTCCGACCTCCCGTAGCCGCGCTGGTCGGGGGCCAGCACGTGAAAGCCGGCGTCGGCCAGGGCCGGGATCTGGTGACGCCACGAGTAGGACAGCTCTGGGAAGCCATGGGCCAGCACCACCGGGTACCCGTCCGTCGGCCCCGCCTCGACGAGGTGGAGGTCGATGCCGTTGGTGGCGACCCGGCGCTCCCGGGTGGATGGATGGGCGGTGACCATGCGACCTCCCGACGGGGCGACTCGATCCAGCGTCCGGCAGTATGGCCTGCGCCACCGTGCCCCAGCTTGTGCAACTGAGCCGCTGCCGTCCCCTGCGCAAGCCCTGGCCTTGAGCGAGCTCGCCTCGAACGCCGTGCGCCACGCCAAAAGCCTCTTCGAGGCCGTGGTGCAGACCGACGGGCATGTGCGCATCGAGGTAGAGGATGGTTCGACGGACGTTCCTGTGCCCAAGGCTCCGTCAATTGAAGGTGGCCGGGGTCTCACGATCGTCGAGCAGCTCTGTGACCGTTGGGGAGTTCACATCGTGCGCGAGCAGAAGTGCGTGTGGTGCGAACGTGACCTGCCCGATGGATGAGCCCGCCGACGATGCGGAGTCCACCCGCTGTAGACTCCCACCCTCGTGGGCGGCCATCTCGAAGTCAACGTCAGCCACATGGCCGTGATCACGTTGCGAGGCGAGATTGACATGTCGGGCCTGGACGACCTTCAGGAGGCCATCGAGCCGCACCTCGCCCCCGGGCAAACGATCGTGTTGGACCTCTCCGGCGTCAGTTTCGCCGATTCCACGCTCCTCAGAGTGATCCAACAGACCCGCGGCAAGGCCAACGAGGTGCGCGGGGCTTTGCTCGTCCGCAACCCATCCGACGTCGTCCGCAAGCTTCTCAGCCTCGGCAATCTCAACGATCTCGTCCATGAGGAAGTAGATCGTCAGAACGATCTGCCCTAAGGGTCGCCGACCTGCGGCGGCGGCGAGCCGAGCCCACCGTCTGACAACCCGCCCGATCGTCGGCGACCGCACCGGCCGGACTGCAACCCCCGCGCACCCCGTCGGTGGGGCATGGGCGACGGACTCGGGCTACCGGGCCGCCCCCGGCGGCCCGCGGGTCGCCTAGGAAACGAGTTCCATCGTGTGCCCGCAGCAACACGTCGGGACGTTCGTACCCTTGCAGTCGGTTGGGGCTGGCTTCGTCACGGTGAGCTCGCAGGCGCACGACTCGTCGGGGCAGCGGTAGACCTCGCCTTGCTTGAATGCCATGGGGCTTTCCTCCTGGTTAGTTGGTCCGACTGACGGTAGAACGTTGACCTTATGGCAACGTCAAGCGGAGCGACCTACACCATCGGTGAGACCGCGAAGGCCGCAGGAGTGACGACGCGGGCCGTCAGGCTCTACGAGACTCGCGGGCTGCTCGCCCCGGTCGCTCGCACAGCGTCTGGCTACCGGCTGTTCACCGACGAGGACGTGAACGTCCTCGCGTTCGTCCGCCGGGCACGGGCTCTCGGACTGTCGATCGACGCCATCGGAGAGATCGTGGCCTTGGCGGAGACCGGCCCACCATGCGCCCGCACCCGCGCCCTGCTCACCGAGCGTGTCGCCCAGATCGATGCGGCGATCGACGATCTCACCCGGCTCCGCGACACCATCGTCCAGGCTCAATCCGCCCCATCCCCACCCGGCGGTACGTGCGGCGTGATCGAGCATGCCGCGCTCTGATCTTCCGCCCCGTGCGTGACGCGTGGCGAACTGACCACTCCGGATCGAGCGGCTTGGGGAGCAGCGCGCGTGTGGACCGTAGGGCGGTGCGAGGTCCGCAACGTGGTAGGCGCACAACTGGCAGTCTGTACGTATGGCCGAGGGTCTAGATCTCGTGCTGGCGATGAACACTGCGTCGGCAGAGCGTCGGTGGGAGGAGTTCGAGGCCTGTTTCACCGCCGATCTTCGGGCCTGGTCACCGGCCTATGAGCTGGAGGGGCGTGAGGCGTTCTCGGCGGCGATCCGTCAGCAGAACGAGGCGTTCGATGACATCCGGATCGACACCCGCGTGGTCACTGAACAGGCTTCGACGGTGGTGACGGAATGGGACTGGTCGGTACCTCATCCATCCGGGCAGGGCCGGGTCGTGCTCCGCGGGGCGAGTATCCACGAGTTCCGTGAGGGCCGGATCTGCTGCATCCGGCAGTATTGGGACAACACCGGGTTCGTGGCTGCACTCACCGCTGAGCGTGGCGCGTGACCCGAACCGTTAGAGGTGCCGACGCCTGACTCGCCCCCACCGGTCGGACTGCAGCGCCGCCGGTAGGTCTTCCGCCCGGTAGCGTCGACCGGAAATGACGGAGGTCTGAAGCTCAGACGGGGGTTTTCCGACCGGTTTTCCGTCTAGGCCCGGGGGCGTAGCTCAGTTGGCTAGAGCACCTGCTTTGCAAGCAGGGGGTCGTGGGTTCGAGTCCCATCGCCTCCACGGTTTCACAGGTCCCGGTAGCGGGCCTCGGCGAAGGAGTAGAGGCCGTAGGCGATGAGGCCGACGGCGGTCACGGTGAGGAGCACCTGCCCGTAGGTCTGGCGGGCGATGGCCTTCAGGGTGCCGTCCACCCCCGTGGCCTGGTCGGGATCGAAGTCGATGGCGGCCCTCACCAGCAGGAACCCGGCCACGCCGAAGACGAGTCCTCGGGCGGCCATGCCCACGGTGCCGACCACATCGACGACCCTCCCCACCCTCGGGCCCATCTCGGCGAGGTCGAGGTGCTTCTCGAACTTCTGGGCGATGCCCCGGTACAAGAGGTACGCACCGCCGCCGCCGATGGCCAGGCCCACG
>Ga0183260_10000989_pt1 | contig 24073 bp, 19 predicted proteins | sample AntDrymUQ4972206_2_FD_129768 | JGI IMG/M metagenome (GOLD analysis project Ga0183260, IMG submission 129768) | Polar desert sand microbial communities from Dry Valleys, Antarctica - metaG UQ497 (22.06) (version 2) (version 2) | ecosystem: Environmental > Terrestrial > Soil > Desert | place... | reverse complement strand
GCGCCCGCAACGTAGACGGCTCCGGCCAGGCCGACGTCGTAAGCGCTGAGCCCGAGGCCGGTCCCTTCCGGCTCCAGGGCGGCAGACAGGGATCCGACGATCGTGACCTCGATACCGTCGAGGTTCCAGACGGTGCCGAGCCCGATGACGATCAGCCAGTGCCATCGTGCCCATGGAAGCCGGTCCATTCGGGCCGGGATGTCGGTCGTGATCCGACCGGTCTCGACACCCGCCATGGTCGACCTCCTTTGTCGTCCGGGCCATCGGACCGCAAAGTCTGCACTTGCGCAACCTCGGGTTCCGGATTGGTGGCCACTCGGCGTGCCTGACCGGGTCGCCTGCCCAGTTGCGCTAGAAAGCAACCGTGGTGAAGAAGGTGTTCTGGTTCCTCGCGCTGGCGTTCGTCGTCTACTACCTGGTGACCGAGCCGGTCGGGGCGGCCGACGCGGTCAAGGGAGCCGCCTCGGCGGTCGGCGACGCCTTCGAGTCGTTGACGGCGTTCTTCGTGCGCCTCTTCCGCTGACCGTGCCGTGTTCTTCTTCCGCTGGCTGGCCTCGTTCATCCCCGAGCCGGACATCGACCAGCACCTGCGACCCGAGGACGGCGAGACCGTCGAGGACCGGGTGCCACACCACCCGGTGGTCTATGTCCGCCCGGCCGCGCAGGTGCTGGGTGCGGCCACCCTCGGGCTCTGGGGCGTCTTCGTGTCGGTCCAGATCGCCTGGCTGTGGTTCCTGGTCGCCGCCGGCCTGGTCGTGCACGCCGCGTGGCTGGCGCTAGTCGACCACATGGACCGCTTCGTCGTGACCAACCAGCGAGTGTTCCGGGTGACCGGCGTGCTCGCCCAGAAGCGGGCGACGATGCCGCTGCGCCGCATCCTCGACATCACCGTGGAGAAGCCGCTGCTCGGCCGCGTGCTCGGCTACGGCCACCTGGTCTTCGAGTCCGCCGCGCAGGAGCAGGGGCTGCGAGCCATCCGGTACGTCGGGCGCCCCGACGACCGGGACCGGACCATCCAGGGCGTCGTGCAGAACGCGGGCCTGCGCGGGGCCGGCTCGCCGGCCCTGAAGGCGCCGTTGGACGAGGATGCCCGCTAGCCTGCGCAGCCATGCCTCCGCCGCTGCCCTTCGACCCGATCGACGAGGCGGCCCGGCACTGGCGTGAGCGCTGGGACGGCGTCGAGGCGATGCGCACGGTGACCTCGCTGATGCGGGTGCAGCAGCTGCTGCTTGCCCGGCTGGACCAGGTGCTGCGGCCGCACGGGCTCACCTTCGCCCGCTACGAGGCGTTGGTGCTGCTGACCTTCAGCCGGCACGGTGCCCTGCCACTGGGCAAGATGGGCGAGCGGCTGCAGGTGCACCCGACCTCGGTGACCAGCATCGTCAATCGGCTCGAGTCGTCGGGCCACCTGCGCCGCGAGCCGCACCCTACCGACGGGCGCACCGTGTTGGCCGCGGTCACCGAGGCGGGACGGGCGGCCGTCGAGGCGGCGACGGTGGACCTGGTGGCCATCGACTTCGGGCTCGGCGTTCTCGACGAGCCATCGCTGCGGCAGGTCACAGCGCTGCTGCGTCCGCTGCGACAGGCGGCCGGCGACTTCGGCTGACCGTGGCGGATCGCCATGTACTAGGACGTCCTAGTACCTTACTGTCATGGACGATACTCCGACGGCAGGGCGAGCGCGCTGGCAGCGCCGCTACGACGCGGCACTGGCCGAGGGGCGCGTGCGTGACGCCGACTTCACCACCGTGTCGGGCCTGGAGGTGGAGCCCGTCTACGGACCCGACGACGAGCAGGCGTACCCGGGCTTCGAGCGCATCGGGTGGCCGGGGGAGTTCCCCTTCACCCGCGGCCTGTACGCCACCGGCTACCGCGGTCGGCCCTGGACCATTCGCCAGTTCGCCGGCTTCGGGAACGCGCGGCAGACCAACGAGCGCTACCGGACGATCCTCGCCCAAGGTGGCGGCGGACTGTCGGTCGCCTTCGACATGCCGACCCTGATGGGGCGCGACTCCGACGACACCATGGCCCTCGGCGAAGTCGGGCACTGCGGGGTGGCGATCGACAGTGTCGCCGACATGGAGGTGCTGTTCCACGACATCGCGCTCGACCAGGTCACCACGTCGATGACGATCTCGGGCCCGGCGGTGCCGATCTTCTGCATGTACGTCGTGGCCGCCGAACGTCAGGGCGCCGACGTGTCGAGCCTGGACGGGACCCTGCAGACCGACATCTTCAAGGAGTACATCGCCCAAAAGGAATGGCTGTTCGGTCCGGAGCCGCACCTGCGCCTCGTCGGGGATCTGATGCAGTGGTGCGCCGCCGAGATCCCGCGCTACAAGCCGCTGTCGGTGTCCGGCTACCACATCCGTGAGGCCGGCTCGACCGCTGCCCAGGAGCTCGCCTACACCCTGGCCGACGGCTTCGCCTACGTCGAGCTGGGGATCTCGCGCGGCCTCGACGTCGACGACTTCGCGCCGGGGCTCAGCTTCTTCTTCGACGCCCACGTCGACTTCTTCGAGGAGATCGCCAAGTTCCGTGCCGCCCGGCGCATCTGGGCGCGCTGGCTGCGCGACACCTACGGCGCCACCACCGAGCGGGCCCAGTGGTTGCGGTTCCACACCCAGACCGCCGGTGTCTCGCTCACCGCACAGCAGCCCTACAACAACGTGGTGCGCACGGCGGTCGAGGCGCTGTCGGCGGTGCTCGGTGGCACGAACTCGCTGCACACCAACGCTCTGGACGAGACCTTGGCGCTGCCGTCGGAGCGCGCCGCCGAGATCGCCCTGCGCACCCAGCAGGTGCTGCTGGAGGAGACCGGCGTGGTCAACGTCGCCGACCCGCTCGGCGGGTCGTGGTACGTCGAGGCGCTCACCGACAGGATCGAGGCCGAGGCGGAGGAGATCTTCGCGCGAATCCGGGGCCTGGCCGGCGGCTCGACGATGACCGCGGGCATCCTGCGCGGCATCGAGGACGGCTGGTTCATGGCCGAGATCGCCGAGGCGGCCTTTGCCTACCAGGTGGCGTTGGAGAAGGGCGACAAGCGGATCGTCGGCGTCACCGGGCACACCGAGTCGGTCACCCACGAGCTCGAGATCATGCGCGTCTCGCACGATGTCGAGACCGACCAGGTGGCGGCGCTCCAGGCCCGCCGCGCCGCGCGCGACGAGACGGCCGTCGAGCGGACCATCGAGGCGCTGGTCGCCGCGTCGCGCACCGAGGCAAACCTGGTGCCGCCGATGCTCGACGCGGTGCGCGCGGAGGCGACCCTCGGCGAGATCTGCAACGCGCTGCGGGGCGAGTGGGGCCAGTACCGGGAGCCGGCCCGGTTCTGAGCGCTGGCACGATGGACCCATGACCGCGCAGAACTTCTCCCGGCCCGGGGCGATCGACCTGTCCGCGCTCCGCCCCACCGGCGCCGCGCCGCCACCTGGCTCGCCGCCCCGCGGACCCACCGGCGACGGCGGATCCTACAGCTTCGACGTGACCGAGGAGGGCTTCCAGACCCTGGTGCTGGAGGCGTCGGCCCAGCACCCGGTCGTGCTCGCCTTGTGGTCCTCGCGGGCGGCGCAGAGCCGCGCGGCCGTGGACGTCATCAGCACGGTGGCCGACAGCTTCGGTGGCCGCCTCAGCCTGGCTCGCCTCGACATCGACTCCAGCCCCCAGCTCGCCCAGGCCCTGCAGGTCCGGGCCGTCCCGTACGTGCTGGCCGTCCTGCGGGGTCAGCCGGTGCCGCTGTTCGAGGGCAGCGTGGACGAGGCCGCCGCTCGCGAGGCGATGGAGCAGGTGGTGCAGGCGGCGGTCGCCAACGGCATCACCGGCACCGCGCAGCCCGTCGCCGGCCCCGCCGGAGACGTCGAGCCTGGCGAGGACGAGGACCTGGACGCGGAGCCGGCGTCGGATCCGAGGTTCGCCGAGGCTGAGCAGGCGCTGGAGCGCGGTGACACCGAGCAGGCCGTGGCCGCCTACCAGCGGCTCGTGGCCGCCAACCCGACCGACACCGAGGCCGCGACCCGCCTGGCTCAGGCCGAGCTCGTGCTGCGCACGAGCGGCGCAGACCTGGCTGCAGCCCGTGCCGCCGCCGCGGACAATCCCGACGACGACGACGCGCAGCTGCTCGCCGCCGACCTCGACCTGCTCGGCGGTCACGTCGACGACGCCTTCGACCGCATCATCGGCGTCGTGCGGCGCACCTCGGGCGCCGAGCGCGAACGGGCCCGCCGCCACCTGATCGGCCTGTTCGATGTGCTGGGCGTCGACGATCCGCGCGTCGCGGGTGCCCGACGTAGGCTGGCCAGCGCATTGTTCTGAGCCGCCCGGTCCGGCAGCGGCCGGCTTGCGAGGGGGGACGGGTGCGTCGTTTCGCCAGCGCGCTGCTGGTCGTAGCCGCCGTCGGTTGTCTGCTCGTCGGTGTCGCGCTGGCTGCCGTCTTCGGCACCGACGACCGGGCGCGCACGGGCCCGCACCAGGTGGGTGGCTCGGCGGCGGTGCTGACGAGTGCACCGGACTTGCTGCGCGTCGCGGGTCCCGTCGTCCAGGTGACGGCACAGCTGCCTGATGACCGGCCGGTCTTCGTGGGCGTGGGCAATGCGGTCGACGTGGCCAGCTACACCCACCAGGTCGCGCTCACGAGCATCGACGCGGTCTCGGTGCGCCCCAGTCGCAGTCACCCGCTCCGCCTGGGGCTCAGCCGGGTCGGTGGAGCGGCGCGCCTGCCGGCGCCGCCGAGCGACATCGACTGGTGGTTGGCCAGCAGTTCGGGACAGGGGCAGGCGGTGCTGCTGGTCGAGCTGCCCACCGACCCGGCGTCGCTGGTGGTCGCCGCCCTCGACGACGAGCCGCTGGACGATCTGGTGCTGACCGCCTCGTACCTGCTCCCTGGCGCGTTCGGCATCGGCCTCGGGCTGGTCGGCCTGGGCCTCGGCCTCGCCATCTTCGCCTGGCTCACCCGACCGTCCCCGCGCGACGGTTCCCGGTCGCAGGCAGCCGGACAGCAGCCGGCCGTGGCTGCGGGCCCCGCGGTTGGCGAGTCGCGTGGTCGCGTGCACCGGTCGGTGCCGATCGGGTTGGCTCTCCTGCTCACCGCCGGCCTGTCCGGCTGCGAGCTGCCCCGAGGGGTCACCGGTGAGCCGAGCAAGCTCGCGGCCACACCGACCGAAGCCACCGAGGTGGTGAACCGCTGGGCCGAGCAGCGGGCCGAGGCGCTGCGGCTGCTGGAGGCGGCCCCGTTGAGCGATGTCGAGGCCACCCCCACGCTGGACATCGACCAGGGAGCATTCGAGGTCGCCCGCCGGCTGTTCGCCGGTGCGGCCCAGCGGGTGCGCCAGGATCTACGGCTGGAGACGGTGCAGTCCCCACGCCTGGGCCGGTACCCGCTGTGGTTCGTGGCCACGGTGGCCGACGGCGAGCAGGAGGTCACCAAGCTGCAGGTACACCGCCGAGACTCCGCGGCGACCCCGTGGCAGTTGGTGGCCCAGGCCGACGTGCTGGCACAGACCGAGCTCCCCGAGCTGGCGGTCGACGGGTCGGGCGCGATCGAACCCGTCGCTGCGGACACCGGCGAGGGTCTGGCGGCGACCCCGCAGGAGGTGGCGGATGCCTACGCAGGGGTTCTCGACGACGGCAGCGCTGCAGGCGACGACCTGGTCGCCGTCGACTCCTTCGTGCAACAGACGCGTACGGTCGTCTCGACCCTGGAGAGTATCGACGGGGTCGAGCTGGAGCAGAGCTGGTCGGCAGGTGCCGTGCAGTGGGCGATGCGCACGAGCGACGGCGGGGCGTTGGCGTTCATCACCATGACGCGCACGGACGCCTACCGGCTCGAGAGTCCCCGAGACGTCGAGTGGCCCGCCGAGTCTGAGCAGCAGGCCCTGTTGGCGAACGGCTCCGACGAGTCACCGACGCTGGAGTACCTGCAGCAGGTGCTGGTCTACCTACCGCCGGAGGGCGCCGGCCAGGCCAGTGCGCTCGGGCAGTACGGCGGCGTGGTGAGCGACCCGGCGGGTTGAGAAGCAGCTCACCGCGGGGAGCGGCCGCTGTGCAGGAAGTGGGGGACCGGCCCCCCGGCGGCCACCAGCTCCAGCCGGTCGGCCACCTGCGGCCGGCAGCGCGCCCGCACCAGCTGCGGGTCAGCCCAGTGCACCGCTGCGATCTCTCGTGGCTCGAGGCGCATCGACGACACCGTGTCGGCCGGGACCACACCGAGGTCGAACATGAGCAGGCAGGCGTCGTCCCATCCCGCCCACGGCGGCAGCCAGTCGACGGTGATGAGCTCGCCAGCGGTGACCTCGATGCCGAGCTCCTCGGCGACCTCCCGGACGACGCATTCGCGCGGTGACTCCAGCGGCTCCACAACGCCCCCCGGCAGGTCCCAGTCGTTCTTGTACGTGAGCTGACACAGCAGCACGTGACCGGCGGGATCGCGCAGCAGCCCCTGCGCGATGACGCGCTTGAGCGGCAGCCCGGCGTTGAGCACCGCGCGGAACCCGTCCGCGGACGCGGGCTCGGGGTCGGTGACGAGCCGGGCCACCAGGACGTCGTCGACGCGCCGCCCGCGGCGCTCCTTGCGGCCACGCACGATGCCTTCTCGGCGCAGCCCGGCGCGGGCAGCCAGGCGCAGTGCCCGCACGTTGCCCGGCTCGACGAAGGCCTCGACGCGGCTGAGCGCAAGGTCGTCGAAGGCGTACGCGACGAGCATCCGCACGGCCAGGACGCCGCTGCCACGGCCCCGATGCCCCGCGAAGAGCGCCCAGCTCAGCTGCCCGTTGCCCGCCTCGCTGCGGCGGACCTCGACCGCCCCGGCCACCTGACCCGCACGCTCGACGACGAACCCCGCCGCCCGGCGGCCGTCGGCGTACTGGGACCGCCAACCCGCCACGGACTGCTGCCAGCGTTCGCGGGACGCCGCGACGTCAGAGCGCTCGAGCCAGTCCGCGGTCTCCTCGCCGAACCCGAGCAGCGCCGTCTCGACGTCGTCGTCGCGCCACGGCCGCAGCAGCAGGTCACCGTCGTGCAGCGTCGGCTGCTCGGGCTGCATGTCTCAGCCGTCGTGACGCAGCCACACCGTCGCCAACGGCGGCAACGTCACGGTGGCCGATGCCGGCAGCCCGTGCCAGGGGTCGTCGTCCGCCTCGACGGCGCCGAGGTTGCCCACCCCAGACCCGCGGTAGGCGTCGGAGTCGGTGTTGACGGCCTCGCTCCATCGTCCAGGCGCAGGCAGGCCCAGCCGGTAGCCGTGGTGCGGCACGGCGGCGAAGTTGGACACGCACGCAAGCCGGTGGGTCCCGTCGACCCGCAGGAAGCTGAAGACGTTGTTGCTGGAGTCGTTGGCATCGATCCAGGCGAAACCGGCCGGGTCGGAGTCGGAGCGCCACAGCGCCGAGGCGTCGCGATAGGCACGGTTCAGGTCTCGGACGAGTGAGTGCACCCCGGCGTGCGCGGGGTCGTCGAGCAGCCACCAGTCGAGCTCTCGCTCCTCCGACCACTCATTGTCCTGCGCGAACTCACCGCCCATGAACAGCAGCTGCTTGCCCGGGTGGGCCCACATGAAGGCGAGGTAGGCGCGCAGCGTGGCGAGCTGGCGCCAACGGTCGCCGGGCATCTTGCGCAGCAACGACCCCTTGCCGTGGACGACCTCGTCGTGGCTCAGCGGCAGCACGAAGTTCTCGGTGTAGGCGTACACCATCGCGAACGTCAGCTGGTGGTGGTGGAAGCTGCGGTGCACCGGGTCGTGGGCGACGTAGCCCAGCGAGTCGTGCATCCAGCCCATGTTCCACTTGAAGCCGAACCCCAGGCCGCCGAGATGCGTCGGCCGGGTGACCCCGGGCCACGACGTCGACTCCTCGGCGATGATGGTGACTCCCGGCGCACGTCGGTACGCGGTCGCGTTGACCTCCTGCAGCAGCGACACCGCCTCGAGGTTCTCGCGTCCGCCGTACTCGTTGGGCTCCCACTCACCCTCCTCGCGGGAGTAGTCCAGGTAGAGCATCGAGGCGACCCCGTCGACGCGCAGCGCGTCGGCGTGGAACTCCTCCAGCCAGTACAGGGCGTTGGCCACCAGGAAGTTGCGTACCTCTCGCCGGCCGAAGTTGAAGATGAACGAGCCCCACTCGCTGTGCCAGCCCTTGCGGGGGTCGGGGTGCTCGTACAGCGCCGTGCCGTCGAAGCGCGCCAGCGCCCAGGTGTCGGTGGCGAAATGGCCGGGTACCCAGTCCAGGATCACCCCGATGCCGGCCTGGTGCAGCCGGTCGACCAGGTACCGGAAGTCGTCGGGGTCGCCGAATCGCGACGTGGCGGCGAAGAAGCCCGTGACGTGGTAGCCCCACGACCCGCCGAACGGGTGCTCCATCACCGGCATCAGCTCGACGTGGCTGAAACCGAGGTCGGTGACGTAGTCGACAAGCTCGTCGGCGAGCTCTCGATAGCTGCGCCCCGCTCGCCACGAGCCGAGATGGAGCTCGTAGACGCTCATCGGCTGCTCGTGCGGCTCCTTGGTCGGTCGGGAGCTCATCCAGTCGTCGTCACCCCACTCGTGCCGCGTCTTGTGCACGATCGACGCCGTCTGCGGGGCGCTTTGCGCCTTGCGGGCCATCGGGTCGGCCTTGGCCCGCCACTGGTCGTCGGGACCGAGGATCTCGAACTTGTAGAGCGTCTGTTCGCCGACGTCGGGCACGAACAGCTCCCACACGCCGGACGAGCCCATGGCCCGCATCGGGTGCGAGCGCCCGTCCCAGTGGTTGAAGTCCCCGATCAGCCGCACCCCGCGGGCGTTGGGCGCCCAGACCGCGAAGGACGCGCCGTGCACCGGGCCGGCGACGCTGTCGTAGGTGCGCACGTGCGCACCGAGGACGTCCCACAACTGCTCGTGGCGACCCTCACCGATCAGGTGCAGGTCGACCTCGCCGAGCGTGGGCAGGTAGCGGTAGGCGTCGTCGACCAGGTGCCCGTCACCGTCGTCGTAGGACACCCGCAGCCGGTAGTCGCCGACCTCCGCCGACTCCACCACACCCACCCAGACGCCGGCGTGCTCGTGCTCCAGCGGCACCCGGGAGTCGCCGTGCTCGACCACCACGGTGCGCGCGAGCGGGCGCAGCGTACGCACCGTCACCGCCCCCTCATGCGGGTGTGCACCCAAGACGGCGTGCGGGTCGCCGTAGCGCCCCTCGGTGATGGCGTCCAGCACGCCCCGGTCGACGGGCCGGGGCTGGCTGGATGGGCGGGTCTTCGCGGTCACGATGCACCTCCGGTGTCGTGGGCGAGCCGGGCAATGGCGCGCAGGGGGATCTGCAGCCAGGTCGGTCGGTTGCGCACCTCGTAGACCGCCTCGTAGACGGCCTTGTCGGTCTCGTACGCGCGCAGCAGCACGGCGCTGTCCGGGGAGTCGGCCAGGTCCCTGCCGGACTCCTGGGCATAGCCGGCGAGGAAGGCGGCCCGGTTGCGCTCGGCCCACTCCAGGGCGCGCTGAGCCAGCTGGTGGTCGCCGAGCAGGTCGGCCCACTGCGACTGCGCGGCGTAGTCGAACGAGCGCAGCATCCCGGCCACGTCACGCAGCGGGGAGTCCAGAGCGGTGCGTGCGGCCAGCGGGGTGGCAGGCTCGCCCTCGAAGTCGATGACCCGCCAGCCGTCCATCGTGCGGAGGGTCTGACCGAGGTGGAAGTCGCCGTGTACGCGCTGCACGGGCACGCCGCCGTCGAGCGCGTCGACGGCGTCGAAGGCGCCGACCAGCGCGGGGGCGTGCTCGGCCAGCTCAGGCACCTGCTCGGCGGCCGCCACCAGGCGGATGCGCATCCGGGCGGTGACGACGCCCAGCTGGTCGGGTCCCCAGGTGTCGTGCGGCAGCACCTGGGCGAGCTCGGAGTGCAGCCGGGCCGCGGTGAGACCCAGGCGGTGCGACTCCGAGGCGAAGTCTCCACCCACCTCGTCGGGATGCAGGTCCCGCTCGGCGAACAGGTCCCGGACGCTGGTGAGGGCGAGATCCCACCCGTCGCTCGCGGTCCGCAGGAAATCCGACAGCATCGCCAGGTCGAGCACGCCGCGGTCGTCGTCGGTCGCCTCCAGCCATCCGACCAGCGGCACGATCTCGTGCGAGTCCAGCTTGGTCAGCGCCGCGAGCACCTCGATGTCGGGGTTGCGCCCGGGGGAGACCCGGCGGAACAGCTTGACCAGCAGGTCGTCACCGACCCGGACGTTGCTGTTGGACTGCTCACCGGTCAGCATCACCGTGGCCTGACCGGGCTCGAGGTCGCGGGCGGTGACCCGATGGGCTGTCAATGGCGCCGGCGCGCCGGCGGATCCGGTCATCGCCATCGCGATCAGCTCGACCGCGTCCTTGTCGTGCAGGGCGTCGTAGACGTGGACACCCTCGAGCTCACAGACGTGAGCGTGGTCGAGCCCGTCGACCCAAACCGCTCGGTGCGACAGGGGCACCTGGTAGGTGTCGGTCCCCGCGGACGACACGACGTCGGCCAGCGCCAGCTGCACCTGCAGTTGCTCGCCGCTCAGCCAGGCGATGGTGCGGATCTCGCGGACCTCGTGTTCACGCCCCTTGCCGGCGAACCAGCGCTGGTGGGCAAGGTATCCACCCAGTCGTTGGACCAGCACGCCCGTCTCGTCATTCACTCGTCGTCCGCCTCCTCGTGGGCTATCTCGTCGACCGGGATCCGAAACCAGTAGAAGCCGTGGCCGCTCAGGGTCAACAGGTACGGCAGGTCCCCGATGGCGGGGAACCGCGCCCCGCCGAGCATCTCCACCGGGTGGGCGCCGGTGTAATGCCGCAGGTCGAGCTCGACCGGCTGCGGGAACCGCGACAGGTTGTGCACGCAGAGCACGACGTCGTCACCAAACTCGCGCAGGTAGGCCAGCACCGACGGGTTGCTGCCGCCCAGGTCGCTGAACGCCCCCAAGCCGAAGGTCGGGTGCTCCTTGCGGACGCGGATCATCCGGCGGGTCCAGTGCAGCAGGGAGGAGGTGTTCTCGAGCTCGGCCTCGACGTTGACGGCCTGGTAGCCGAAGACGTGGTCCATGATGAGCGGCAGGTGCAGGCGGCCGGGGTTGGCGCCGGAGAAGCCGCCGTTACGGTCCGGGGTCCATTGCATGGGCGTGCGCACCCCGTCGCGGTCGCCGAGCCAGATGTTGTCGCCCATCCCGATCTCGTCGCCGTAGTAGAGCACCGGCGAGCCGGGCAGCGACAGCAGCAGCGCGGTGAACAGCTCCATCCGGTTGATGTCGTTGTCCAGCAGCGGCGCGAGCCGGCGCCGGATGCCGATGTTGGCCTTCATCCGGGGGTCGGTGGCGTACTCCGACCACATGTAGTCGCGGTCCTCGTCGGTGACCATCTCCAAGGTCAGCTCGTCGTGGTTACGCAGGAAGATGCCCCACTGGGCGTGCTCGGGGATGGCCGGAGTCTGCTGCAGGATCTCCGAGATCGGCCACCGCGACTCCCGGCGCACCGCCATGAACAACCGCGGCATCACCGGGAAGTGGAAGCACATGTGGCACTCGTCGCCGCCCTTGCCGAAATCACCGAAGTAGTCGACGACGTCGGCCGGCCACTGGTTCGCCTCGGCCAGCAGGACCCGGCCGGGATACCTGGCGTCGACGTGGGCCCGCACCCGGCGCAGGAACTCGTGGGTCTCGGGCAGGTTCTCCCCGTCGGTCCCCTCGCGCTCGTACAGGTACGGCACCGCGTCCAGGCGGAAGCCGTCGATGCCGAGGTCGAGCCAGAAGTCGAGCGCGTCGAGGATCGCCTCGTGCACGGCCGGGTTGTCGAAGTTGAGGTCCGGCTGGTGGCCGTAGAAGCGGTGCCAGAAGTACTGTCCGCGCACCGGGTCCCAGGTCCAGTTGGAGGTCTCGGTGTCCACGAAAATGATCCGCGCGTCGGCGTACCCCTCGTCGTCGTCGGCCCAGACGTAGAAGTCGCCGTACGGGCCGTCCGGGTCGGTGCGCGAGGCCTGGAACCACGGGTGCTGGTCGGAGGTGTGGTTCATGACGAAGTCGATGATCACTCGGATGCCCCGCTCGTGCGCGGCGGCTAGGAAGGCCGAGAAGTCGCCGATGGTGCCGATGTCGGCGGCGACATCGGTGAAGTGGGCGACGTCGTAGCCGCCGTCCCGCAGCGGGGACGGGAAGAACGGTGGCAGCCACAGGCAGTCCACGCCGAGCCAGGCCAGGTAGTCGAGCTTGGCGGTGAGACCACGAAGGTCACCGACGCCGTCGCCGGAAGAGTCGTGGAACGAGCGGATCAGGACCTCGTAGAAGACCGCCCGCTTGAACCAGTCCGGGTCCGGGGCCGGCCCCGGCCCCGGACCCGGCGCGACGGGCCCGGGGCGCACCTGGCTCATCGGCTGGCGTCCCGCACCTGCAGGACGTGCACCGGCTCGTGCGCCGGGTCCAGCCGCACGTAGTTGTGCTCACCCCACTGCCAGGTCTGTCCGGTGATCTCGTCGTGCACCGCGACGGTGTCGCGCCAGCGGAGTCCGAGGGCCGGCATGTCCAGGTGGACCCAGGTGTCGTGCGCCGCGTACGGGTCCAGGTTGACCACCACGATGACGACGTCGGTGGCCGCGCGCTTGGAGAAGCAGATGATCGTGTCGTGGTCGGTGCGGTGGATGGCCAGCTCGCGAAGCTGCTGCAGAGCCGGGTGGGCGGCCCGGATGGCGTTCACGGCGGTCAGGTAGGGCGCCAGCGAACGACCCTCGGCTTCGGCTCCGGCCCAGTCGCGCACCCGGACCTCGTACTTTTCGGAGTCCAGGTACTCCTCGCTGCCGGGCCGCACCGCCATGTGCTCGTACAGCTCGAAGCCGGCGTAGACGCCCCACGAGGGCGACGCGGTCGCCGCGAGCGCGGCGCGGACCTTGAACGCTGCCGGACCGCCGTGCTGGAGGTAGCCCGGCAGGATGTCGGGGGTGTTGACGAAGAAGTTGGGCCGCAGCACGTGTGCGGTCTCGTGCGCGAGCTCCCTCAGGTACTCCTCGATCTCCGCCTTCTCATTGCGCCAGGTGAAGTAGGTGTAGCTCTGGTGGAAGCCGATGGTGCCCAGCGCCCGCATCATGGCCGGCTTGGTGAACGCCTCGGAGAGGAACACGACGTCGGGGTCGGTGCTGCGGATCTCGGCGAACAGCTGCTGCCAGAACCTGACGGGCTTGGTGTGCGGGTTGTCGACGCGGAAGATTCGGACGCCGCGGTCCATCCAGTGCCGCAGCACCTGCACGATCTCGGCGTAGAGGCCGTCGTAGTCGTTGTCGAAGTTGAGCGGGTAGATGTCCTGGTACTTCTTCGGCGGGTTCTCGGCGTAGGCGATGGTCCCGTCGGCGCGGGTGGTGAACCACTGTGGGTGGGCGGCCACCCACGGGTGGTCCGGGGCGCACTGCAGAGCGAAGTCGAGGGCGACCTCGAGCCCGGCGTCGGTGGCGGCCGCGACGAAGGCGTCGAAGTCCTCGAGCGTGCCGAGCTCGGGGTGGACGGCGTCGTGGCCGCCGTCGCTCGCCCCGATCGCCCACGGTGAGCCGACGTCGTCGGGCGAGGGGTCGAGAATGTTGTTGCGGCCCTTGCGGTTGATGCGGCCGATGGGGTGGATCGGCGGCAGGTAGATGACGTCGAAGCCCATCGCGGCCACGGCCTCGAGTCGCTTCGCGGCCGTGCGCAGGGTGCCGGGGACCACCGTGCCGTCGTCGGTGACCTGCGCGCCCTCGGACCGCGGGAAGAACTCGTACCAGGACCCCACCAGGGCGCGCTGGCGGTCGACCTGCACCGGGTAGGCCGGGGTGGACTCCAGCAGGTCCCGCAGCGGCTCGACGGCCAGCGCCTGCTCAACCTCCGGCGCCGTGCCGGCCGCAAGCCGAGCCTCGACCGGTCGCTCGGTGTCGCGCAGCGCCGCGGCCGCATCGATCAGCAGCTGTCGCCCGGCGGCTGCCCGTTCCAGCACCAGCGCGCCCTCGATCAGCATCAGCTCGACGTCGACCCCGGCGGCGATCTTGATCGTCGCGTCGTGCTCCCAGGTGGCGTAGGGATGGCTCCACGACTCCACCCGGAACGTCCAGTCGCCGATCTCGTCGGCACTGACCGCGGCGGTGTAGCGGTCCGGTGGCCCGTCGCCGGTGACGGGCCGCATCATGACCGGCGGCCGGTCCTTGCCGTCGGGATCGGTGAGGATGACGTTGGCGCCGAGCGCGTCATGTCCCTCACGGAAGACCGTGGCACGCACGTCGAAGGTCTCACCGATGACCGCCTTGACCGGGTACGTGCCGCCCTCGACGACGGGCTGGACATCCATGACCGGGATACGAGTGATCATCGGCGCCAACCTAGCGATCAGGTCGCCGGCCGGGCCACTCGGGAGCCAGCCGTGAGATGCCTCCCAGCCTCAGCTAGGGGCCGAGGACAGTCCGGTGCGTCCGCGGTTGCGCCGGACGCGGTTGGCGAGTGCGGAGAACAGCGCGTCCACGACCATGCCCAGCACGAGGATGGTGATCATGATGGAGATCAACCGGTCCGACTGGAGGAACTGGCGGGCGATCGTCATGTCGTACCCGAGCGACGACTTCTGGGCGATCGGCACCAGCAGCTCCCCGGCCATCAAGCTGCGCCAGGCGAAGGCCCAGCCCTGCTTGAGGCCGGACAGGTACGAGGGCAGCGCCGCCGGCAGGATGACGTATTCACGGTAATTCCCAGACTCGGCCGGTGTGTCGTCGGCCACAGCCCGTCCGGCCGCATTCGATTGCGGCTACCGGGCCGGTCACATGTACCGTCTGCGGGTGCGTGCCATCCGACGGTTCACCGTCCGCCCCGTCCTGCCCGAGGCGCTTCGCCCGTTGGGCGATCTGGCCACGAACCTGCGCTGGGCGTGGCATCCGGCCACTCAGGAGTTGTTCGCCTCCATCGATGCCCGGCTGTGGGACCAGTCCGGTCACGACCCGGGCCAGCTGCTCGGAGCACTGTCGATCGAGCGACTCGAGCACCTGGCCGCCGACGACGCCTTCCGGCAGCGGCTGGCCATCGCCTACGACGACCTGGAGCAGTACCTCACTGGCGAGCGCTGGTACCAGCGCGGTGATGCGACCCGCGAGGACGGCCCCCGGGTGATCGCGTACTTCTCGGCGGAGTTCGGTATCACCGGCGTGTTGCCGCAGTACTCCGGCGGCCTCGGCATCCTCGCCGGCGACCACCTCAAGGCCGCCAGCGACATGGGAGTGCCGATCGTCGCGGTGGGGCTGTTCTACCGCAACGGTTACTTCCGGCAGGCGTTGTCGCCGCAGGGCTGGCAGGAGGAGCGCTACCCGGTCAACGACCCCGACGGGCTGCCGCTGACCCTGCTGCGCGAGGACGACGGGACCGTCCCGCACGTCCAGGTCGGCCTGCCCGGTGGCAAGCACCTGACCGCTCGCATCTGGGTCGCCCAGGTCGGCCGGGTGCCGCTGCTGATGCTCGACTCCGACGCCTCGCTCAATGACGGTGTCGGTGCCGACGTGACCGACCGGCTGTACGGCGGTGGTGCCGAGCACCGGCTGCTGCAGGAGATGTTGCTCGGCATCGGCGGGGTGCGTGCCCTGCGTACGTATGCCCGGATCACCGGCACTGCGGCGCCCGAGGTCTATCACTGCAACGAGGGGCATGCCGGTTTCCTCGGGCTGGAGCGGATCCGCGAGCTCACCGAGGACGCCGGGCTGAGCTTCGACGCTGCCTTCGAGACGGTCCGCGCGGGCACCGTCTTCACCACCCACACGCCGGTCCCCGCGGGCATCGACCGGTTCCCCCGGACGCTGGTCGAGCAGCACTTCGGTGGCGACAACGCCTCTCCCGGGGTGCCGGTGGGGCGCATTCTCGCGCTGGGTGCCGAGAGCTATCCCGGTGGCGAGGGCGGCATGTTCAACATGGCCGTGATGGGCCTGCGACTGGCCCAGCGCGCGAACGGCGTGAGCCTGCTGCACGGCGAGGTCAGCCGCGGCATGTTCGCCGGGCTGTGGCCGGGCTTCGACCCCGCCGACGTTCCCATCAGCTCGATCACCAACGGCGTGCACGCCCCCACCTGGGTGGCTCCCGAGGTGCTCGCGCTGGCCCAGGGCGAGGGCCCGGACGCCTTCGCCTCGGTGGACGACGTCGCCGGCGACGCCATCTGGGCGACCAAGCGCGTGTTGCGGTCCCGGCTCGTCGACGACGTGCGCAAGCGGCAGCGGGCCTCGATGCTGCACCGCGGCCACAGCCCGGCAGAGCTCGGCTGGGTCGACGCGCTCCTCGACCCCGACGTGCTCACGATCGGGTTCGCCCGTCGAGTGCCGTCGTACAAGCGGCTCACCTTGATGCTGCGCGACCCCAAGCGGCTGCGGGCTCTCCTCCTGGATCCCCAGCGCCCCGTCCAGCTGGTCATCGCCGGCAAGTCTCACCCCGCCGACGAGGGCGGCAAGCGACTGATCCAGGAGATCGTGCGCTTCGCTGACGACCCTGCGGTGCGCCACCGCATCGTGTTCCTGCCCGACTACGACATCACCATGGCTCAGCCGTTGTACCCCGGCTGCGACGTGTGGCTCAACAACCCCCTGCGCCCCTACGAGGCCTGCGGTACGTCGGGCATGAAGGCTGCGCTCAACGGCGGTCTCAACCTGTCGATTCTCGACGGGTGGTGGGACGAGTGGTTCGACGGCTCCAACGGTTGGGCGATCCCGTCGGCGGACGGCATCGACGACCCCGACCGGCGCGACGACATCGAGGCCACCGCGCTGTACGACCTGATCGAGCACCAGGTCGCTGCGCGCTTCTATGACCTCGACGCGGCCGGACTGCCCCAGCGTTGGTTGGAGATGATGCGCCACACCTGGAAGTCGCTCGGCCCGAAGGTGCTCGCCACCCGGATGGTGCGCGACTACGTCGTGGAGCTGTACGCCCCGGCCGCCCGCAAGGCCCGGGTGCTGCGCGGCGAGCCCGAGCGAGCCGCCCAGCTGGCGAGCTGGAAGGAGCAGGTCGCGGCGGGCTGGTCGCATGTGCGCGTCGAGCACGTCGAAGCCTCCGGTATCGGGGACGCACCCGAGGTCGGCTCGACGTTGTCAGTGTCGGTGTGGGTGGCCATCGGCGATCTCTCTACCGACGACGTCCAGGTCGAGGTCGTGTACGGCGCGGTGCGCGGCGACGACGCGCTCGAGCGCACCCAGTCGGCGGTTTTGTCCCATGCCGAGACCTATGAGGGCGGCCGGCACCGTTTCGCCGGCGAGGTCAAGCTGGACACGACCGGCGCCTTCGGCTACACCGTGCGGATGCTGCCCAGCCACGAGCTGCTCACCACCCCGGCCGAGCTGGGCCTCGTCGCCCTGCCCGATACCCCCGAGGAGACCCTCGGCTCGTCGGCCTAGGACAGCGCCACGGGCAGCAGCACCGTCACGGCCATCTCCGGCCCGTGCGGGCGGGACGGCCGGTCAGGCCGAGCGCATCAGCAGCAGGCACCGCCCGGGCACCTGCAGCTCGTGCTCGGCGTCGACATGGTTGCCGGCGGCTGCGCCGCTGGTGTCCACCACGACCTCCCACCGCTCCGGCCAGGGGTCGCCGGGCGTCACCAGCGTGGCCGGCTCGTACGACGAGTGCAGCCACATGACGAAGCAGCTGTCGTCGAGCGGCTCGCCGTTGAGCAGCATGCCGATCGTGTGCAGACCGGTGTCGAACCAGTCGGCACCGGTCATCTCGTGCCCGGCGGGGTGCAACCACACCAGGTCCCGGCGGCGCCCGTCGCCGACCGGGTGCCCCAGAAAGTAGTGCCGCGAGCGCAGCACCGGGTGCCGGCGCCGCAGCGCCAGCAGCTCGGTGGTCAACGCCGTCAGGTGCGACCAGCCCGGGTCCTCCGCCCAGTCGACCCAGGTCAGCTCGGAGTCGTGGCAGTAGGCGTTGTTGTTGCCCCGCTGCGTGCGCCCCCGCTCGTCCCCGGCGGTCAGCATCGGCACCCCGGTCGACAGCAGCAGGGTGGCGAGCAGGTTGGTGGACTGCCGTTGTCGCAGCGCCACCACGTCGGGGTCGTCGGTCTCACCTTCGACGCCGCAGTTCCAGGACCTGTTGTCGCCGTGCCCGTCCCGGTTGCGCTCGCGGTTGGCCTCGTTGTGCTTGCGCTCGTAGGTCACCAGGTCCCGCAGGGTGTAGCCGTCGTGGGCGGTGATGAAATTGACCGAGCTGAAGGGCAGCCGCCCGTCGTCGGCGTACAGGTCGCTGGAGCCTGACAACCGGTAGGCCAGGTCCCGGACCCCCCCGGAGCGGGCTCGCCAGAAGTCGCGCACGGTGTCGCGGAAGCGGTCGTTCCACTCGCACCATGGGGACGGATAGCGGCCCACCAGGTAGCCCTCGGGGGTGGCGTCCCATGGCTCGGCGACCAGCTTGACGTCGCGCAGCACCGGATCCTGGGCGATCGCGGTCAGCAACGGCGCATCCAGATCGACGCCCCGCCCCGTGCGCAGCAGCGCCGAGGCCAGGTCGAACCGGAAGCCGTCGACGTGCATCTCGCTCACCCAGTAGCGCAGTGAGTCCATCACCAGGCGCAACGCCATCGGGTGCGCCACCGCCACCGTGTTGCCGCAGCCGGTCACGTCCTCGTACCTGCCGCCCAGGTCCTGGCGGTAGTACGCCCCGTCGGCCAACCCGCGCAGCGACAGCGTCGGACCGCCCGCCCCACCCTCGGCGGTGTGGTTGTAGACGACGTCGAGCAGCACCTCGATGCCGGCCTCGTGCAGCTCCCTGACCATCGCCTTGAACTCGGTGACCTGACCGCCGCCGTCGCCGGCCGCGGCGTACGCCCCGTGCGGGGCGAAGAAGCCCAGCGTGTTGTAGCCCCAGTAGTTGACCAGCCCGCGCCTGCTGACGGCTGGTTCGGTCGTGGACTGGTGGACGGGCAGCAGCTCGACGGCAGTGACGCCGAGACGCAGGAGCTCGTCGATGACTGCGGGGTGCGCCAGCCCCGCGTAGGTGCCGCGCAGGTGCACCGGCACGTCGGGGTGGCGCATCGTCAGCCCCCGCACGTGTGCCTCGTAGACCACGGTGTCGCTCCACGGCCTGCGGGGAGGGGCGTCGTCGCCCCAGTCGAAGCCGTCGTCGACGACGATGGAGGAGTAGTCGGGGCCGCCGGCGGCGATCGCCTTCGCGTACGGGTCGACCAGCAGGCGGTGCGGGTCGAAGCGGCTGCCTGCGGCCGGGTCGTACGGCCCGTGGGCGCGCACCCCGTAGTGCTGGCCGACCCCCACCCCCGGCACCTCGCCGTGCCAGACGCCGAGGGTGTGCTCCGGCAGCGCCAGGCGGGTCTCGCCGCCCCGGTCGAGCAGGCACACCTCGACGCGGGTTGCGTCCGGCGCCCACACCGCGAACGTGGTCGATCCGCCGTTCACGCTGGCCCCGAGCCGCTGATGCCTTCCGGGCAGCACAGTGGGTTGGGCAGCGGGGGAGGAGGCCACGGGCGGGTACACGGGGCCACATTCTGGCCGACTACGCTCGCCGCCGCCGGGGGGCCTCGACGACAGGAGACACTGATGGGCGAGTTCGTACGTCTCGAGGTGGCTGACGCGGTCGCCACCCTGCGCCTGGATCGACCCAAGATGAACGCCCTCGACGCCGCGATGCAGGACGAGATCCGCGCGGCCGCCATTGAGGCGGCCGAGCGCGACGACGTCCGGGCGGTCGTGGTCTACGGCGGCGAGCGGGCGTTCGCCGCGGGTGCTGACATCAAGGAGATGCAGGCCATGTCCTACTCCGACATGGTCGTGCGGTCCGGCGCGCTGCAGTCGTCGTTCACGGCGGTGGCCCAGATCCCCAAGCCGGTCGTCGCGGCCGTCACCGGTTATGCGCTCGGCGGCGGCCTCGAGCTGGCGCTGTGCGCTGACACCCGGGTGGTGGCCGACGACGCCAAGCTCGGGCAGCCCGAGATCCTGCTCGGGATCATCCCTGGCGCCGGAGGCACCCAGCGGCTGTCCCGCCTCGTCGGTCCGAGCCGCGCCAAGGACATCATCTTCACCGGCCGCTTCGTCGACGCCGACGAGGCGCTGGCGCTCGGGCTGGCCGACGCCGTGGTCCCGGCGGTCGACGTCTACGACACCGCGCACGCGTGGGCCAGCCAGTTCGCCGAGGGGCCGGCACTGGCGCTTCGTGCGGCCAAGGAGGCCATCGACCACGGCCTCGACGCCGACCTCGGCACCGGGCTCGAGATCGAGCGCCTGCAGTTCGCCGCGCTGTTCGGCACCGAGGACCGGGCCGCCGGGATGGCCTCCTTCGTTGAGAACGGGCCGGGCAAGGCACGCTTCCACGGCCGTTGACCGCCCTACCCTCGGCCAGCCGTGACCTTTTGACACGCTGGGTCGTTGGCCTTCCGTACGGACCAGTCCAGACACGTCTGGGCAGTGCAGAGGCGGCGAGCATGGCGACGATGGCAACTGGCCACGGCCGCTCGAGCCGTGCCCTGCTCGCTGCGGTCACGGTCATGTCCACGTCACTGTGCGCGGCCGTCATTGCCGTGGGTGCCGTGCTGGTGGCGGTCGGCCTGACCGCCGACCAGCCGGTCGCGAGCCTCGTCGCCGACCTGGCCAGGAGCCTGGCGGGGCCGCTCGACGGGTGGCTCACGGTCAGGACCGACGCCGGTGTGCCTGACGCTGAACGCATGGCGCTGGTCAACTGGGGTCTGGCTGCGCTGGGCTACCTCGTGGTGGGTCGTGCGGTCCAGCGCCTGCTCGGCGACTGACGCGACCCTGCCACCGCCCGCAGTCGTTACCGGCGGGTAATGTCGAGGCATGAAGATCGTCGTCTGTGTGAAGCATGTCCCCGACGCCACCGCGCAGCGCAGGTTCGACGCCGACCACACCGTCGACCGGGCGGGAGTCGACGGCCTGCTGTCCGAGCTCGACGAGTACGCGGTCGAAGAGGCACTGCAGATCGCTGCCGCCCACGACGGTGAGGTCGTCGTGCTCACCGTCGGTCCGGACCAGGCGGCCGATGCCGCGCGCAAGTCGCTGCAGATGGGTGCGGACTCGGCGGTGCACGTCGTGGACGAGCAGCTGCACGGGTCCGACGCCATCGCGACCTCGCTGGTGCTGGCCGAGGCGGTGCGCAAGATCGGGGACTACGACATTGTCGTGTGCGGGATGGCCTCGACCGACGGCGCGATGGGCGTCGTCCCCGCGATGCTGGCCGAGCGGTTGGGCGTCCCGCAGGTGACGTTCGCGGCCGAGGTGAGCGTCGACTCGGGTTCCGTCACCGCCCGCCGGGACGCCGATCTCGCGACCGAGACCATCGAGGCGTCGATGCCGCTGGTGTTGAGCGTCACCGACCAGATCAACGAGCCACGCTACCCCTCGTTCAAGGGAATCATGGGGGCGAAGAAGAAGCCGGTGCAGACCTGGTCGCTGGCTGACCTGGGGGTCGACGCCGACCAGGTCGGCCTTGCGGCCGCGTGGAGCGTCGTGCACTCGGTGGCGGCGAGGCCGCCGCGCAGCCAGGGTGTGGTCGTCACCGATGACGGTGCCGGCGGCCGGCAGCTGGCCGACTACCTCGCCGAGCAGAAGTTCATCTGACTGAGCCGTTCAGCAACCAGGGAGCACGAACACACATGAGCGAGATCCTCGTCCTCGTCGACCACGCGGACGGCGCGGTACGCAAGACCACCACCGAGCTGCTCACGATCGCCCGGAGCCTCGGTGAGCCGTCGGCGGTGTTCGTCGGGGCGGGCATCGACGCCGCTCGCGAGACGCTGGTGGCCTACGGCGCGGACACGATCTACCTGCTGGACTCCGCGGACCTCACCGACTACCTCGTAGTGCCCCAGGCCGAGGCGCTGGCCCAGCTGGTCGACCGCGCCGCGCCGGCTGCTGTCCTGGTCCCGTCGACCCCGGAGGCCCGCGAGGTCGCCGCGCGGGTCGCGGTGAAGACCGGGTCGGGGCTCATCACCGATGCCGTCGACGTACGGGCCGGGGCCGACGGTGGCCCGGTGACGACGCAGTCGGTCTTCGCCGGCGGCTATACGGTCGAGGCGTCGGTCACCCGCGGCACTCCCATCATCGTCGTCAAGCCCAACTCGGTCACCCCGGAGCAGTCGCCGGGCGCGGGTGTCGAGGAGACCGTCGAGGTGGCGGTGTCCGAGGCGGCGCGCTCAGCTCGGGTGGTCAAGCGCGAGCCGCGTACCAAGTCGGGCCGCCCCGAGCTGACCGAGGCGGCGATCGTGGTGTCGGGCGGGCGGGGGACCGGCGGTGACTTCTCCGACGTCGAGGCGCTCGCCGACGCCCTCGGCGCGGCGGTCGGTGCCTCGCGCGCCGCGGTCGACTCCGGCTGGTACCCACACTCCTACCAGGTCGGCCAGACCGGGAAGACCGTCTCCCCCCAGCTGTACGTCGCGAGCGGCATCTCCGGCGCGATCCAGCACCGGGCCGGCATGCAGACCGCCAAGACGATCGTCGCGGTCAACAAAGACGCCGAGGCGCCGATCTTCGAGCTCGTCGACTTCGGGGTCGTCGGTGACCTCAAGCAGGTGTTGCCGCAGGCGACCGAGGAGATCATCAAGCGCAAGGGGTGAGGTCACCCGCTCGGCTCGAGCATCGAGTGCGCGTCAACAGCCACCGAGAGGCAGTGCAGTCGCCCCCGACACCGCACTCGTCCCGCTGTTGGGCGTTCCGCGCGCTGTCAGGCCCAGGTGACGTAGGTGACGACCTTGTTGCCGCCGCCGAGGCGCCGTACGTAGGTCGACTGCCCGGCCGCCTTGGAGCCGCTCACCCGCTCGCCCCAGCTGCTGGGGTCGTTGCCCGCAGCGCGACCCTTCGACGCAACCCGCGCACCGACGGTCGTGGTTGAGTCCAGGTGGGAGTAGATGCTCTGCAGCATGGAGTAGTCGTGCACATTGGGGTGCTGGTTGGGCACCGGGTTGTTGCTGTAGTCCATGCAGGTGCCCAGGTCGGCGTTGGTGAAGTTCTCGTCCTGGTGGTCCAGGCCGAGGGTGTGGCCGACCTCCTGGCAGCTCACCACGTTGCGCCAGGCCGGGGTGTTGTACTTCGCGGTGTTGAAGTAGGTGTCGTTGAGCTTCACCGTGCCCTGGGTGATGTGCTTACCGCCGGTGATGTTGATCGAGGCGATCCCGAGCCAGCCGGTGCCCCCGTAGGCGGCGTTGCAGACCTCGGCCCGCCCAGAAGTCGGCCGGCACGAGCGCGGATTCGTGGAACCGGCAGCGATCGGGGTGTCCACGACCGTCGACTTGGTCCAGTCCGCCGACGTCGTCTTGAGGTAGGCATCCCACTTGGCATCGACGTTGTCGCCCAGCTTCACGCTGAACGGGTTGCTCGTACGAGCCCAGTGGTAGCCGTTCCACGAGTGGCTGGCCTGAGCGACGCCCGGGGTGAGGGCGGTGATGAAGGCCACGGCGGTGGCCACGGCGGCGAGCTTGGCACGCATGGTGCTCCTTGACGATGGGCAATGGTGTGCAACGACGTGCCGAGTGTCACTGCCTCGGCAACGATCCGCAAGGTCGAGCCCCGGTGCTGGCCTCCTGAGAAGGCCGGTCTCTCACCGATGGACCACTGCGTCATGGAGCGTGCCTTCCCGGTCCAGCCGGCACCGGTCGCATCACGGCGTATCGGGGCGGATCGGAGGGTCGTCGTCGGGTTGTCGCGGTTGTCGGTGCCAGGCGGTACGATCGAACACATGTTCGAGGGGATGGTGGGTGCGTTGCCGTCGCCGGCGGCTGCCGGGCCGGATGCCGGGCCGGGTGTGGTGCCGGATGGGGGGGAGCGGATCACGGCGATCGTGGCCCGGGAGCGGCTGATCGCGCGGTTGCAGGCCGAGCAGGCGGAGCTTGCCGTTGCTCACGCCGCGGCGGCGGGCCGGTGGGGCGGCGGTGGTGGGGTGGCCGCGGAGGTGGCGTTGGCGCGGGGGGTGTCCCCGCTGGCCGCGCAGTTCCAGCTGCACACCGCGCAGGTGCTGGTCCAGGACCTGCCGGGGCTGTTCGACCTGCTGCACCGTGGGGAGATCTCCTGGGCGGCCGGCGCGGCGGTGGTCCGCGAGACCGGGGTGGTCGATGCGCCGCTGCGCCGCGAGATCGACCGCCGGCTGGCCGCCCAGGTCGAGAAGGGCGCCGCCCGCTGGGTCG
>Ga0183260_10000988_pt1 | contig 24089 bp, 21 predicted proteins | sample AntDrymUQ4972206_2_FD_129768 | JGI IMG/M metagenome (GOLD analysis project Ga0183260, IMG submission 129768) | Polar desert sand microbial communities from Dry Valleys, Antarctica - metaG UQ497 (22.06) (version 2) (version 2) | ecosystem: Environmental > Terrestrial > Soil > Desert | place... | reverse complement strand
TCGCGCACCTCATGACAGGTGACGCCACGGCCGCCGTGGAGGAGCGTCCCTGATGGACTTTACTTCGAGGCTGCGCTCCATCGTCAACAGCGGTTCAGCGAAGCCAGTCCGCGAGCTCACCTACGAACCCGATGACGGCTATCGCGCCGGCGCACCTCTGGACCTCGATCGCGTCGCCGATTCGCTCGGCGGACGGCGAGTGTCCACGCGTTTCGGTGAGTGCCTCGTCATCGATCGGCGCTACGAAGCCGAGCGGTGGCATGGCGACATCCGGATCGGCGAGTGCGTCATCGACGACATGGATGCCCTGGCGCTGCTGGACCCGGGGTTGAGATCGTTTCGCGAACTGCAGCGGCAGCCCGCACCCGCAAGCACCCTGGATCACCCGGCACCGTGGAGCACCTCGGAGCACCCAGCACCCTGCAGCACCCTGGAGCACCCAGTACCCTGCAGCACCCCGCCCCGAACCGTCTTCATCGATCTCGAGACGACCGGGTTGAGCGGCGGCGCCGGCACCCTCGCGTTCCTCGTCGGTTGCGGCTACTTCGACCTTGGTGCGTTCCAGGTGCGGCAGTTCCTGCTCACCAGTCACGCCGGGGAGCGCGCGCTCCTTGCCGCCGTTGCGGACTTCTTCAACGACACCGATTTGATCGTTACCTACAACGGCAAGACGTTCGACGTCCCGGTCATGGAGACGCGGTGGACCTTCCACCGGATGGCCATGCCGCTCGACGGCGTGCCGCACTTCGACATGCTGCATCCGGCGCGGCGCCTGTGGAAGGGGCGTCCGGATGCGCGCACCACTGGCGGAGACGAAGGCGGTTGCCGGCTGTCGACGCTCGAGCGAGTGTTGTTCGACGTTCAGCGCGTCGGTGATGTTGGCGGATTCGAAATCCCGGGCCGGTTCTTCGGCTTCGTTCGCAGTGGCGATCCGCGTCCGCTCGAGCCGGTGCTCGAACACAACCGCATCGATCTCGTCTCGCTGGCGGCGGTGACCGCCCGTGCGGCACGCCTGGCGCGCGAGGGTCATGGCGCCTGCCGCGACTTTGCCGAGGCGCTGGCGCTTGGAAAGATTTTCGAGAAGGCGGAGCTCATCGGCCGCGCCGAAGCCTGCTACCGGTATGCGTGTGATTCGCCGGAGTCGGTAGTCCGCGCCGACGCGCTCTACCGGCTGGGCGTGCGGCTGCGCCGCAACCGGCAGTTCGCGGATGCGGCGTCGGTGTGGCGGGAGCTGATCGAGTTCACCGATCCACGCTCGATGCGGCGGGGTCTGCTCGGCGATCTGCGCCAGGTCGCCGTCGAGGCGCTGGCAATCCACCAGGAGCATCGCGCCAAGGATCTCGCCGGCGCGCGAGAGCTCGCGCTGGCATCGCTCGACGAACCCGGCCGCCGGACGGAGAGCGTCCGCCACCGGCTCGCCCGGCTGGACCGCAAACTGGCGCGTTCGCCCGACGCGCCGCTGCCGCTATAGCGGTGCGTGCTCGGTACAAGCGAAAGGCCGACGTGAGTCGGCCTTTTTGTTTGAGATCTTCCGGACTCGTCGGGCTTGGTATTTCACCCGTCGAGGTCGTCCGTCGGAGACAGTGCTTCTTCTGTGTCTCCCCTGCGTTTCTTCTGTGGCCTTACTTCGCTGCGGCCGGCTGCTTCTTCGCCTTGGCCGCGGCGCTGGCCGCGTTGGCGGCCTTGCGGCCTTCGACGGTCTGCACACCGAAACGCTTGGTGAACCGTTCGACGCGGCCCTCGGTGTCGATCAGCTTCTGGCGGCCCGTGAAGAACGGGTGGCAGTTGTTGCAGATCTCGAGGTGCAGTTCCTGCTTCGTCGAGCGGGTCTTCCACGTCGCCCCGCACGCGCAGCGGGCGTCGATCTCGTTGTACTTGGGGTGAATCCCTTCCTTCACAGCAGGCTCCTTCACTCTTTCGGGAAAACGTGATTATAGCAGACACCTGGAGCCGAACCTAACCCGCCACTTGGCGCGGACTTACGGCAGGGGTCACCTTCGCGCACCCACGAAGGACTCTCATAGGACGCCCAAACGGCTTCATGCTTCTTCTCTCTGTCTCCTGATCGCTATTGACAGCCTGCTACGTTGCGCGTAGCATCGCGGCGAGTATTACGTGGAGCGTAGCAATTGAAGCGACCAGGCAGCGATACCGACCTCGAGGATTTCGGCCGGTTCTCCGAGCCCGCTCTCCTCATACTGATCAGCCTGGCGGAGGGGCCAAAGCACGGTTACGCGATGACCGACGACATCGCGCGCCTGGCGGACGTTCGGCTGGGCCCCGGCACTCTCTACGGAGCCATCACGCGGCTCGAGTCACGCGGGCTGATTGAGGCGGTTCATTCCGAGGATCGCCGCAATCCGTATCGTCTGACCGGGGTCGGCGAGAGGGCGCTGCGCGCGAGGCTTCATGCCATCGAGACCGTCGCCAGGGCGGGACGGCGCCGCCTGCCAGTCGAGGGGCCCTGAAATGGGAGGAGCCGATGCCCTCCTCCGTCTCTACCCTCGCGCGTGGCAGCAGCGATACGGCCCGGAGATGCGCCAGCTGCTGGCGCACGACCGTTTCACCCTTCGGACGGCCATCGACCTTATCGCCGCGCGATCGACGCACGAATTTACCCGCAGCAGATGCCGGCGCAGCCCGGCACACAACCAAGAGTGAGAACGATGACCAGAGCTTTTCTATGTGGATCCGCCGGCATCTCGACGCAGGATCAGCTGCGCAGTGCTGGCTGGATGATTGGCGCTTCGATCGCGCTCACGGCAGTTTCGATGCTGCTCAAGATCCAGATCGGGCCGAATGCCTTTTCAGAGGGTTTGTTGTACTCGTCCTTTCCTGCGGCCCTGATGCTCTCGAGCGAATGCACGGTGCTGAAGCGTTACTCGCCGGGCGCGCGCATCGCGATGTCCGGCGGCGGCGCGCTGTTCGTCATCCTGGTGACCTGGGCGGCTGTCGCGATCGGCAATCTGATTTAGGGCGACGAGCGGGGGAGTGCCGGCGAGTGTAGTTCCAGTCTTGAGCTCCCGTGCCCGGTCGGGGGTTGACCGGTGTCGCGTGGCCTCGCCAAACGAGACGTCACTGGAAGCTGCTGGCGGCGAGCGCCCTCGTGGGAACCGCTTCGTCGACGAAGCCCTATTCATCGAGGAAGTGGCGGGGACCGCGCTCGTCAGGGTGAAGGTGAAGCTGCCGGATCCGGTCAAGGCCGCGGACGCATCGAAAGTGCTGTCGCGCGAGGCGGCCGACAGACTCATTGTGATGGACCGGAAGTATACCCGCGCGCCGTCCCCATCCGTCAACGCGAGGACTCGACCGGATCGTGCAGGTCAGCCGTGTTCGGGAACCGGTGACGCGCCCCGGGGAGCCGCGGCCCACGTTCGTGTCATCTGCAGCCAGCCTGAGTACACGGGCAGGAGCACGGCGGCGGCCATCAACCCTCTGATGATGTACATGTCGCCGTACCAGAACCAGAAGAATGTGGCGACCGTGACCGAGCCGTAGAGGAACCGAGCGGCGAGGGACCGGCGGGCATTTGCGGTCTCAACCGATGCGATAAACACACCGATACACAGGAGAACAACGAATGCACCGGTTACCCCGAAGTTCCTGAACGGTACGACGACGACATGGATGCCGCCTGCCGAGATGTTTACGAACCACCAGTTAGGGCCTCTGTGGGCTTCGAGTGGCCGCTCAATGCCGAGTGGCCGCGTCAGAAATCCCGGCGGGAGCGATAGCAGATAGTCGAGATAGGTCTGTCCGTACAGATATTCAGCACCGGACTGATGAAACTGTCCTGATTGACCCAGGTTGGTCAGCAGCACGGAGGTCCAGGTGTTCTCCTGGGCAGCGGTCGCCAAGGCATCCAGGAATGACAGTCGCGCGCGTCCCTCGGCGCTCGACAGGCTGGCGCGGACGGTGCCGACCGCTACGAAGATGACCAGCAACGCCGCCGCGGGAACGACGATCTTACGGACACGCTTCCAGTGAAACGCTACGTGCGATGCGACCATGGACGGTCCTGATCCAGTCAAGTAGAGCAATGCCAGACCGGCAAGGAGACTTGCCGACTCGCGGTCACCCCTCAGGATCTGCAGCACACCCACGATGAAAGCAGTAGCGGCGACAATCAGAAAAAATTTAAGACGCCGCCGGCTCGTCGAGGGCTCGGCCTCGGCGTCCACATACGCCAGGATGATGACCAGATACGAGAGGAGGTATGCAGCATTGAAATTCATGGGTGCGGCAGCCGATGCGGCGCCGCCCGTGTTATAGGCCTGGGACAGAATCGTGGCACTCGGCGCGACCAGCCACGACAAAGCGACTGCTACGCAAACCATGATCAGAAACGCAAGCGGTCCCAGGCTGCTCAATGGCTGCCTCGGCTTGCCATGTCGTTTCGACGAAAACCCCAGGTGTAAGCGAAAACCGGTCAGCAGGCCGAGGAGGCCTACAAGGCCGACCGTCATCATGTCCGCGCTGACCTGTTCGTTGCGGATCAAAGCCGACGCCACCGGGGTAGACCACCAGACATAGTCGTCACTGAACAGGTGACCAAGCGTTGCGCTGAAGCACACAGCGTAGAGAAAGATGGACAGACGCGGCAGGAGAGACAGTTGTGACACGGATTGGCTGGTGAGAGCCCATATCGAAACGACAGTAAACAGCAAAACCGCCGGGCGTAGTGGAATCAATACATCGACGATGTAGCCGAAGCTCAACGTACTCGCGATAAGCGTCAAGGCCACGGCCGTCAGCACGTGCTCCGCTTTGGGACTGCCAAGGGCAGGAATGGCCCCGCGGGTTGTGTCCGGCGAATTCATATCAATTCATATCAGGCACTGCGCACGCGGCTTGCCTAGGCTCCGTGAACGAATTCTACCCGGTGCCGCTCTCTGGCCGCCGCGCCTGCAACCCACGCGCAGCTGATCGCCCCGTAGGCGACGCCGGCCCAGACAACTCCAGTTAAGCCATACTTCCAGGCACCGAACCCGTTCAAGCACGCGCCAACCAACGCGGAACCAACCCTGGGAAGCATCAAGGAACGCGTGTCGGCGGAGACCATGCCCAGCACGGACGCGGCCTGACTTGACGCAAACAGGCCGCTGCCGAGGACCACCCAGGGCAACAACTTCGACACGCTTCTGTACTCAGGGCCCACAAGAGTCGCAAAAACCAGCGCATGTGACAGCGCCGCAATGCCGGTCGCCAGAGCGGTGAAGGCCAGCGCGGTGCCGATCAGGATCCACCCGAGTCGACGAGCGTCGTTCGTCTGAGTCGGATCTGAACCCGGACCTGCCCTTCGAAAGATCACCGGCGCTGAGAACTGAGTCAGAACGCCGATGAGGAGAACGAGGGGATAGTACCCGGCCTGGTGCAATGCCGAGTAGAGACCAACGGTCTCGCTGGTGCCAAAGCACTGCAAGGCCCAGCGAGCAGAGGCAATTTGGGCCGAAATAGCGAGACCCCACGTGACGAACGGCCACGCATACGCCCTCACTTTAGATTCCCAGATCCGTATCTCGTCCCGCTGCGCCACAGGAGAGGACTGGAGGAACTCGCCGGAGCTCCGCAGAAACGCCATTTGGGAGGCGAGGACCACAGCCGAGCCGACGGCATACCCTGCGATGGCAACGCTGCCGTACGGGCCGAACAACAAGATGAGTACGATCGCAGCGCCGAACCGCATCCACTGCGTGAGCCCGTCGTGCCAGGCGACCACGATTCGGTGACGGGCGGCATTCTGCAGGCCGCTGATTGTCACAGTCCACGTCGAAATAAGTGAGACCGCAACGACACCAACGGCCACGCCCAGCAGTTGCGGGTTGATGGCTGCGAGCAGCGCGAATGCGACGAGTGCTATCGCAGCTTCGAAGAGGGCCACTCGCGTCGTCAGCCTGAGCACTGCGGCAACCAGTGCCCCGGCCTGGCCACTGTCAGCGGCCGTCCGAAAGAAGCGCAGGCTACCTTCAAACAGGGGTTGCAGCGCCGACATCTGGACAGCAGCCACGACCGACATGCCGAGCGCCAACTGGCCGTAGGCCTGAGGCGGGAGCACCTCCGTCAGGAACCGGACGCCAGCCAGACCACCGAGTGCGGCGAGTCCCTGACCGATGCTCACCCAGACCAGTTCACCGCCCAGGCGCACCGCCCGGCTTTGTCCAGTCGCGTCTTTCACGGATGCAGAGCGTCATCGGAGGCGCGAGCCTCGGATGACCGTACGGCTGACAGATACTCGAGCAAAAATGCCAGGCCTACAAAGATCAGAAGCCCCATGACCAGAGACCCCACAAGGATCGGGGCCTTCCGCGGACTGTGAGGGCGGGTCGGCGTGACCGCCTGACCGACAATTTGCACCTGGCTGCTTCGGCTCGTCACCTGGGCGCGTGCCTGGTCATAGCGCAAGCGCAATTCCTCATAGCCCTTCTTCGCTATCTCCCACTCGAACTCGCGCTCCGACAAACCCGCTGTTCGCCGGTAGAGCTCAGTCATTACGGGCAGCTGAGCCGCGCCGAGCTTCCTGTTGCCCAATTCACGATCGCGTTGCTTCAGCGCCGCCAGCCGGCTGCGACTCATAGACACTTGATACTGAAGCGCCTCGTGGACAGGGTTCGAAAAGGGAGACGATGAATTGAGTCCGATGAGAGGTGGAGCAGAACCCTGCGGTTTCGTCGCTGCCTCCTGCTCGGCTGCCCGTGCGGCGGCCATGAGGTTGCCTTCCTGAGAGCTGCCCCTTGGGACATCGAGCACCCTGGGTTGTGCCGCCAGTTCCTGCTCACTTCGCCTGAGTCTTGCTTCTTCCGACGCGACTTCTACTCTCAGGCTCAATAACTGTTCTCGTTCGGTCAGAACAGCGTCGACGTCTTTTCGGAGGGCGTCCACCTGCGCGGTGCTCTTGAAGTTCAACAGCTCGGCCGAGGCCTTGTCGAGGCGCTCTTTGGCTTGGCCGAGCAGCTCCCCGACTCGTTCGTGGGCTTGATGGGCTTCGTCTTGACTCAAAGTTTGATTGAGCTTGATCGCGAGATCGGCCAACCCATTTGCGAACGCCGACGCGGGTCCAGGTTCCCTTGCTGTCGCATGGAGACGCAGCACTGAAGTTCCGGGCACCTGCTCAATTCTGGCGTCCACATCCGTGACCTGGAGGTTGTGAGGGGGTTTATCGAGCCCTGCTTCCGCCAATACCTGGGCCGCGATGCCTTCGCTGTCGAGAATCGCGCGATAGGTCCCAAGCTGGGCCTCCATAGGGGTGCCCTGCCCATCCAGCTTGGCGGCGACCACCATGATGGTGGCGGTACTCTGATACACGCGCGGCAACAGCATGATTGCCGCGAGCCCGATCAGAACTACCGTAAGAGTTCCACCGAGGATCAAACGACGACGACGGCTGAGGACGCTCAGATAGTCGATCAGCCGAGGCTCGTCGAAAGGGGGAGTCTCAACCGAGTGGCTGGTATGCATCTTCTGATGAGCTGGGGGACGCGACGCGAGGACCGACGGCAGCGGCTGGCGACGCTCGCGTATCAAAGCCTGCGGTTTGCGGCGAGTCTGACCCTTCTTTGGTTTGGTCACTCAATCCTATAGAATCAGGTAACGTTTGCCAAGTTGAGGCGGAGCGTCCTGTTAGCCATGGGCAGCCTCCGACACCCGGCAGTACCCAGACAGTCCTAATGCGTAATCGTTATCTGCTGCTATGCGATGTGCCCATTGTGGGCGTCGCCACATACGCGGCATTTGCACTGCGGTTTGACTGGCTGTTCCCTCTTCACCGGCCGGAATTCCTGCCCTTCCTGATTGCCGTTTTGATCGTGAAGCCGATTGTGTTTCTTGCGCTCGGCATGTATTCGCGCTTGTGGCGTTACGCGAGCGTGCAGGATCTGCTGGCGGTGTTGATCGCGGTATCGGCCTCGTCGGTCGCCGTCTCGGCCCTGGTCGCCGGAGGCACGGTATCGGGGAGAATTTACGAGTTCTCGCGCGCCGTGCTGGTGATCGATTGGCTGCTGACGCTCTGCGGAACGGGCGGACTGAGGATGGCGGTTCGACTTGCCGCTGAGAATCGGTACGGCCAGGGAAAAACCGCACGCGGCGCGTCGGTCAAACGGGTGTTGGTAGTCGGTGCGGGTGACGCGGGCGCGATGGTGGTGCGAGAAGTGCGGCGCAACCCGCAGCTCGGGATGGAGACGGTCGCGTTCCTCGACGACCAACGGTCGAAACTTGGCAAGCACGTGCAGGGCGTGCCGGTGGTCGGGCCTCTCGCCATGCTGACCGACGCGATCGGACGCTATCAGATCTCCGAGATCATCATTGCGATGCCGGCGGCATCCGGCAGCGTGGTCCGCATGGTCGCCGAGGCGTGCCGGCACAGCGGTACGCCGTCCCGCATTCTGCCGGGCGTCTACGAACTGCTGGGCGGGCAGCTGGATGTGTCGCGCCTGCGAAAGGTCGAGATCGCGGACCTCCTGCGCCGCGAGCAGGTCACGACGCGGCCCGACACAGGCATGTACCTGGTCCAGAAGCGCGTGCTCGTGACAGGTGCCGGAGGGTCCATCGGCTCGGAGCTTTGCCGCCAGATCGCGCTCGCGAATCCGGCGAAGCTGATGCTTGTCGGTCACGGCGAGAACAGCATCTTCGAAGCGCAATCGCAGCTGCGGGAGCATTTTCCGGCGTTAACGATTCAAGCGGTGATCGCCGATATTCGAGATCCCGCCCGTCTGGCGGCCTGCTTCCGCGAAGGCAGACCGCACATCGTGTTTCACGCCGCGGCGCACAAGCACGTGCCGCTGATGGAGGAGAATCCGGAAGAGGCCATCACCAACAACGTGATCGGCACGAGCAACATCGTCGACGCCTGTATCGTCGCCTCGGTCGAGCGTCTGGTCATGATCTCGACCGACAAAGCCGTATCGCCCACGAGCATGATGGGCGCATCCAAGCGGCTGGCCGAGATGATCGTCCGCGAAGGCGCACGCCGTTCGGGTCAGGCATTTTCTGTCGTCCGGTTCGGCAATGTGCTGGGGAGCCGCGGCAGCGTCGTGCCCGTGTTCAAGCGCCAGATCGAGCGCGGCGGTCCGATCACGATCACGCACCCCGACGTCACGCGGTTCTTCATGACCATCCCCGAGGCGGTTCACCTGGTGCTTCAGGCAGGGGGCCTGTCCTCGGGCGGCGAACTGTTCGTGCTGAACATGGGACAAGCCGTGCCGATCGTCCAGCTCGCAGAGGATCTCGTCCGCCTCTCTGGCCTGAGCGCAGCCGAGATCCCGATCGTGTTCACCGGATTGCGACCGGGCGAAAAGCTCGAGGAAAATTTATGGGAGCAGGGTGCACTCGTCGAACCGACGACCCACCCCGAAGTACTGCGGGTGATTGAGCATGATCCGATCGAGGGAGCGCAGCTGGCGCGATCCCTCGACGCGCTGAAGGCCGCCGCCGGTTCGGGCGAACGGATGCGCCTCGAGGCCGCCCTTGCGCAATGGATTCCCTCGTACGTGCCATCGTCGGTCCAGAAGCACCTGTCTCTGTGAGCCCTTACACCGGCAGATTGCTGCTCCGCATGGAATCCTCCTGAGATGTGCGGCATCGCCGGTCTCGCACACTCCATACCCCACCGACGGCGCGAGACCCTCTCGGAGATCCTCGCGCCGCTTTCGCATCGCGGGCCCGACGACTCGGGTGAGTGGTGGTCCGACGACGGCCGTGTCGGGCTGGGGCATCGACGGCTGGCCATCATTGATCTTTCCCCGGCGGGCCACCAGCCGATGCACGACGCCAGTGGACGATTGGCCATCGTGCTGAATGGAGAGATCTACAACTATCGGGAGTTGCGGCGCGAACTCCTGGGGAAGGGGCACGTCTTCAGGACGGCCTCCGACACGGAGGTCATTCTCGTTGCCTATCTCGAATGGGGCGATGCCTGCCTGGAACGTCTGGACGGTATGTTCGCCTTCGCCCTGTACGATACGGCGCAGCAACGTCTCCTGATCGCCCGCGACCGGGTCGGCGAGAAGCCACTCTATTACCGATCGGTGCCCGGAGGGCTGGCCTTCGCATCCGAGCTGAAGGCGCTGATGGCGGACAGGACGTTCGACCGATCACTGAACGTCGAGGCGCTCGATTACTACCTGACGTACGGCTACGTGCCCGGAGCCCTGTCGATTCTGGACGGCGTCACCAAACTGCCGGCCGCGCATTCGCTGGTGTGGCGGACGACCACCGGCGAACTGAGCATCCGGCGTTACTGGACCTTGCCGCAGTCCGCTCCGGATCCGCGCGGTGATGCTTACGAGCTGAGTGAGCGGCTTGAAAGATTGCTGGAGGCCTCAGTCCGGCGGCAGCTCGTCGCTGACGTGCCGGTCGGGGTGATGTTGAGCGGGGGCGTGGACTCGAGCCTGGTTGTTGCGATGGCCGCACGGGCGTCGAGCACGCCGGTCAAGACCTTTAACGTCTCGTTCCCCGGGCACGCACGGTTCGACGAGGCCCCGTTCGCGCGGGAAATTGCGCGTCATTTTGGCACCGATCACATCGAGTTGCGCGCGGAGGAGGCCCCCACCGACCTCCTGCCTCTGCTGGCCCGTCAGTTCGACGAACCTTTGGCCGACTCCGCACTCGTGCCCACGGCCATGATCTCCGCGCTCATCCGCAACCACGCGACGGTGGCATTGACGGGGGATGGCGGCGATGAGCTCTTCGGCGGATACCCTCACTACCAATGGATGATGAAGGCCGAGCGGATTCGCGGCCGAGTCCCGCTGTGGGCCCGCCGCGGCGTGTCGGGCGCGGCGCGGCTGCTCCCACCCGGCACGCGCGGACGCAACCATCTGATCGGGTTCGACCAGGATACGCGCGGGGGCATCGCGCATCTCAATGTCTACTTCGACCGCGCCGCTCGCGAACGATTGATCGTGCCATCGATGAGTGACGGCACCGGCCGGCGCACGCCAGAGGAGTATCGGGCCGGGCACTGTACACCCGGCGCGAGCGTGCTTCGGCAGGCAACGGAGGCCGACTTCCAGACCACTCTCGCGGACGGTTATCTGGTGAAGGTCGATCGAGCGAGCATGCTCCACGGTCTCGAACTTCGCGCCCCGTGGCTCGACCATCACATCGTCGAGTTCGCGTTCGGGGAGGTTCCCGACCGGCTGCGGACCACACGTGACGAGTTGAAGGTGCTGCCCAAGATGCTCGCCCGGCGATTGCTGCCGCCGGGTTTCGACATCCGCCGAAAGCAGGGCTTCACGATGCCGCTGGCGGCGTGGTTTGCTGGCGCGTGGGGCAGGCAGGCGGAAGCCATCCTCAAGGAGGCTCCTGCGAGTTTGTTCAATCCTCGCGAAATCTCGAGATTGCTCCGCGCGCAGAGGATGGGATTCGACAACACGCAGCGCCTGTTTGCGCTCACCATGTTTGAGTTGTGGCGGCGCGAGTACCGCATTGCGGCGTGAAGCGCAAGGTCCGGAACGACGCGTGACCGCCTTGAAGGTCGCTCTCGTGAATCTAACGAGCGGAGGGTTGAGCGGCGGCTACGCCAAATACCTCGCAGCCCTGCTGCCGCTGATCGACGCCGATTCTCGAGTTGCTCAGCTCGCCGTGTTTGCACCGCCCGGCGTGACGGTCCCGGGATTCGCGCAGGTGAGAACGTGGGCGGCCGGGACTCTGCAGGATCCTCACCGCGAGCTCCGGCGGCAACTTGCGGCGATCGCGCCTGACGTGATCTTTTTCCCGACCGCGCGACTGGTTCGCCTGGGCTCCACCCCGACTGTAGTGATGGTGCGTAACATGGAGCCATTAACGGTGCCGTTCGCCGGCAACCCTTGGAGCGAAGGATTGAGGAACGTTGCCCGCGCGATCGCGGCGCGAGCCGCCTGTCGGCGCGCCTCACGCGTGATCGCGGTGTCGAAGCACGTCGAGACTTTCGTGAAGGAACGCTGGCGCGTTCCGGAGGATCGGATCAGTGTCGTTTACCACGGCATCGCGCCGGTTAGTGAGCGTCCCGCCTCACTGATCCCGAGCAAGCTTCGACAACTCCGCTCGGGGTTCCTGTTCACCGCCGGCTCCATACGCGCTGCGCGAGGACTCGAGGATGCCATCCGGGCTCTGCCGGAGGTCGTGCGGCAGCATCCCGGTCAGTCCCTCGTCATCGCCGGTCACGCTGATGCGAGCGGCAGACCCTACGCTACCCGAATGGCCAGGCTGGCGAGATCGCTTGGCATCGAACGCGCGGTCACGTGGGCCGGGCAACTCACGCCGGCGGAGATGGCCTGGGCATACAGCCGGTGCGATGCCTTCATCGTTACGAGCCGTGCCGAGGCGTGTCCAAACGTCGCGCTCGAGGCCATGAGCTATGGCGCGCGGATTGTGTCCACGAGCCAGGAACCGATGCCGGAGTTCTTCGGCGAAGCCGCGGCCTACTATCGGCCGGGGGACTTCGGTCAGCTTGCCGTGCAGTTGAACGCGATACTCTCGGGACCAGCCGACGCCGCGAAGCGGGCGATCGCCGGCGCGGCGCGGGTGGCGGCGTTTACATGGGAACGGACGGCGGATAACACGATCCGCGAACTGCAGCGGGCCGCGGAGGCGCTCGCATGAAGCTGTTGATCCTGGGGGCGGCAGGCATGCTTGGTCACAAGCTGTTCCTGACGGCCAGCCCGCACCTCGAGACGTGGGCCACCGTGCGCGATACACGCGCCATCCCCGCCGACGCCCCGCTCGATCAAGGCCGAATCCTCGTCGGCGTAGACGCTGACAACTTCGACACGGTGGTGCGGGCAGTCGAAGCCGTCCGCCCCGACGTTGTCGTCAGCTGCATCGGCGTCGTCAAGCAGCGGGGAGAAGCGAAGGATCCGATCATCTCGTTGACGGTGAATAGTCTGTTCCCGCACCGGCTCGCCGCCCTGTGCCGATCCTCAGGTGCGCGACTGATCCACGTCAGCACCGACTGTGTGTTTGCGGGTCGCAAGGGACGCTATGTTGAAACCGACGAACCAGACGCTGTCGACCTCTACGGACGCACCAAGCAGCTCGGCGAAGTGTCCGGTCCGGGCGCACTCACGCTGCGGACCTCGATCATCGGGCGGGAGCTCGCGACCTCTCAAGGGCTGGTCGAGTGGTTCCTCGCTCAGAAGGGAACCGCACCCGGGTTCACTGAGGCCATCTTCTCTGGTCTCACGACAATCGAGTTGAGTCGCGTGATCCTGCGCGTGATCGGATCGCACCCCTCACTCGAGGGCATTTACCACGTCGCGGCGGATCCGATTTCCAAGTACGATTTATTGGTCCTGTTGAATCGGGCGTTCGGAATGGGGCTGACAATCGAGTCGGATGATTCTGTTCGCATCGACCGCAGCCTCGACGGACGCCGCTTCAGAGTCGCGACCGCTTACGAACCGCCGACGTGGGCCCAGATGATCGGCGAATTGGCGGCAGATGACACGCCATACGACAGGTGGAGAGAACTGAATGCTGGTTGAAGGTAAGAACGTGCTGGTCACCGGCGGCACCGGATCGCTGGGTCATGCGATGGTTCGCCGACTGCTGACGGGCGAACTCGGCGTGCCGGCGCGGATCACGGTGTTTTCGCGCGACGAGGCCAAACAGCACGAGATGCGGCTTTCGTTCCTGCGCCGCAGCGAAGCGACCGACGACATCATCTATCGCAACTCGACGCAGGTGCTGCGCTTCGTCATCGGCGACATGCGCGACTATCCGTCAGTCGTGCAGGCGGTTCGTGACACCCACCTCGTCATTCATGCCGCGGCGCTGAAGCAGGTGCCGTCGTGCGAGTACTTTCCGTTCCAGGCGATCCAGACGAACCTGATCGGAACCCAGAACCTGGTGCGAGCGGTGCGCGACAACCGTACCACCGTCGAGACGGTCATCGGCATCTCCACCGACAAGGCGTGCAAGCCGATCAACGTCATGGGGATGACCAAGGCGATCATGGAACGGATCCTGATCGAGGCCAACCTCGAGAGTCGCGTGCGGTTCGCCTGCGTGCGCTACGGCAACGTCGTCGCATCGCGCGGGTCCGTCGTGCCACTGTTCGTGGATCAGATCGCGCGCGGCGGGCCCGTGACGCTGACGATGAAGGAGATGACCCGATTCCTCTTGACGCTGGACCAGGCCGTCGACACCGTGTTCGCCGCGATCCGCTCGGGCCGCCGCGGTGACACCTATGTTCCACGCGCGCCATCAGCCCGCGTCGAAGAGATTGCGGACGTGATGATCGGCGACCGCGGCATCCAGAAGACGTTCATCGGCATCCGTCCCGGTGAGAAAATTCACGAGTTGATGGTCTCGGAGGAGGAGTGCTACCGGACGACGGAACGGGACGGCTACTACGTGATCTGTCCGATGCTGCCGGAACTCCAGTCCGAGGTACCGACTTCCGCGCTTCGCGGTGAGTACAGCTCAGAGGTGATCACGGTGCACGCGAAGGAGCTCGAGCCGCTGCTCGCGCCCTACATGGCTCCGCTCGCGGGCGCTGGACGACCGGCATGAAGATCTGCACCCTGTTCGGCACCCGGCCCGAGATCATCCGCCTGAGCGAGATCATCAAGGTCATCGACCCGTTCTGCCGGCAGGTGCTCGTTCATACCGGGCAGAACCACGATCCGCGCTTGAGTGACGTGTTCTTCACCGACCTGGGGCTCCGACCACCGGATCTGCATCTTGGCGTCGAGGCCAGCAGCTTTGCGGAGCAGGCAGGTCAGATACTGACTCGTGCCGGCGAGGTGTTTGCGCGTGAGCGCCCGGATCGTGTCCTCATTCTTGGAGACACCAACAGCGCGCTGGCGGCGCTCGTGGCAGCGCGCATGGGCATCCCGGTGTTCCACATGGAAGCCGGCAACCGCTGCTACGACGACAGGGTTCCGGAAGAAGTGAACCGACGCATCATCGATCACGCCAGCACGATCCTGATGCCGTATACCGAGCGCAGCAAGGAGAACCTGGTCCGCGAAGGGATAGAGCGCGAGCGCATCTTCGTGACCGGGAATCCGATCTACGAGGTGCTCGAGGCGCACCGCGAACGCAGCGCGGCCAGCGACGTGCTCGAACGGCTCGGACTGGCCGCAGGCGAGTACCTCCTAGTGACGCTCCATCGCGCAGAAAACGTTGACGAGCCCAAGCGCCTCGAGGCCTTTCTCGGCGCGCTGTCGGCCGTAGCGGAAGACCAGGCGTGCCCCGTTGCGGTCAGTGTTCACCCGCGCACTGCCGACAAGTTGCAGCGTTTCGGCCTCGGCGCGGCATCGCCCCGTGTGCGGATGCTCGAGCCCCTCGGCTTCCTCGACTTCGTCAAGCTCGAACGGCATGCGCGGGCAGTGCTGTCCGATAGCGGAACCGTCCAGGAGGAATGCGCCATCTTCGGGGTGCCGAACGTGACCCTGCGGGACGTCACCGAACGGCCGGAAACCCTCGAGTGCGGCAGCAACGTTCTCTCCGGCGCGGCAGCCGAGGACGTCCTGCGGGCGCTGCGGCTGGCGCTCTCGCTTGGGAACGACTGGGCCGCGCCGCCCGAGTACCTGCAGCCGCGCGCCTCGCGCGCCGTCGCCAAGATCCTGCTCGGGTATTTGAGCGTCCGGCGTCACCAGGCGTCGCAGTGAACCTCGCGCGATGCGGGTCCTGATCCTTTCGCAGTACTACGCGCCGGAACCCGTTCCCAAGCCGTCAGAGCTTGCCGAGGCGCTCCGCACGCGTGGCCACCAGGTCTCGGTGCTCACGGGATACCCGAACTATCCGTCCGGCGACCTCTACGACGGCTTCCGCCTCCGCCCGGTGGAGCGGACGACGGTGGACGGTGTTCCGGTGGTGCGCGCATTCGAGTATCCGTACCACGGGACGCGCGCGCTCGGCCGCATGCTGAACTATGCGTCCTTCATGTTGACGGCGCCGCTCGCCAGTCTCTTCTCGCCGGCCTGTGACGTGATCTACGTCTGGCATCCACCCCTGACGGTCGGTGTCGCGGCAGCGATCATCGCGCGCATCCGGGGCGTCGGGTTTGTTTATGATGTGCAGGACATCTGGCCGGAGAGCGCGTTGCTCTCCGGTTTGATGAAGGACGGTCCGCTGATCCGTTTCATGGCCTGGCTCGAGCGCGTCGTGTACAGGCAGGCGGATCACATATTCGTCGTGACGGAGGGAGCGCGCGACAACCTCCTCGCGAAAGGTGTTCCACCGGCCCGGGTCTCAGTCGCGAACCATTGGGTGGATCCGCGGTTGTTCGCGCCGGCCGGCCAGCAGGTCCGCGACGCGGCGCGCGCGGAGCACGGATGGACGAATCGGTTCGTGGTGCTCTTCGCCGGAAACATCGGGCTTGTCCAGGGACTCGATACGGTTATCGAGGCTGCGGCCGCGCTCCCGACTGAGAGCAATGCGCTCATAGCGATTGTCGGAGACGGCACCGACCGCCGCCGCCTTCAGGAGGCGGTCGCGGCTCGCGGACTCGGCGACCGTGTGCAGTTCCTGGACCGGCGGCCCGCCGAGGCGATGCCCCCCCTGTTTGCCGGGGCGGACGCGCTACTCGTCCATCTCAGGAAGTCGGAACTGTCCCGGCTGGTTATCCCGTCCAAGACACTCGCGTACCTTGCGGCAGAGCGGCCGATCATCATGGCGATGACCGGCGCCGCCGCAGATGTCGTGACCGCCGCCGACGCCGGTATCGTGCTGCCCTCTGAGGATCCGACCGGCCTGGTTGACGCGATCGAGACACTTCGCGCGATGCCTGCGGGGGACCGGCAGGCCATGGGCACGCGGGCGTCCGCTCACCTCGCCGCGCACTTCGCCAGGGACGTCGTCATACCCGGTTACGAGGCGACGCTCGAGCGAGTCGCCGCAGCACGAGGCCGGCGACGATGAGGCGGCCCGTCTGTCTCGTGACTGGAGCGACAGGTGCGATCGGACCGGGGGTGGTTGCCGCAATGTCGGCCACGCATCACGTCCGCACGCTGTCGCGCCGCGCCCCGGATCCAGTTGCGTTCCGGGTTCCTGTTGAACCCTATACCGGTGACGTCACCGACCGTGATGCTGTGCGCCGCGCCATGCACGGCGCCGACGTTGTCGTCCATCTCGCCGCACTCTTGCACATCGTCGATCCGTCGCCGACGATGCGCACCGAGTACGAGCGCATCAACGTCGCCGGGACGGAGACAGGGATCGAGGCGGCGAAGGCGGAAGGCGTGGCTCGCGTCGTGCTGATGAGTACGATCGCGGTTTACGGATACGCCGGCGAGCGGCTGCTCAATGAAGATTCGCCGGCGGCTCCCGATACGCTCTATGGAGAGACCAAGCTCGCCGCCGAGCGGGTTGCGCTGGCGGCTCGACGGACCGACGGTCAGCTGCTCACGACCGTGCTCCGCTCGGCGGCCGTCTATGGACCGCGGGTAAAGGGCAACTACCAGCGCCTCGTGACCGCGCTGGCGCGGAGACGCTTTGTCCCGATCGGCCGCGGCGAGAATCTGCGGACGTTGATCTACGAGGATGATCTGGCGGCGGCAACAGCCCTCGCCGCCATTCACCCTGCGGCGGCCGGCCGCGTCTACAACGTCTCGGACGGAACGCCGCACCGGCTCAGCGAGATCATCGATGCCATCGCCACGGCGCTCGATCGTCCTCCGCCGCGCTGGCATGTCCCGGTCGCGCCGGTACGAGCCGCGCTGCGCGCAGCGTCCGTCATCGACCGCCGCTTGCCTCGCATGCTGGACAAGTATCTGGAAGCCGCGGCTGTCGATGCGTCACGCATCCAGCGCGAGCTCGGCTTTCAAGCCACAACGGGGCTCGTGGACGGCTGGCGCCGGACGATTGAGACGATGAGGCGGGAGGGTCGCCTGTGAGCCCGTCGCTATACTCGGATATGCGGCTCGCGATGTTCCTCGCTGCCCTCACGGCGACCGTTCTGACCGGCGCACTGACCCCAGTTCTCGCCGCCTGGGCACGCCGCCGTCACTTCTTGGACGTGCCGAACCATCGCAGCTCCCACGTGGTCGCCACCCCGAGGATCGGCGGGATCGCGTTGGTGCTTGGCGTCCTGAGCGGCGTGGTTGTCCTCTACCTGTCTGGCGCCGGCCTTGGCGTCGGAGTGCCTCACGTGCTCGGCGGCGCGCTGGCGATTGCGGTGCTCGGTCTCGTTGATGACTTCCAGCACTTGTCGGCGCTCGTTCGGTTGGCGATCCAGACGGCGGTAGCGATCGCGGTGGTGATGACGAGCGGTGACGCCATCCTGCCGGGGATCGCGAGTCCGTTCGCGGGAGTGGTGACAGTGTTGTGGCTGGTCACACTGACCAACGCCTTCAACTTCATGGACGGTATCGACGGCATCGCCGGTGCGCAGGCGCTGGTGGCCGGTTCAGGCTGGCTCGTCGTTGGTCTGCTCGGTGGCGCGCCGTATCTCGCCGCGCTCGGTCTGCTGCTCGCGGCAGCGAGCACCGGCTTTCTCCTGCACAACTGGCATCCGGCGAAGGTGTTCATGGGCGATGCTGGCAGCGGTTTTTTTGGATTCCTGTTCGCCGCGTTGCCTCTGCTGGCACCGCCCGCAACTGGGACGCTGTGGTTGTGCGCCGTGCTGCTGATGTGGCCGTTCCTTGCGGACACCGCGGTGACGCTGCTCCGGCGGGCAGGGCGCGGTGAGGACGTGCTCTCGGCCCACCGGTCGCATTTCTACCAGCGGCTGGTGCTGACGGGCCGATCACACCGCTACGTCGCGCTCCTCTACGCCGGCCTGGCCGTGCTAGGCGGCGTCGCGGCGGTGTCGCTGATTGCCGGCTCACCCCCGGCACTCCTGACGTCGATCACCGCGATCGTCGCAGCCGCGATTTTGGTGTGGTGGAACGTGAAGGCACGGGAGGGGTCGCCCGGCCGCTCGGGTCCGGCGGCGGTGTGAGCATGCTCGATCCCGCGTTCATGGATCTTCTCTGCTGTCCGGCCTGCCGCAGCGGGCTGGTGCAGCCGGACGAATCCTCGCTCCGATGCACCGCCTGTGGCGAATCGTACGTCGTACGTGACGGGATCCCGCGCTTTGTGCCGGCCGAGAACTATGCGTCCAACTTCGGACTGCAGTGGAACCTGTTTCGCCGAACCCAGCTCGACTCCTTCTCCGGTCAGCCGATCTCGCGGCGCCGATTTCTCAGCTACACGGGATGGACTGAAGCGGAGCTGCGCGGCGCTCTTGTCCTCGACGTCGGGTGTGGGGCCGGACGCTTCACCGAGGTGGCGCTCTCTCTCGGCGCGCGCGTCGTGGCGCTGGACTACTCGTCGGCGGTCGATGCCTGCCGGCTCAATCACCAGGGCGCCGAAGGGCTCTCGATCGTCCAGGCCGATATCTATCGGCTGCCGCTGAAGGATGGTGTGTTCGACCGGGCGTACTGCCTCGGCGTGCTTCAACACACGCCAGACGTCGAGCGGGCCTTTCGCGCGCTTCCTCCTGTTCTCAAGGACGGCGGCGCCCTCGCGGTGGACATCTATCCGAAGCTGTGGACCGACGTGCTGTGGCCCAAGTACTGGCTGCGACATGCCACCAAGCGCATGAAGGCCGAGCGGCTGTTCGCGACGGTCCGCACCGGCGTCCGCTGGCTGTGGCCAGTGAGCCTTGCGGTTGGCCGCGTGCCGCTGGTGGGCCGCAAGCTTCGATACCTCATTCCCATCGTGAACTACGAAGGTGTGTATCCACTTTCACCGGAGCAGCTGAAGGACTGGGCTGTGCTCGATACGTTCGACATGCTCGGTCCGGCGTTCGATCAGCCGCAGACGGCCGAGAGTCTCGAACGGTGGATGCGCAGCTGCGGATTGGAAGGGATCGAGGTGTTCCGATCCGGATTCCTGGTCGGACGCGGCCGGAAGGCCAAGGCGCAGCCTCAGAAGTAGCGGTAGAGAATCAGCCGCAGGCAGTAGACGTAGATGCCGGTGCAGGCGACGACGCATCCGCTCGAAACGAGCGATCGCAGACGCGGACGTGACGTTCCGCCCGAGATCAAGGCGATCCCGCTCCAGCAGATCACGACCGTCGTGAGATAGAGGCCGAAGACGTAGCGGCCGGCGAGGTCGATCGCAGTCTCCACCTGGGTCAGGCTGAAGGCGTAGGCTGCCAGCGTCGCGGCGAAACCAGCAAAGCAAGCGGCGAGAAAAAATGCGCGGCGCGTATCAGACGTCTTCGCGACGTGAAGCAACAGCGCCACCAGCGCAACGCCCGTCCCCCCTGTCAGCAGCGAGATGAACCGGTCTGACGGCAGCGTCTCGAGCCAGCCGAATCCTCCCCAAAACGTGACCGAGGACCTGTAATCGGGTCCGCCGAACCGCAGCATCGTGAGGCCGGCCCAGAGGGCATCGCCGGTGTACTCGAGCGCCGGCGGGCGATTGGACGGGTCGATCGTCGCCAGCACCGGGTATCGGATGAACAACGACCCGATCATCAACAGGCTCACGATGGCCGCTGCAGCAACAGCACTCCACCTCGTGATGCCGGCGACCGCAGATCGAAGTCGCGCTCCTGAGCGGCTCCGAAGTCGCGAAAGCGACAGCTCCAGCCCGACCAGCAAGGGAATGCCGAAAGCGAGTAGCCACGGCGATCTTGTGACGGCTCCAGACAGCGTCTGCAACCACGAGGGCAGCGTGCCTCCGCCCATGCGCGTGTTTGCGGCGACATACGCGGCGGCGCCACTGGTCGAGAGCACGAACAGGATCGGCACGATCAGACTCGTCCAGAACATCACTGTCGATGACATCCGCCTGTCCGCCGGTCCGAACAGCAGTCGCGCTGCCGCAACCGCCGCGATCATCGGTGCGAGCGGCATGGCACTTCGACTCAGCGCGATCGCCGCGGCCCATCCACATCCAACCAGCAGACCGCTGACAGGGTCACTTCTCCGGTTCAGAACGACAAGCACCAGTCCGGCCGACAGCAGCACATAGACGGCGATCAGCGGCCCGTGATTCGACACGTGCATGCCGAAGAACGACAGCGTCGGGATGAACAGAATCGGAAAGGCCAGCAGGTGCGGCGACGGCACCTGGGCGTATCGAATGAGAACTGCGATCGATACGCCGATGAGGACCGCGAGGACGAGCACATTCAGCAGCCGCAGCCAGAGAAACACCCGTGGTGCCGGCATTGATCGCAGCAGAGGCGCGACTGATCTCCACAGCACGTGGACGGCTCCGCCGCGGACCGAGCTGTCCGGAGCATGCGGCGTCGCCGTCACCCGATCATGATTGCCAACGTCTGCCGGGGTGAATTTCTCGGCGGGGCGGAACCGAAGCCGGCTCGCGTGCCCGCGAGCGGTCCATTCATCCGCTTGAACAGCGAGCTCCGGTCGGTCCACGAGTTCGGCGAAGGCGACGAAGTGATGCGGCTCGTCAGGAGCCTGGAAGGGAGGCGTCAGGACGGCGTAGAGGACGCCGAGTCCGATCATCAGCAGGAAGGCCGAGAACCCGCGGCCCGCGGCGCCTCCGGACGTCGACGTCAACAGTGTCGGATTCCACAAGCCAAGGACGCCGATCGAGATGGCCAACGCGCCGAGAGCGACAACCGCCCAGATCCAGGACGAACTCGGGCCGACCTGCCACACGTAGGCGAGGAGGTCGACACGGCGATAACGGTCGGACGCCGCGCCTTCGTCGACGAGCCGTCCAGCAAGAACGAAGACGTCGGCGCCTGGCGGCTCTGCGGACGGATCGACGATTATCGTCTGAATGGTGACACTCGCGGCTGGCGCCGTGTGGGTCCACAACACGATGCGCGCGTGGTTGCGGAGCGTGACGGTAAGCTCCATCTTGCCGCTCGGCGGCCCGTCCAGCGGTGCGCAGGCGTCGCCGCGAACCAGTTCGAGTGTCTCGTTGTTCGGGAAAGCTGCTCCGGGAGCCGTTGCGTACACACACCTGGTCCCCTCGACGGCGAGCTCTGCGCGCTCGAGATCTGGACGGGTGCCCAGGGTGCCGACGAGTATTCTGACCCCCTGATGTCGTAACAGGCGTGACGTGTCATGGACACTGAGGCGTGTCCGGTGCGTCCGGCCCTGCCCCGATCTTGCGCCCCTCCGGTCCGGTAGGATGCGGACGAAAGCCATCGGGAGGTCTTCATGTGCGGCAGACAATGAGACATCCACGACGTTCTCGACGCGCTCGAAGAGCGGGACCGCGATCGCCACGAACAGGATGAGCCCGGCACACCCGACGACCGAGATGAACCTCACGGTCGAATCTTCAGGGAGAGCTGTGCGAAGCGGGTGAGGGCCCCGCGGCCGTCCAGCGCCTCGGCACTGATGTGGGTGTACCCGACATGGTCGCCGAAGTCGATCGTGGCGTGCCAGCCGTGCAGGGCGCCAGGCTTGCTGAACTGCGGGAACTCCTTCTCGACATCCGGCCGCGGCACGCTCATGGGGATGTGTTCGATGATCTGATCGTCGGCATAGAGACGGACCCACGCGACACCGGATTCGTCCGCTACCCATCCGGCGACATGCAGGATTGGTCCAACCACGGTGCCGGCTGCCGGCGTATCGACGAAGCCAACACTGGGCGGGTTGGCTACGGCAGGATCCGTCCGCTGAGGACCAGGAGGCTCGCTGCTGCAGCTGGCAAGTATCACCGCCGCCGTTAACGCGCAGCACACCTGCACCGCCGCAGAGGAGGGCAGGCGTCGGCGGTCGCTCATGCTGTCGGGGCGCTGCACACGATGATGTGAGCGCCAGTTTACTATGCGCGTTTGCGCCTGGCGCGGCGGCAGTTGGCGCACCATGCGGACTAAAATGTTGCGCATGACCCGACGCGCCCTTCCGCTCCTCACCCTGCTGATTGCTCTTGCGGCGATTCCATCCGCACAAACCGCCGAACGCCTCGATCACGCCACGATCGCGCAGATCCGCGACGAAGGGCTGTCCCGTTCACAGGTCATGGACCATATCGGCTGGCTCGCCGATGTCTATGGTCCTCGGCTCACTGGCGGCCCCGGTATCCGGCAGGCATCAGAGTGGACGATGAAGAAGTTCGGCGAGTGGGGGCTGGCCAACCCACACCGCGAGACGTTCCAGTTCGGACGCGGATGGTCGCTCGTGCGCTTTCACGCGACGATGCTCGAGCCACAGGTGCAGCCGCTGATCGGTTTCCCTGGTGCGTGGACGGCGGGCACGAATGGCACCGTCACGGCGGATGTGATCCGCGTGCAGATCGAGAACGAGGAGGACTTCGCCGCATACAAGGGCAAGCTCACCGGGAAGATCGCGTTGCTGCAGCCGGCACGCGAAGTGCGCATGCTCGAAGGTCTCATCGTCTCGCGAATGGACGAGGCCGCGATGGCGGAGGCCGCGACGACGCCGATTCCGGCGGCACGCGGTGGACGAGGGCGGGGCGGAGCAGCGGCGGCTGCGCCGGGGCGCGGCGGCGCACCGAACCTGGCAGCGCGGATCCAGCAGTTCCTGAAGGCGGAAGGCGTCGTCGCCACCTTCAACCGCGGCAGCGACAGCCTGACGGCGTCCGCCGGGAGTAACCTTACGATCCAGCAGCAGCGCACTGACGGCGGCACGATCTTTCCGAGCGGCGGCGGCTCGCGGACGACGGATCCCGCGACGGTGCTTCCGACTGTTACGCTCGCGGTCGAGCACTACAACCGCATGATTCGCGTGCTCGACAAGGGCATCCCCGTGAAGGTCGAGCTGAATCTCGAAACGAAGTTTCACGAGGAAACGTCTCCAAACGGCTTCAATATCGTCGCCGAGATCCCCGGCACCGACCCGGTGTTGAAGGACGAAGTGGTGCTGCTTGGCGCGCACTTCGACTCGGTCGCGGCATCGCCGGGTGCGACCGACAATGCGACGGGCTCCGCCGCGATGATGGAAGCGATGCGCATCCTGAAGGCGATCGGCGCCAAGCCGCGCCGCACCATCCGGATCGCCCTGTGGGGTGGGGAAGAGCAGGGCCTCCTTGGATCCCGCGCCTACGCGCGCGAGCACTTCGGCGATCCGGCGACGATGGAGCTGAAGCCGGGGCACGGGAAGATCTCGGCGTATTTCAATTCTGATAATGGGACGGGAAGAATCCGCGGCGTGTGGCTGCAGGGGAACCTGGCCGTGCGTCCCATCTTCGAGAGCTGGATCGAGCCGCTGAAGGATCTCGGTGTC
>Ga0183260_10000987_pt1 | contig 24097 bp, 21 predicted proteins | sample AntDrymUQ4972206_2_FD_129768 | JGI IMG/M metagenome (GOLD analysis project Ga0183260, IMG submission 129768) | Polar desert sand microbial communities from Dry Valleys, Antarctica - metaG UQ497 (22.06) (version 2) (version 2) | ecosystem: Environmental > Terrestrial > Soil > Desert | place... | reverse complement strand
GCTGCGGGTGGCGAAGAAGTATGTCGACCTCGATCACATCAACATCGTGATCGTCGGCGACCGGAAGTCGATCGAAGGTCCGCTGAAGGCCACCGGGATCGCGCCGATTGTGATCCTCGACGCCGAGGGCTTGCCGCAGAAGTAGTTGTGCGAATCGCGAGGGTGCAGGGCACAACGGTGAGGGTGCAGGGACAGAACCGTGAGGGTGCCGAGCGCCCCGGCCCATGAGTTAGCCGTTGCTACTGAGAGCGACTCGCTGATCGGGGAGTGCTCTTTTCCATCTACCATCATCCATCTACCATCACCGGCCCGCCGCAGGCGGGCCGGTGAGCCGCCACACAGCCGACTCGCTCGCCACGTACAGGCTGCCGTCGGCGTCGCTGACCACCGAACGCACCTGCCCGATTCTCCCTTCCAGCAATTTTTCCGACGACACCGCACGAAGCGTGTCCTGCTCATCGAATCGGATTCTGAGAAGGTAGCCACCTTCGCGTGCCGCGATGAACATGTTGCCGCTGAACGGTCGAACGGCGTTGCCACGATAGAACGCTAATGCTCCGGCGCCGAGAGGCTGTGGCAGGACGTAGGTGGCGCGTTGTCCGGCGCGCCGCGGCCGTTCGGATCCCGTCGAGAGTGCGCGAATCCGCTCGACCTCGTCTGCCCCGCGCTCGGCCATCCAGAGTGTCCCGGTGTCGTTCGTCCAATCAAGGCCACGCGGCGCCTTCAGCCCGCTCCAGAACACCGGCGACGCGGCGGCTTGATCCTGGGGCGTGCTGCCGTCAGCGTTGAGGCGCAGGATCTTTCCGTTCCACTCCGACAGCTTCGCCGCCGCATCCCTGCTGCCGCCATCGTCCAGTGCAGCGTAGAGGCTTCCGTCGGGACCGAAGCGCAGTGCCGCGGACGCGTCTGCGGACGAGGGCACGTCGCGGACGAGCGGCATCCGTTCGATGAGGCGCCCCTCGACCAGGCGATAGCGAACGATGCGGAAGACCCGGCCGGACGTGTGGATGGCGTAGACGTGTCCGCTGCGGGTGAAGTCCGGCGCGAGCGCAAGGGACGCAAGGCCGCCATCCCCGCCAGGGTCTGCCGAGGCGCCGAGTGACTCGGTCACTGTTTCCCCGGCAACAATGCGCAGGGGTCCGTTCCGCTCGGCAACGAAGATCCTGCCGTCAGTCGCCACCGCGATATCGGCAACGTCCTCGAGCCCGCTCACGAGAAGGTCGGCGGAGAGCCGGACACCATCGGCCGTGGTGATGACTTCCCCTGTCTGCAGTGGGGCTGCGTTGGCGGGCGCCGTTGCGCCGGTCACCGTGACGCGCAGCGTGGGTGACTTCGCGCTCTCGACGATCCCGCCCGAGTCATAGAAAGCGGCGATCTCGAGTGAGTGCGCGCCATTGGTCATCGTCGGGAGCCGGGCTGAACACGCGAAGCCAGTCGCGGTCGCCGCCTGGGCGCAGCTTACGTCGGCGACTTCAGTGCGCACGCCGTCCACGTACATCGCGTAGCGGAACGTCGCGAGTTCTGCCGGGTTGGCCGCCGGCTGATCCCACCCGATGCGCTCGCGGCCGGTGATCGTTTCACCGGTGCCGGTACCAGGAGGCGATGGTGTCGGTGGACGGCTGTTCCCGCATCCGGCCGCGAGAACCAGAAGGAGCAGCCACGGCGCGGTCGCGATCCCCGTCCGGGGATGCGTGGCGCTCGTCGTAGTCACCGGGCGGCCAGCCATGTCATAGATAATAGGCCGAGGCGGCCTGCATGCGAACCATCCTTCTCGTTCTACTGCTGCTCGCGGCGGGCAGCGCTGATGCGATCGCACAGTTGCGAGCGCGCGTCCACGCCACGGGGTTCACCCAGCCGGTCGCGCTGGTGCAGGATCCGACCGATCCGACGGTCCAGTTCGTCGTCGAACAACGCGGTCGAATCCGCGTCGTCCGAAACGGCACCGTCGAAGGCACGGCCTTCCTCGACATCACGGCTGCCGTCCGATCCGGCGGAGAGCAAGGCCTGTTGGGCCTGGTATTTCCGCCTGACGCAGGCCTGACCGGACGCTTCTACGTCAATTTCACGAACACCGACGGCGACACCGTGATCGCGCGTTTCCGGCGCTCGGCGAATCCGCTCGCCGCCGACGCGTCCTCACGATTCGACCTTGCCTGGAATGGTGCGGGCGGCCCTCGCGTGATCCGTCAGCCGTTCGCCAATCACAATGGTGGGCACCTCGCCTTCGGCCCCGACGGGTTTATCTACATCGGCCTGGGCGATGGTGGATCGGGCAACGATCCCGACCACAGGGCGCAGAATCCGAACGAGCTGCTCGGCAAGTTTCTTCGCGTCGATGTCAGCGTTCCCGACGCTCACCCAACTGGCTACCAGGTGCCCGCGGACAACCCGTTCATCGGCACCGCAACGCGTCCTGAGATCTGGAGCTTCGGCTGGCGCAATCCGTGGCGCTACAGCTTCGACGATCCGTCACGCGGGGGCACTGGTGCACTCGTCGCTGGCGACGTCGGTCAGAACCAGTGGGAAGAAGTGAACTACGAGCCGCGCGGACGCGGTGGCCGTAACTACGGCTGGCGCAATCGCGAAGGCGCGCACGACAACGTCACCTCGCTGCCCCCCGCCTTCGTGCCGCTCGTGGACCCGGTCCATGAGTACGACCACACGATCGGAGGCTCGATCACCGGCGGGTATGTCTACCGCGGCACCGCGCTTGCCGCCGAGTATCGAGGACGATATTTCTTCGGCGACTTCATCCGCAGCCGCGTGTGGTCGGTCGCACTGACCGTCGATGGGAGCGGCCAGGCGCGCGCCAGTGACGTCCGCGAGCACACTGCCGACTTTGGCGGCGCGACACAGCTGGCGAATGTCGCATCGTTCGCGGTCGACGCGGCCGGCGAACTCTACATCGTCAGTTACGGCCGCGGCGTGATCCTGAAGATCATCGGCCCGCCGCCCACGCCGGGCACGTTGCGAATTATTCGCTAATCGGCTCGGGCCCAATCGCGGCTGTCCCCCGTCGTCAAGAGACCTCACCGCCAAGGGCGCCGAGGACGCGAAGGCGTCTATGCCGACGGAGCTCCCGGGGACGTCCCCGTGACCTCCGTCGCCGGAGCGAAGGCTATGCAGTCGGTCCAGCGCCCGGTGGTCTCTAGGACCTTCCGTCTTATCCGTGAGATCCGTGTGCCTACTGGATACCATCCAGGCGCCCGATCGACCCGCGCGCGCCGGCGCCCCAGCCGATCTTTCCGCGCGGGGCGAAGCTGAACGTGTCGAAGCCGGCACCGGCGAGCGCTGACCACGTCTTCCCGTCGTCGTGGGTCAGGTCGGCACCGCGCGGGCCCACCGCAATCCAGGACGATTTCGAGCGCGGCACGTGGGCAACGACCGATCGATACCCGGTGAGTCCCTTCGCGAGCGCCCACGTCTTGCCGCCATCCGACGTCACCGCGGCGTTGTCCACCGCCTCGAGTTCCTTCTGGTAGTCCCCGCCGACAGCGACGCCGTGAAGCGGGTCGCGGAACGCTACCGAGAAGATCCCGGCGGCTGCGCTCGTGGCGATTGGCGTTTGCGCGATCGACCAGGTGTTACCGCCATCGGCCGAATGCAGCACTCGCGAGGCCGTGGTCGCGATCCACACGTCCTTCTTGCCGTGGACGGCGACATTGGTGCCGCTTGCCGCGTAGGCGCCTTCGTTTGGTAACGCGGGAGGAAGGGCGTCGGCGGGAATCCGCTTCCACGTCCGCCCGTCGGTGGTGCGGAAGATCACGAACTGCCCGTCGATCGAATCACTGTAGGCAATGCCGTGGTCCGCGGACCAGAAGGCCATCGCATCCAGGAACACCTTGGGATCGGTGTTGGTGAGCTGCGCCGTCCACGACGTGCCGCCGTCGGTCGTCTTGTAGATGCGGGACAACTCGCCGTTGCCAATACTCAGGATGTAGGCGACCTTGGCGCTGAAGGCATCGATGTCCCGGAAGTCCAGTTTCGCCGCGTTCGGGACGGCCACCTGCTTCCAGGTGTCGCCGCCGTCGGTAGTTCGCAGGACGGTGCCGGCGCTCCCGCTTGCCCAGGCAACCTTGTCACTCACCGCGCTCACGCCGCGCAGCCGGGCGTTCACACCGGTCAGCTGCGGCGTCCACGCCGGCGCAGCCGCCAGCATCACGCCCACGGCTGCCGACAGGGCGACGAGCAGGCCCTTAGACACGGGCCCGCGCAGATGCGGCCTCGTGCTCCTGGTCCTTCGAAAACGCCGACATCAACATCGTCGCCGCGGTGTAGAGGACGACCGCGATTACCAGCCAGCGGACGGTGTTGAGATCCAGCGACTTCACGAACACGCCCGCAATGATCGATCCGACGACGCCGCCGATGGCGAGGCCGAGGGCGACGCGAAGGCTGTAGCTTTGTTCGCGGATGAAGCGGAGCGAGCCGACCGGCATCAGGAACGCGCACGAGTTCATCATGATCGGGAAGGCCGCGGTCGGGTTCATGCCGAGGAGGCTGACCATGATCATGCAGGGCGCGTAGAGACCAATTCCGAGGGTCATCAAGGCACCGAGGAAGAAGTTACCGACCACCCCGATCACCAGCTTGATGCCGCGGACGCCGAGCGCGTCGCCGCCACCTGGAAATAGCTGCAGCTGGGTCATAAGCATGAGGATCGCGGCACCGAGCAGCGCGAAGCCCATGCCGATCTGGACGTTTCGCTTCGGCCAGCCCGACACGATACCTGCACCGAGCCAGGCGCCGAGGACCGCGGCGACGATCAACGACAGGAGGGTGACGGTGTCGACGGGGATGATCGAGGTGAAGATGAACGCCTGTGCGACCGTGGGCAGGGTATGGCCGGCGTTCAGCGTTCCGGGGATGACGCGGTCCGGCACCATCTTGAACAGCTTGAACGCCGCGGTGCTGGTGGCGAACGAGCCGATGCCGAGCGCGTCGAAGAAGTTGGTGACGAACCCGAGGCCGATCATCGGCGGCGTCGGGAACCGTGCGTCGGTCGCGGGTAAAGGCTCGCGGGAATTGAGGCTGCGGACCGCCATGACGGCGCGCGCCCAGCCGGCGATATAGACGGCAGTCAGCACACCGAGCGCCGACATCAGCGCGGTAATCGGATGAATTCCCATGTTTAGAGTCTCCAGGCGGGTTGCAGGCGAACGGGGATCATATCAAAACGTGCGACGTGCGAGGTGCGACGTGCTGAAGCTGTTTAGCGCTTCTGGAACTCCACGTAGGACATGTTGGTGTTGCGCTCGAACGCCTCGGCGAAGGGGAGGCCGCGGCCCAGGTCTGAGAGCACGCCGACGATCGCGGGAGCGCCGGCTTCGTCCAGCAGGAGCTTCACGGCGGCGACGCTCTGGGCATACGCGACGCTCGCGGCGTCCTTGTCCATCCCCGAGAAGGGACCCTCGAGTTTCGCCAGGGGGTGTTTCGGCTCGGCAGCGGCCGCCAGGGCAACTTGCTTCGAGGTGTCGCTCCCCTCGAAATACATCGCCAGTCCTTCGTTGAGCCACTGCGGCACGCCCCGCGGTGCGATCGACTTGACGAGAGCGTGCGTGAACTCGTGGGCGAGGACGCGCTCGAACTCGCGCGTGTTTTTCATCGCGCCCTGCACCGGCACGCGGATCTTGCCGTCGTAGGCCCCACCAGCCCAGTCCGGCGACTGCGTGACGTCGCGGAACTGCTCCCGCGTATAGAGCACGACGGTGATCGGCTCGATGGGATAGGCGTAGAGCGCCGCGCCGACACGCCAGTAGGCCGCCTCGAGCACGTCGACCGCTTTCTGCGCGAGCTCGGCCTCGGCGGGTCCTTCGAAGAGGACCGTGAAATGGTCGCCGAGTTTCTGCCCGAACTTGTCGTGCAGCGCCGCTTCGCTCCGCCACGCGTTCAACCGCGTCGTCAACACCTCGTCTTTCGGCGCATGAACCAGCGCCTGCTCGTACGTCTGGATCGCTCCCCTGATGTCGCCGGCCTGATAGAGGATGTCTCCGAGAAGGATCGACGCAACCGTCAGTGTCGGCTCCAGTCGGAGCGTGTCGAGCAGATAACGCCGCGCGGTATCGGCGTGCCCGAGCCGGTGCGCCGCGACGCCGGCGCCGAGCGTGACGCCTGGCTCCTGCGGCGCTCCCTTGAGCGCTTCGTTGAAAGACTCCGCGGCTTCGCGGAAGCGGCCGGCGTCGAGGGCGTCCCACCCGGCGCGCGCATGCTGCGCCGGCGTGAGCCGCTGGGCCGGGGCTGCGGCTGTCGTCATCACCACGATGAACGCCAGTGCGGCGAGCTGATACATTTTTCTCATTATGGCCCGAACGTCCGGCGTGGATCGCGAGGCTGGCGTTGAGCGCTGCCGGGAGCTGTGCGTCGGCCCGTAGTAAACTGACACCCATGTTGAAACTCCTGTCCATCTGTGCCTTTGTCGGCATTGGCGTGATCGCCATGTCGGCTTCGGGCCCGGACCAGGGTCAAACCCCGCAGGCACCGCAGCAGCCGCCCGCGCCGGCGCAGTATTCCGCAGACTTGAAGGTTGGCGACGTCGCGCCGCCCTTCTCGCTGATGGGATCTGACGGCAAGGTTCACAAGCTGTCGGACTACAAGGGCAAGACCGTCGTGCTGGCCTGGTTCCCGAAGGCGTTCACCGGCGGTTGAACGGCCCAATGCAACTCGCTGCGTGACAGCGAGAACGCCCTCACGAGCTACGACATCGCCTACTTCATGGCGAGTGTCGATATCCCCGAAGACAACAAGCGGTTCGCGGCCGAACATGGTGGCAGCTTCGCGATCCTCTCGGATCCGACGAAGGAAACCGCGATGGCCTACGGAACGATCCGGACGGATCGTCCGCCGGCGCAGCAGTTCGCGGCGCGCTTCACCTTCTACATCGGTCCGGACGGCAAGATCCTCGCGATCGACAAGGGCCCGCGCGGAACGGGTGTCGCAGCCCCGACCGCCGGTCAGGACGTGATCAAGAGGCTCGACGAACTCGGGGTGAAAAAGAAGTAGGCCTGATCGTCAGGTCGGGCGTGGCATCCAGCCGCCCGGCGTCACCGCGGACGACTTCGAGGTCATTCAGCTCGGCATCCGCTCCGCGCCGGAGCCGCCGCAAAACCTGCGCATCATTCGTTGAGCGCTGACGCTGAGGGTGCGGCTCACGTACGCACACGGTGCGGGGACTCTCACGCATGCAGTGCGGGGTGCGGATCAGAACGCTATTCGATCGAGATGACCGCCTTGATCGGTCCGATCGGTGGGTCGCCTCCGTAACGGACAGCTTCGAGGAACAATCCCGCGGCCGGCGCCGCCAGCGCCGCCGCGGTGGCACGTGAATCGGATGTCCGTGATGGATCCAGGAATGCCGCGGCCTCTCGCGGCGCGATCTCTCGACGTCCCACGGCCGCCAGCACGCCCACCATCCGCCTGACCATCTTCCACAGGAAGTGCGAGCCGCGGACGCGGATCAGGATGAGCGCATCGTGCTCCTCGATCTCGACGGCGTCGATCAGCACCCTGGTGGATTTCTCGTCAGGATCATCGGCGGTGAAGGCCTCGAAGTTCTGCAATCCGACAAAGGCGCCGGCCGCCTCGCGCATCTTGTCCACCGACAGCGGTTCACGAATCCACCAGACGAACGGCTTTCCAAACGCCGTCCGGCGCGTCGAGATCTGGTACAGATAGCTGCGCTCGATGGCGTCGTGCCTGGCGTGGAATTTGTGCGGCGCCTTGCTGACGCTGCGAATGTGAATGTCGGCCGGGAGCCCGTCGTTGATCTTGCGCCGCAGCACCTCGGGCGTCAGCTCGGTGTAGATCTCGAGGTGCGCGACCTGCGCGAGTGCATGGACACCGGCATCGGTTCGCCCGGATCCATAGAGCTCGAACTCTCTTCGTCCGGTCGACTCACGGATGGCGCGATCGATCTCTCCCTGGACGGTCCTCGCATTGCGCTGGATCTGCCAGCCACTGTATTTCGTTCCCGCGTACTCGATCAGCAATCTAAAGCGAGGCATCGCGGTACATCTTAAACGTGCTGCGTGCGACGTGCTACGTGCGACGTGACGGTGCTACGTGTTTCCTGCGACGGCATCACTTGACAGGCTCCTGAGGCCTCTGGTACTTCTGTGGAACATATCGCTATGAAACATATAAGTCCTACTCACGGACGCGAGTTGAAGAAGGGCAGCGCCGAGCTGCTGATCCTGTCATTGGTCGAAGCCCGGGCGCGGCATGGGTATGAACTCGGCAAGCTGATCGACCAGCGCTCCTCCGGCGCGATCAAGTTCAGCGCCGCGGCCCTGTATCCACTCCTGTATCGCCTCGAGAAACGCGGGTGGATCGAAGGCAAGTGGGTGGAGCAGGCGGGTCAGAGGCGCCGGCGCTACTACAAGCTCACCCCCGGAGGGCGACGCGTTCTCGGGGAACAGCGCAGCGCCTGGCGAGCCTTCGCCGCGGCGATCAATCGCATTGCCGGCACCGAGGAGGCGTGACATGTCCGAGTGGCTTCCAGAGATCCGCAGAAAGCTGAGCGCTGCCGGACTCGATCCCGCGCGAGAGGCAGAGATCGCCCAGGAACTGGACCAGCACCTTTCCGATCGATATGCGGAGATGCGAGCCATGGGTGCCGATGACGAGGACGCCCGGCGGGCGGCACTGGGTGAGCTCGATGAGGACCGCCGGATGCGCGGCGAGGCGGATCGAGAGGCGGGAGTCCACGCTCCCGCCACCCGGAGATCCGAGGCGGCCTTCCCTCATCGCCGGCATCTGGCAGGACCTGCGCTACGCGGGGCGCATGTTGCGGCGCAATCCCGGGTTCACGGCGCTGGCGGTCGTGACGCTCGCACTGGGCGTCGGCGCCACCACGGTCGTCTACGCGACTGTCGACAATGTGCTGTTCCGCCCGGTGCCCTACGCGCATATCGATCGGCTCGTCAGGGTCTTCGAAGTCCGAACCTCGGATCCGTCCGGGTCGATCAGCGCCTCCTATTCAAACTACGAGGACTGGAGGGCCCGCAGCCGGACCATCGAGGCGTTCGGCATTTACCGAAGCCGCAGCATCATCCTGACGGAGGCTGAACCTGAGCGCGTCAGCAGCGGCATGGTGACGCGCGGCTTTTTTGAAGCGGCCGGCGCGCAGCCGGGGACCGGACGCATCTTCAACGAGGGAGACGAGGAACCCGGAGCGCCGGCCGTCACCGTCATCAGCCATGGTGCCTGGGAGCGCCGGTTCGGCAGTGATCCGAACATCATCGGACGGGCGGTCAGCACTGTTGACGGACCGATGGAGATCGTCGGCGTCCTGCAGCCGACGCGGATGTTTGCCGGATCCCTGGACTTCTGGACGCCGCTCCAGCACACCGCGAGCGCCCCGATGCGGGGAGTGCGAGGCATGTGGGTGCTCGGACGCCTCCGTGAGGACGTGACGCTCGAGCAGGCATCCGCCGAGATGACGACCATCGCGTCGGCGCTTGCCGTCGAACATCCCGAGACGAATGCCGGCTGGTCAGTGCGTCTGACGCCGATGCAGGAGTGGACGGTCGGCAGTCTGCGAACGACGCTGTACACGTCCCTCGGCGCCGTGGGCTGCATTTTGCTGATCGCCTGCGCCAACGTCGCCGGGCTGCTCGTTGCACGGGGCGCCGCGCGGTCGCGCGAGATCGCCGTCCGCCGCGCCCTCGGGGCCGACCGCGGCCGCATCGTCCGCCAGCTCCTGACCGAGAGCGTCCTGCTGGCGGTGGTCGGAGGAGGTCTGGGCGCGCTGCTGGCGTGGTGGACGGTCGCGTGGCTCGTCCCGCTCTTCCCGGTGAGTCTGCCGGCCGATCGCATTGCCGTGGACATGCGCGTGCTCGCGGCCGCGATTTCAGCCGCGGGCCTGACCGGCCTGCTATTCGGGATCGTGCCGGCGCTCGGGCTCTCGCGGCCCGGCACGACCGGCGCGATCAAAGACCAAGGCCGCGCCACGCCGCGTTGGGGGCGCCGTGTCGGCGGCGCGCTGATCGTCGCGGAGGTCGCGCTGTCGCTGGTGCTGCTCGCCGGCGCCGGGCTGATGGTCCGAACGCTGGTGCAGCTCTACGCCGTTGATCCCGGGATCAATCCTGAGCACGTCGCCGCGCTGCGCGTAACGCCGCTCCTGCCGGCAAAGGCTGACCGGGCGCGAGCGTGGGCGTTCTACAGCGCGGTGCTCGACCGGGTGAAGACGCTTCCCGGTGTCGAGAGTGCCGCCCTCATCGACACCGCCCCCTTCGCCGGGAGCATTTCGTTCAGCATGGCGGTGGCGGATGAGAACCCGGCGCGCGTTGGCGTGAGCCCCCGGGCCGTGTCGCCGGGGTATTTTCAGACGATGGGCATCCCTGTCAAAGCGGGTCGCGACTTCACGACGACCGACGACCCCGCCAGCCGCCGCGTGGTGGTCGTCAACGCGGCTGCGGCCGCGAAGCTGTGGGGCATGCAGACGCCGCTTGGCAGGCACCTGCGGTTCGCCACGGGCCGGGAGACTCTTGGAGAGGCGTGGGAGGTCGTCGGGGTGGTGGGTGACGTGCGCCACGACGGCCTCGACGGCGAAGTCTACGCCGAGATCTATCGGCCGGGCGCGCAGCAACCCTCTGCGGAGATGACCGTGGTGGCGCGCAGCCCGCGGCCCGACAGTCTGACGGCGCCGTTCCGCGCGCAGATGACCGGTTTGCCGGAGCGCGCGCTGGTCGGCACTGCGACCACCTTCATGGCCATGCGCGAGCGAACGACGCTCAGTCGTCGGAACCAGACGGTGCTCCTCGGTGTCCTCGGATCGCTCGGTACTGTGCTCGCCGCCGTCGGTGTCTTCGGGTTGACCGCCTTCTCGGTCGGTCAGCGAACCAAGGAGATCGGCATCCGCATGGCGCTCGGCGCCGACAGTACGCGATGCTCGGCACGGTGGTTGGTTCGCAACTGACCCCGATCGGCCTCGGCGTGGTCTTCGGTATCGCTGGATCGTGGTGGGCGACCCGCGCACTGAGCGCGTTCCTGTTCGGCGTCAAACCGAACGACCCGGTGACGTTTGCCTCCGTCGCCGCGATCATTGCCCTCGTCGGGCTCGCCGCCTGCTACCTCCCGGCGAGGCGCGCGCTGCGGGTGGATCCCGTGAACGCCCTCCGAACCGAATAGACCCCTTGCATTCCGAGGGGTCGCTCGGGTATGTTCCCATTGGAACCCGATGGGAAGCATCAAGACACCCGGACCGGACATTCTGCGCGGCACGCTCGACCTGCTGATCCTGCAGGCGCTCAGCTGGGGGCCGGCGCACGGCTACGCTGTCGCACGCTGGATCGAGCAGGCCACCAGCGACGCACTTGCGGTTGGTGAGGGGACGCTGTATCCGGCGCTCCACCGCCTCGAAGAGCGCAAGTGGATCTCCGCCACATGGGGGGCCTCCGAGAACAACCGACAGGCGAAGTTCTACTCCCTGACAAAGGTCGGACGCTCGCGGCTCGAGGTCGAAGCCGACAACTGGCGACGTTATGCGGCCGCCGTCTTTGCCGCCCTCAAGGCGCCCGCACTCAGGTAGCACATGGCTCGAGGGCGATTCCGGCGGCTTTTCGGTCCAGACCCCCCCAGTGACGTCGACGCCGAGTTGCGGTTTCACCTGGAGATGCGTATCCGCGAGCTCGTCGCCGAGGGAGAAACGCCGGAGCGCGCCCGTGAGCTTGCCCTTCAACGATTCGGCGACTACGACGAGCCGCGCAGCGAATGCCTGGCGATCAACGAAAGACGGAGACGACGGATGACCCGCACAGAGTATGTGAGCGAGCTGCGACAGGACATTGGCTACGCCTTGCGGACGCTGCGGCGGACGCCGGGCTTCACCGCTGTCGCGGTCATCACGCTCGCACTGGGGATTGGCGCCAACAGCGCCATCTTCAGCGTCGTCCAGGGCGTCCTGCTCGAGTCGCTGCCATACCGGTCGGCGGACCGCCTCTATCAGCCGAGGATGCTCTACCCGGACGGCACCCTCTACACCGCGTTGTCGGCGCCCGACTTCATGAGCGTGCGCGACGGCAATCGCGTGTTCGACCGCGTTGAGGCGTATTCCACCGGTGTCTTCACGCTGCTCGGGGCCGGTGAGCCTCAGGAGGTGCGCGGGGCGAATGTCACCGAGGGCCTCTTCGAGCTGCTGGGCATCCCGCTCGCAATCGGCCGCGGCTTCGACGCCGGCGAACACCGGCCCGGGCTTGGGTCCGTGTCGGTGCTCGATTACGGGTTCTGGCAGCGCGCCTTTGGAGGCCGCAGCGACGTCCTCGGCCGGAAGGTGTCGGTCGGCGGCGATCCCTACACGATCGTCGGCGTGCTGGCCCATGACGCGCGCCTTCCGGATACCGCCGACATGTACGCGCCGCTCGAGTATGGTGAGACGTTCAGTGCCACGACCGCGACGTCACGGCGCAGCGAGTATCTGGATGTGATCGGTCGCGCGCGCGAGGGTGTCACTGAAGCGCAGGTGATGGACGACCTGCGCCGGCTCGGCACGCAGCTGCAGACTGATTTCCCGGACACCAACGGCCGCCTGACCTTCGCCGCGACGTCCCTCAGGGATTTGATCGTCGGGGACGTGCGGTCGCCGCTGCTGATGCTGCTGGGCGCAGTCGGTCTCGTCCTGCTCGTGGCCTGCGCGAATGTCGCCAACCTGCTGCTGGCGCGTGGCTCGGCGCGTCATGGCGAACTCGCCGTGCGCGTCGCGATGGGCGCCGGCCGTGGACGGCTGCTGCGCCAGCTGCTGACCGAGTCCGTGGTCCTGGCGCTCGTCGGCGGGATCGCCGGACTGCTGATCGCCTACTGGGCGACCGGTGCGCTGGTCGCGGCGCGTCCGGCTGACATCCCGCGTCTCGACCAGGTCGGCCTGAACAGCACCGTGGTCCTGTTCACGCTGGGGATTTCGCTGCTGACCGGACTTGCGTTCGGCCTGCTGCCCGCGTTGCAGGCGACGAGCGGACGATTGATCGGTGCGCTCCGCGAAGGTGGCCGGGGAGGCGGGCAGGGCAGGGGCGCGCACCGCGTGCGTTCGGTCCTGGTGGTGGCGGAGATGGCGCTGTCGGTCATTCTGCTGATGGGGGCCGGGCTGCTGATCCGCAGCTTCGTCCAGATGACGCGGGTCGCGCCCGGCTTCGTGGCCGAGCAGGCGATGACGTTCCGCGTCACCTTGCAGGGGGATGAGTACACCAACGCGCAGAAGATTCAGAACCGCGTCCTGCAGTTCGAGGAGCGACTGCGCGTCCTTCCGGGCGTGACCGCGGTCGCCGCCACCACCGTCCTGCCGCTGAGCGGCCAGGGCAGCATCCTCGACTTCCTCGTGGTCGGTGCTCCGCCGCCCCCTCCGGATATCAACAGGGAGATCGCGGTCGCCAGCATCACGCCGCAGTACTTCGCGGCGATTGGAGCGTCGCTTCGCAGCGGCCGTGTTTTCACCGAGCATGACCGGACTGGCGCACCGCGCGTCGTCGTCGTCAACGAGGCCGCCGTTCGCCGCTGGTTCCCCGACGGCGACCCGGTTGGCGAGCAGGTGGAGACCGGCGGCAACAGGTTCGAGGTCGTTGGTGTCGTTGCCGATGTCAGGCAGCGTCACGCCGGGGAGCCGGTGGCACCGCAGATGTTCGTGCCGTATGCGCAGCGGACCACCCGCGCCGTCAAGTTTGTCGTCCGCAGCGGCAGCGATCCGATTGGGCTGGCGCCAGCCGTCCGATCCGAGATTCGGCAGCTCGATCCCAACCTCGCGGTCACGGACTTCAAAGCCCTCGATCAACTCGTCGCCGGCTCCGTCGCGCGGCCGCGTTTCTACACCGCGCTGCTGGCTCTCTTCGCCGGCGTCGCGTTGGCGCTGGCCGCCACCGGAATCTTCGGCGTGATGAGTTACGCGGTGGCCCAGCGGTCCCGCGAGATCAGCATCCGCATGGCCCTCGGCGCGCGTGCCGGCCAGGTGCTGCAGATGATCGTCGGCCGCGCTGTCGGTCTTGCCACCGTCGGCACCGCGATCGGGATTGCCGGCGCAGTTGCGCTGGGACGGCTGATTCGGACGCAGCTGTACGGAGTCGGTGTCCTCGACCCGCTCACACTCGGCGTCGTCATCGTCGTACTGATCGGCAGTGCGGCGGCCGCGAGCTTCCTGCCGGCCCGGCGCGCCGCGGGGCTGGATCCTGCGAACGCGCTGCGCGACAGCTGATCTTTCGAGGAACGTTCTATCGGGACCAGTCCAGCGGCATCGCGGCCGGGCCAGGCGACGCCTCGAAGGCGATAGCGTCAGGTGGGCAGGCGGGACGGCACGCCGCCAGCCAGCGGGCAGCGAAGTCCGGCGCGGTGTCGCGCTCAACGAGGGCCCACACACTGCCGCCGAAGCCGGCGCCGAAGGCGGATGCGCCGATTGCGCCGAGACGGCGTGCCGCGGCGGCGAGCTCCACGGTCTCCGTAACCTGATTTTCTAGAAGCAGCTCGGCGTCCCTCTGCGACTCTTCCGTCAGCCCGGAGAGCGCCACGGCATCGCCGGAGCTGAACGCCGCGAGAGCGTCAGGTACCCGCCCGTCTTCACGGACGAAGTGAGTCAGACGGCGCGTGAGCGCGTTACGCTTCGCACCCGCGGCGAACGCGCGCTGAACGAGCCCGGCGAGGTGTTCCGGTGCCGCGGTGCCTGTCGACAATGCTTCGCCGAGTGACGCGGCGGCACTCTCGTGCGTGTTCCATATCTGCAGCAAGGCGGTCGCATCGCGCGATAGCGCGTTGTAGGCGTCGCGGGTACCGCCGGTCTTCTCGGCGCGAACACCACTCGATGCGACGACGAAGCGCCACTCGGTGGGGACGGCCACCGTCGCGAGAAGACGCAGGGGGACGAACGCTAACGCGGTCAGCTGCGCCGGCGCTCCGCACAGGATCGCGGCGTGGTCCTCGCTGCCACCGTGGGTACCTACGCCGGAATCCCCCTCGAGGCTCCTGAACGTAGCGCCATTCTCGATGCAGGCGTAGTACGCCGCCGCGTCCAGCGGTCCGGTGATATTGCGGCGCCACTCCTCGCGAGACCCGATGCCGGCGATCCGCACCAGCGCAGCGGCGAGTCCAACCATCAAGGCACTCGAGCTGCTCATCCCGGCCGCGGCCGGAAGGTCGCTGGCGAAAACGATGTTGGCGCTGAGCAGCGTTCCGGGGAAGTTGCGTTGCAGCCGCCGCACGACAGCCTCGACGTAGTGCGCCCACGCCGGTTGCTGCTCGCGATCGCCGACGTCTCGAATCGCCTCGCCGGCGCGGCGTTCAGGTGGGGTACTTATCGCGATCTCTTCGCTGACGGCATCGGCGACGATCACGCCCGGAAGGGATGCGCAACCGGTGGCGGCCAGCAGCACAAACCCTCGCGGCAGCGCCGCAACCAGCGTCCGGCCGCCGGCGTAATCGGTGTGCTTGCCGAACACCTCCAGGCGCCCTGGAATCCACCATGCGTGGTCCGGTGAGTTCCAGCCGAGTCGTGAAGCGAGGGTCTCGCACCGTTCGAGCAATCGCATCTTGGCGGCAGCCGCTTCAGGTGGAAGTCCGGCGCGCTCGAGCGCCGTTGCGATGCGCTCCCGCTTCACAGCTGAACGGCCACGCTCTCGAGGCGGGCGGCGAGAACGGCCGCATCAGCGCGATAAGACAGATCGAGCACCGGCCCTGCGGACGGGACGACCCGGAATGTGACACCACGCTGCACGGCGAGCGCGACAGCTCCCGGCAACTCGAATTCGCTTCGCGACGAGAGCGGAACGTCGCGGCACGCCTGGAAGATGCGCCCATCGAAACGCCAGCAATTCATGCTGACCAGGGCGTCCGCTCCTGCCTGCGCGAAAATGTCCGCCGCCGGTTTCTCAATGATGCCGGTCAGATAGCCGCTGTCGTCCTTCTCGACCAAGGCGAACGAGGCCACGCGCCCGTCGGGGATGTTGCTCGAAGCGATCAGGTCGCCGCGACGGAATCCTGGCAGTCCGGGTTCATCGAGTGCGGCCAGGTCTCGCAGGACGTTCGCGGCATACAGGTTGTCCCCGTTCATCACCAGGAAGGCTTCATCCTGGGTCCAGGCCTCCGCGGCCAGGACTGCGTCCGCGGTGCCGCGCGCCTCCGCCTGGACCACGAAGTTGATCTCGAGCCGGAATCGTGGCGACACCCTGGCGTAGTGGTCCGCAAGCCCGTCGTGCGCGGGCGCGACCACCAGGCCGACGCGGCGGATGCCCGCGTCCGCGATCGAGTTGAGGACGTAGTCGAGAAAGGGACGGCCAGCGATCGGCATCATCACCTTGCTGCCGGCGTCGGCGGCACGCTGCTGGTCAGGGGTGAGATCTGCGCCCGCATCGGCGGCCCGCATGCGAGTCCCGAGTCCTCGTGCGAGAACGAGCGCCTGTCTCGTGCTCATTGCTTTCTAAAGGGCCTTCTCATGGCCTTTCTCATGGCTTCCTCATCGTGCCGTCAGGACGCCGGTGTCCGCGACGGCGCGGGCGAGTCGGTCCACAGCTTCGGGAGCGTGCGTGTGAGAACAACCGCGGCCACTACCGCGATGCTCACGCCGATGAAACCGAGCGCGACGCGGCCGAGCAGCAGCTGTCCCATGCCGAGCAGCGCACCATAGACGAGTGCGACACCCGACGCCCAGCCGATAAATGAGTGGGTGGTATTGTCCGCCGGTGAGACGTCGGGGCACTCAGCGCGGATCGCCGACCAGCCTGGGCCACCGGGGCGGGCCCGGCGGTAGAAGTTCCGGAGTGTCACGGCGTCGGTCGGCCGGGTCATGAACGCGGTGCATACCCAGACGACGGTTGTAACGGCGACCATGACGATCAGGCTGATGTGCGACGGGATCGCGGCGCCGCGCCGCTGTGCGACGAAGAGCGCAATCGCCAGCACGAAGGAGCTCGCCATCGCGGCGATCTCGCTCCACGCGTTGATCCGCCACCAGAACCACCGCAGCAGATACAACAGTCCCGTCCCGGCGCCGACCGAGAGGAGCAGCTCGAAGCTGGATCGGGCGGACTCGAGCACGAGCGTGAATAAGGCGGCGACCAGCATCAGCACGGCGCTGGTGATGCGCCCGATCTGCACATAGTGCCGTTCTGATTCGCTGGGACGCAGGAAGCGGCGATAGAAGTCGTGAACCAGGTAAGACGTGCCCCAGTTCAAGTGAGTCGAGATGGTGGACACGTAAGCAGACAGGAGCCCGGCAACGACCAATCCGAGCAATCCTGCCGGCAACAGCGTCAGCATCGCCGGATAGGCCATGTCGTTGCCGAGGAGCTTTGGGTCGACGTGCGGGATCGCTCGCCCGATATCCGCGACGGTCGGGAACACCAGCATCGAGCACAGCGCGACGATGATCCACGGCCAGGGCCGCACGGCATAGTGAGCGACGTTGAACAGAAGCGTCCCGCTCAAGGCGTCTCGCTCGCTCCGGGCCGCGAGCATCCGTTGCGCGATGTAGCTGCCGCCGCCAGGTTCGGCGCCCGGATACCAGGTGGCCCAGGACTGGATCGCAAGCGGAACAATCAGGAGCGGCACCGCGACATCCAGGTTCGTCAGGTCCGGCAGCAGACGCGTCGTCTCCGGTGATATCTGCCGTACCAGGCCGTCGAGCCCGCCGACCTCCGGACGGCGCAGCGCGAACACCGCGGCAACGACCGAGCCGGCGATCGCAATCCCGAATTGGAGGAAGTCAGTGGCCATCACCCCCCACAGCCCTGACGTGGCGGCAAACGCGACGTTGAGGACACTGCAGACGACCAGCGTCTGGCCGATCGGCCATCCCAGGAGCACATTGGCGATCTTGGCGGCAGCGAGGTTGACCGACGCCATAATCACGACGTTGAAGAACAACCCGAGGTAGACCGCCCGAAAGCCGCGCACCCAGCGCGCCGGCGCACCGGAGTAGCGCAACTCGTAGAACTCCAGGTCGGTAAGCACGCCGATCCGCCGCCACAGGCGCGCGTAGAAGAACACCGTCGCCATCCCGGTGATCAGAAACGACCACCAGACCCAGTTCGCCGCGACGCCGCCCTCGCGCACCAGGTTCGCCACCAGATTGGGCGTGTCGGTGCTGAACGTGGTGGCCACCATCGAGACGCCGATCAGCCACCATGGAGCAGCCTGGCCGGACGTGAAAAACTCGGCGCTGTCGCGGCCAGCGCGCCGCGCCAGCCACAACGCCGGCAGAAATGAAACGGCGATCGACGTGAGAACGATGAACCAGTCGAGGGATGTGAGCGCCACGGCCTACATGCCGACGATCGGGAGCGGCGGCAAACTCTCCCAGCGGCCGCGCGTGAAATCGGGGATGTCGACGGGCGCCGCCTTGCGACCGACTGACTTCGCCGTCAGCGGCACCAGCACGCTGAGGGCGGCCGCGTCATAGACGTTCATGTCAGTAGGAGAGCCATCGCGCAGGCATTTGATCAGGCGGTAATCCTCGATGTAGTCCATGCCGCCGTGCCCCGCGCCTTTCGCCGTTTCAGCGATCGCGCGCCACAGCGGATGCTCGTGTTCCTTCATCGCCTCGTCTGCTGACTGCCACGCGTGTTCCTTGCCGCGGCCCTCGATGTAGAAGCGGTTGGGATAACCCTCGAACAAGCCTTTCGTCCCCTGGACGATGTTGATCCGGCTGTAGGGACGCGGCAGGTTGGTGCAGTGCTGGACCATGATGGTCCGCCCGCGCGCGGTCTTGACGATGCTGGTGTTGACGTCGCCGAGCACGTAGCGTTCCTTGCGCTTCGGCGAGTCCGGCGGTTCGTGCTCCGCCGCCCAGTCCTGCAGCCCGCGCGCCGGACTGCTCATCGACACCAGGTAGTCGAAGCGATCGCCGCGGTTGATGTCCATGCAGTTGGCGACCGGGCCGAGGCCATGAGTCGGGTACAGGTTGCCATCCACCTTCATCGCCCACGCACGACGCCAGAGCCCTTCACCTTCGTTCGAGAATTTTATCTCCCGCAGGTCGTGCAGGTAGCCGCCTTCGGCGTGGAGAATCTCCCCGAACAGCCCCTTCCGAACCATGTTGAAGACCATCATCTCCATCCGGTCGTAGTTGCAGTTCTCCATCATCACGCAATGCTTGCGGTACTTCTCGGCGGACTCGACCATCGCCCAGCAGTCCTCGACCGTCATCGCTGCCGGGACCTCGGTTGCCGCGTGCTTCCCGTTCTTCATCGCCGCCAGCATGATCGGCACGTGCCATTCCCACGGCGTGGCGTTGTAGACGAGATCGAGGTCCTCGGTCTCGCAGAGGCGCTCGAAATCACGCGGTCCGCGGGTGTATTCAGTCGGGGCTGGATGGCCGGCGTCAGTGATGGCTTTTGAGGCCCAGGCGGTTCGCTCTGCGCGCGTGTCGCAGACGGCGGTGATGCGGCAGCCGGGGATTTTCAGGAGGTTGCGGACGTGACTCGACCCCATGCCGCCGATCCCGACATAACCGATGCGCACCAGTTCGATGGGTGGCGCGGCAAACGGCGCGTCCTTCGGCTGCAGCTCGGTGCCCGCGTCGGCGCGTGCGGGCAGCATCGACGCCGCGAGCGCGGCGCCGCCAATGGCGAGAAAATCACGTCGGTCCAGGGCGTCCATTCGATATCTCCTCAGTCGTGGCCAGGTTGCAGGGTATACCAATTGACCCGGCGATAGTCGGTGGTTATGACTCCGTCAGCAGTGACATTGCCGCGGACGCAATTGCGGTGTCCTGGAACCCCACGCCGGTCAGGTCGGCGATGGTGATCTGGACGTCGGACGTGCGGCCGGGGCGCTCGCCGGTGACGAGGCGCCCCAGCTCGACGACCGCCTCTGGCGCGATCAGGCCCGCGCCCAGCGCGGGCTTCAGTTCCCCGAACGCGGCGCACTGGCTGTAGCGATCCACGACCACCAGGTCGGCGCGGCGCAGGCAGATCGGATCCAACTCACGCTTACCCGGTGAATCGGATCCTACGGCAGTCACGTGGACGCCTTCGCGCAGCCACTCCGCCCGTATCAGGGGCTCCCTCGACGGTGTCGTGGTGATCAGCACGTCCGCAGCTGCGCACACGCTCTCGATCGACTCGGCGGCAAGGACGTCATAGCCGTCCGCGGACATCTCGGTGCAGTAAGCGTCGAGCCGCGCGCGATTCGGACTCCAGGCCACGATCCGCTCGAAGCTGCGGACGACGCGTAGGGAGCGGACCTGGTGGCGGGCCTGGACGCCGGAGCCGATGACGCCGACCGTGGTGATCGTCCGCCGCGCCAGGTAGTCGGCCGCAACAGCGCCGGCCGCGCCGGTGCGGACGTCGGTAAGGTAGCCGTTGTCGAGGAGGAGTGCGACCGGGAGTCCAGTGGCGGCGTCGAACAGCGCCATCAATCCCGATCCGCTCGGCAGTCCCTTTGCCGGATTGTCGTAGAACCCGGATGCGATCTTTACCGCGACGTGCGGGACGCCCTCGATGTGCGCAGTCTTGACATGGAACTCGCCGTGCGCGGCGGGGATGTCGAGGTTGATCACCGGCGGCACGCGTGTTCGCCCTTCACCGTCCGCACGGAACGCTTCGCGCATCGCCGCGACCGCACGGTCGGGCGACATCACCGCGCGAAGTGCCTCCTCCTCGACGTTCGGGATCACGGCTTCTGTGCTCTCGTCAGAGAGTCGCGATCGCGTCGATCTCGACGCGCAGGCCGGGGCCCGGTAGCTCAGACACCGCCACGGTCGTCCGCGCCGGTTTGTGTCCGGCGAACATCCGTTCGTAGACCGCGTTCATCCGCTTGAACTCGTTCATGTCGGTGAGGAACACGCCACAGCGGACCACCTTGGCCATGCTGCTGCCCGCGGCCTCGAGGATGGTGCGGATGTTCGCGAGCACCTGCTCGGTCTGCGTCTCGATGTCCTCGGCGACGAAGTCGGTGACCGGGTCACGGCCCGATTGCCCGGAGACATAGACGAGGTTGCCGACGATCATGGCGGACGAATAGGGACCGACTGGCTTGGGCGCCACGGGGACGTGGACGGGTCTGAGCGAATCGGGCATGGGGCATGGTATCGCTAGCAAGACTCTTTACCATCTACCATCTACCATCTACCATTCGATCTTCTTTCCCTTGGAGGCGTAGTGGCACGAACCGAGCGGTTGACAATGGCGCAGGCGCTGGTGCGCTTCATGGCGGCGCAGCATAGCGAGCGAGATGGCGTTCGCCAGCGATTATTCGGTGGAGTGTTCGGCATCTTCGGGCACGGGAATGTCGCCGGCGTCGCCCAGGCACTGGACCAGATGCGCGACCGCGTGCCGTACTACCAGTGCCGCAACGAACAGGCGATGGTCCACACCGCCGCCGCCTACGCCAAGATGCACAACCGGCTCCGACTGCTGGCGTGCACCTCGTCGATCGGTCCGGGCGCCACCAACATGCTGACTGGCGCGGCCGGCGCGACGATCAACCGACTGCCCGTCCTGCTGCTTCCCGGAGACATTTTCGGCAGCCGAAAGCCGGCCCCGGTGCTGCAGCAGCTCGAGTCGCCGCAGTCACAGGACATCTCGGTGAATGACTGCTTCAAGCCGGTATCGAAGTATTGGGACCGCATCTATCGTCCCGAACAGCTGCTCTCGGCGCTCCCTGAGGCGATGCGCGTCCTGACTTCACCGGCCGAGGCCGGCGCCGTCACACTCGCGCTGCCGCAGGACGTGCAGGCGGAGGCGTACGACTATCCCGGTGCGTTCTTTGCGGAGCGGGTGTGGACGGTACCGCGCAACCGCGGTGATGCGACGATCCTCCGGCGCGCCGCCGAAGCGATCCGTGCGAGTCGGCAGCCGGTGATTATTGCCGGCGGCGGGGTCCTCTTCAGCGATGCCTCGGTATCGTTGCGACGTTTCGCGTCGACGCTCGGAATTCCGGTCGTCGAAACGCAGGCCGGCAAGGGCTCGATGCGGTGGGACGATGCGATGGCGCTCGGCGCTGCCGGCGTGACCGGGAGTTCCGCCGCGCACGATGTTTGCCGTGATGCCGACCTCGTGATCTCGATCGGCTGCCGCCTGACCGACTTCACCACCGGTTCCAAAACCGCCTTCCAGCACCCCGACGTCCGCTTCATCGGTATCAACGTCGTCGAGATGGACGCGTTCAAACACGCGGCTGTTCCGGTGCTCGCGGATGCGCGCGCGGCGATCGACGAGGTGCAGCGGCTGCTCGAGGGCTACTCGACGACCGCAGATTACCGCGCTCGGATCGACACGCTCCGGGCGGCGTGGATCGCGGAATGCGAGCGGGTGACGATGCCGGCCGGTGCGACCCCGATGGTGCAGGCGGAAGTCATCTCGGTAGTCAACGCGCTCTCCGAGCCTCGCGATGTTGTCGTCTGCGCGGCCGGCAGTCTGCCGGGTGAGCTGCACAAGTTGTGGCGCACGCGCGACCCGAACGGGTATCACGTTGAATACGGCTATTCGTGCATGGGCTACGAGATCGCCGGCGGGCTGGGCGTCAAGATGGCGGCGCCGGACCGCAACGTCTACGTCATGGTCGGGGACGGCTCGTACCTGATGATGGCGCAGGAGATCGTGACGTCCGTTCAGGAAGGTTATCCACTGATCATCGTGCTGGTGGACAGCGGCGGCTTCGCAAGCATCGGGGCGCTCTCGCGTTCGGTCGGGTCCGCTGGATTCGGCACCGACTATCGCTTCCGAAATACCAGCAGCGGATCGCTCGACGGGAGCGCGCTGCCGGTCGACCTCGGCGCAAACGCGGAGTCGCTGGGCGCGCGCCTCTTCCGCGCGCACGATCGCGCTTCGCTCGAGCAGGCCCTCGCCGCGGCACGTGGCGCCGACCGCACCGCTGTCGTCCACGTCGTCGTTGATCCCGTCGCGCGGGTGCCAGGATATGGCTGCTGGTGGGACGTGCCGGTTTCGGAGGTCTCGGAACAGGAATCCGTGCAGGCGGCGCGTGGTGACTATGAAAAGGCGCTGGAGAAGCAGCGCTGGTTCGGCTAGTCACCGACCGCGCGGATCCGATCCCAAGGCTACAATCGCGTGATGTTCACGTTCCTCGTTCTCGCCCTCGCGCTGTTCCAGGGCGCGACCTCAGGGTCCGCTGCTGTTATCGAGATCGACGGGACGCTCACGGCCGCGGACCGGTTGACGTGGATCGAGCGTCCGTTTGACGTGCCGGTCGGCACAGCGCGGATCGACGTCGAAACGACGTTCACCGATGGCGATCGTGGCACCGCGCTCGAGTTCGGCCTCTACGATCCGGTGCGCTTCCGCGGCGCCAGCCGCTTCAGCAAGTCCCGCTTCTTCATTAGCCGGACGGCGGCGACCGCCTCGTACTCCGCCGGTGAGGTGCAGTCAGGCAAGTGGCGGCTGCTGATCGGCGTGCCGAGCATCAGGGAGGGAGTGACCTCGCGGTACAACGTGCGTATCAAGTTAACGCCTGAGGGTCCGGACCAGCCTCCTGTGAGCGAACTGCGGGATGGCCCTGCCGTGCAAGGTCCGCGCTGGTATCAAGGGGACCTCCATACGCACACGATGCATAGCGACGGCTTTGGCTGCGCGGACGGTCGCGGTGGTGCGGGACCGTGCGCGGTGCACCAGGTCATCGACGCCGCGGTGCGGCGCGGGCTCGACTTCGTCGGCGTGACCGACCACAACACCACCAGTCATCACCAGGATCTCGCGACGCTGCAGCTGCAGCACGACCGGCTCCTGCTGCTGCGCGGGCAGGAAGTGACGTCCTTTTACGGTCACGCGAACGTCTTCGGCACGAGCGAGATCGTCGACTTCCGCATCGGCCATCCGGGCGTTACCGCGGCGACCGTCTTCGCGCAAGCTCGCGCACTTGGGGGGCTGCTCTCAGTGAACCACCCGGCCCGCGAGACCGGCGAAAAATGTACCGGCTGCGGATGGAGTGCGCCGAACACGGACTGGTCGCAGGTCGAAGCTCTCGAGGTCCTCAACATGTTCACCGTTACTGGTCCGACCGCCGGGGAACCGTTCTGGCACGCGCGCTTGAACGAGGGCCACCGTATTACCGGTGTCGGCGGCAGCGACGATCATGGCGCCGCCACCCGCGCCGGCAGTGCCGTCGGTACACCCACAACCGTGATCCAGGCCGATGCGCTCAGTGAGGCCGCGCTGTTGCGCGGCATTCGCGCAGG
>Ga0183260_10000986_pt1 | contig 24107 bp, 25 predicted proteins | sample AntDrymUQ4972206_2_FD_129768 | JGI IMG/M metagenome (GOLD analysis project Ga0183260, IMG submission 129768) | Polar desert sand microbial communities from Dry Valleys, Antarctica - metaG UQ497 (22.06) (version 2) (version 2) | ecosystem: Environmental > Terrestrial > Soil > Desert | place... | reverse complement strand
GCGGCACGATCAAGGCGACTGTCCTGATCGAGACGTTCCCGGCCGCGTTCGAGATGGACGAGATCCTCTACGAGCTGCGCGACCACTCGGCAGGTCTCAACGCCGGCCGCTGGGACTACATCTTCTCGGCGATCAAGCGCTTCCGCACCCGCCCCGAGTTCGTGACGCCGGACCGCAAGACGGTCACGATGACCGTGCCGTTCATGCGCGCCTACACCGAGCTGCTCGTGAAGACCTGCCACCGACGCGGCGCGCACGCGATGGGCGGCATGGCGGCGCAGATTCCCAGCCGCACCGACGAGGAGGCCAACAAGAAGGCCTTCGCCGCGCTGCGCGAGGACAAGCAGCGCGAGGCCCGCGACGGCTTCGACGGCACCTGGGTGGCGCACCCCGACTCGGTGGCTGCGGCGATGGAGGAGTTCGACAAGGTCCTGGGCGGCCAGCCCCACCAGGTCGATCGCCGGCGCGACGAAGTCGAGGTGAGCGCGCAGCAGCTCCTCGACGTTGCGGCCACCGAGGGCGACATCACCGAGGACGGTCTGCGCAGCAACGTCAACGTGGGTATCCAGTACATCTCCTCATGGCTGCGCGGCAACGGCGCGGCCGCCATCCACGGGATGATGGAGGACGCCGCCACGGCCGAGATCGCGCGCGGCCAGGTGTGGCAGTGGGTCCGTCACGGCGCCGAGCTCGACGACGGGCGCACGATCACCGCCGAGCTCGTGCGAGAGCTCGAGACCTCCGAGCTGGAAAAGATCCGCGAGGCGATCGGCGACGACGAGTGGTTCGAGAAGCAGGGCCGTCCGGACCTCTCGCGGGAGATCTTCGAGGAGGTTGCGCTGGCGGACGAGTTCGTCGAGTTCCTGACGCTGCCCGCCTACGAGCGCCTCGAGGAGAACGCCTAGCCACGCAGAACAGTCCTGAAGCAGAGTCGCGGGCGGCGACGCGCCCTCGCGGCCTGCCCGCCACGGGGGTCTGGCCAGGCGACCCCGCGGTGGCGCCTCGGTAGAAGGCTCAAGCGCCTGGCAGCATCACTTGCTCGATCGCATCGGCCTTCATCGGCTGCGTCGAGCGCACCAGCACGCCCATGAGCCAGGGGTCGTCGTCGGAGGTGTCGAAGCGCTCGGTCATGTGCGTCACGAAGCCGCGAATCGCCTGCTCCTTGCGCACGCCGATGACCCCGCCGCGCGGACCGGTCATGCCGACGTCGGAGATGAACGCCGTCCCGCCGGGCAGCACGCGCGCATCGGCCGTCGGCACGTGCGTGTGGGTGCCGACGACGGCGGTCACGCGGCCGTCGAGGTGCCAGCCGAGCGCGACCTTCTCGCTCGTCGCCTCGGCGTGGAAGTCCACGAGCACGTGATCGGCGCGGCCGTCGAGCTCGCCTAGGGCGGCATCGATCTCCGTGAACGCCGGCCTGCCGGCGCGCAGGAACACGTTGCCGCTGAGGTTGACGACGCCGAGCCGGACGTCGTCGCGCGCCACGACGCACGTGCCGTGCCCAGGCTGGTTGCGCAGGTAGTTGTACGGACGCAGGATCTCGTGGCGGTCGTCGAGGTAGCCGAAGATCTCCTTGCGGTGATAGGCGTGATTGCCCAGCGTGATGACGTCGACGCCGGCAGCGAAGAGCTCGTCGGCGATCTTCGGCGTGATGCCCAGGCCGCCGGCCGCGTTCTCGCCATTGGCGACGACGAACGTCGGCTCGTGGCGCTTGCGCAGCCCGGGCAGGAGCCCCAGCAGCGTGCGCTTGCCGAGCGATCCGACGATGTCGCCGATGAAGAGAATGCTCGCGGCCTTTTCCGACACGGCCCGTACTCTGACGGGGCATGGCTCCCGACGGCGACACCCCGAGCCCCGACGCGCCGCGCCGCGCCGCCCCAGTGATCGTCCCGCGCTGGATTCAGCTCGTCCTGCTGCCGCTCGCGGTGCTCGGGCTGTACGCGCTCGCGCAGGCGGCCGGGACGGTCCTGCTGCTGTTCATCGTCGCCGCCGTGATCGCGCTGATCCTCAACTCGCTCGTGTCGCTCGCGCAGCGCACGCGGCTGCCGCGGACGCTCGCGGTCATCGCCGTCTACGCAGCGTTCTTCACGCTGATCCCGGCGCTCGGCTTCCTGCTCGCCGATCCGGTCGCCGACCAGGCAACGTCGTTCGCCGGCGACGTCCCGGGCCTCATCGACGACGCCGAGCACGCATTGGATGACCTGCAGCAGTTCTTCGATGACAACGGCATCAACGTGAAGATCAAGGGCGAGAGCGACAGCGCGCTGTCGTCGCTGCAGGACTCGCTCCAGCAGGGATCAGGCGAGATCGTCTCGTTCACCGGCGAGCTGTTGCGCGTGCTCGTCGAGCTGTCGTTCTACGTGATCCTCGTGATCGTCCTGTCGATCTACATGCTCATCTACGCGCCGAAGATCGGCGAGCTCGTGCGCGGGGTCATGCCCCCCGGCGTAGGCACGCCCGAGGACGACTTCCCAACGCGCGTACAAAAGGCTGTCTACGGCTACGTGCGCGGCCAGCTGCTGTTCAGCCTGATCATGGGCACGAGCGCCGGCGTCGCGCTGTGGATCTTCGGCGTCATCGGGATCTTCCCCGATGGCCGGACCTACGCCTTCGCCTTCGGCGCGTTCTTCGGGTTGATGGAGCTCGTCCCGTACGTCGGGCCGGTGCTCGGCGCGCTGCCGCCGATCATCGTCGCGCTCGTGCAGGACCCGCTCACCGCGCTGTGGGTCGCGCTGCTCTTCGTCGCGCTGCAGCAACTGGAGGGCCATGTCGTCGCGCCCAACGTCTTCGGCCACGCCCTGCGCCTCAACCCGCTGCTGGTCATCCTCGCGTTGCTGCTCGGCGGCGAGATCTACGGCTTCATCGGCGCGCTCGTCGCGCTGCCGATCGCTGCCGTCCTGCGCGAGACGGTCGACTACCTGCGCGAGCACTTGGTGCTCGAGCCGTGGGGGCCGTCGACGGGGCTCGCGCTCGCGCACGCTCCGCGAGCCCAGGCCGCCGCCGGGTCCGACCCCGCCGCCGGGTCCGACGCTGCCGCCGGGTCCGACGCTGCCGCCGGGTCCGACCCCGCCGCCGGGTCCGACCCCGCCGCCAGGCCCGACCCCGCCGCCGGGCCCGATCGCGCCCACGGGCCCGATCCTGCCCCCGAGCCCAACCCTGCCGCCGATGGGGAACCGCCGCCCGAGCAGCTGCCGTCCCCTCCGGCTCAGCGCTGATCCCCGCCTGCGAACGCATCACGTGTCAGCGTGAGAAACGCCTCCGCCGCCGGCGAGTGGCGCCGCTGCGAGCGCGACGCGAGCGTCACGTCGCGCGTCAGCGACGGCTCGACGAGCGCTGCGACGGCAATCGGAGGCCCGGGATCGTCGGCGTCGGAGCGTGGCAGAATCGCCACGCCGAGCCCGCGCGAGACGAGGCTGCGGATGTTGCGGCTCTCGTTGGACTCGAATGCGATCCGCGGTTGGAAACCCACCGTTGCCGCGGCCGTGACCAGCAGCTCGCGCAAGCGCGACCCCTCGCGGAAGCTGATGAACGGCTCCTGCGCCAGCTCGACGAGGGGCACCCGGCGGCGCCGTGCCAGCCGGTGGGTGGGCGGCAGGACCGCGACGAGCTCCTCGGTGATCAGCGGGTGCAGCGTCAGGCCGCGGCTGTGGATGCGCTCGGTGACCGACAGGAGCGCGAGGTCGATCTCGTCGTCGCGCAGCATCGCCGCCAGCTCGTCGCTGGACTGCTCGCGCACCGTCAGCTCAACGGCCTGATAGCGCTCGTGGAAGGATGCCAGCAGCGACCCCAGGTCGACGGGCCCCATCGTGTGCAGCGCCCCAATCGAGACATGGCCCGCCTGCACGCCGGCGAAGCCGTCAAGCTCGTCGCGGGCGGCATCGAGCTCGGCCAGCGCGCGGCGGGCGCGGGCGACGAGCGCCTCGCCGGCCTCGGTCATTGCGACACGGCGCGTCGTGCGCTGCACGAGCGGCAGGCCGAGCTCGGCCTCGAGCCGGCGGATCTGCTGCGAGAGGGCCGGCTGGGCGACGTGCTCGCGCGCCGCGGCGCGGGTGAAGTGACATTCGTCGGCGAGTGCGACGAGGTAACGCAGCTGGCGCAGCTCCATAGACATAGCTTATAAATCTCAGCGCAAACGCGTATTGGACATCTGGATGGTGTGGCCGCACAATGGAACATGTCGTCTCCTCCCGTTGCGCTCCGCCGGACCGGCACTTCTCCCCCTCACACGCCGGTTCGCGGGGCGCAACAAGTTTCTGCTGTTCTCGAAGGGCGCAAGCGCCATGGCGGATCGCCCGGCGGGCGCAGGTACCCTTGTCAGATGCCTTTTCCGGCAACCCGCATGCGGCGGCTGCGCTCGACGGCGAGCCTGCGCGACCTCGTGCGTGAGACGCGGCTGGGACCGCAGGACCTCGTCCTGCCGCTGTTCGTCGAGTCGGCTCCCGGCGACGCGAGCGGCCGCCGCCCGATCGCCTCGATGCCCGGCATCGACCGGCTGTCGATCTCGGCCGCGGTACAGGAGGCCGGTGCCGCCCACGCGCTCGGCCTGTCCGCGGTGCTGCTGTTCGGGATCCCCGAGCACAAGGACGCCGAGGGCTCGGGCGCGTACGACGATGAGGGCATCGTGCAGCTCGCCACGCGCGCGATCAAGGACGCGCACCCCGAGCTGCTCGTCATGACCGATGTCTGCCTGTGCGAGTACACCGACCACGGCCACTGCGGCCTCCTGCGCCCGGACGGCGCCGTCGACAACGACGCGAGCGTCGAGCTGCTCGCTCGCACCGCCGTCGCACAGGCGCGCGCGGGCGCCGACATCGTCGCGCCGAGCGACATGATGGACGGGCGGGTGGGCGCGATCCGCGCCGCCCTCGACGAGGAGGGTCTGGCCGACACGGCGATAGTCGCCTACAGCGCGAAGTTCGCCTCCGCCTTCTACGGCCCGTTTCGCGAGGCGGCCGACTCGACGCCCGCGTTCGGCGATCGCCGCGCCTACCAGCTGGACCCCGCCAACGGCGACGAGGCGTTGCGCGAAGCGCTGCTCGACGTCCAGGAGGGCGCCGACGTCGTCATGGTCAAGCCGGCGCTGGCCTATCTCGACGTCATCCGGCGGGTCAAGGACGCCACGCGGATGCCGGTCGCCGCCTATAACGTCAGCGGCGAGTATGCGATGGTGAAGGCTGCGGCGGCGGCGGGCGCGCTCGACGAGCGCGCCACCGTGCTCGAGATGCTGACCTCGATCCGCCGCGCCGGCGCCGACATCGTCATCACCTACCACGCGAAGGACGCCGCTTCATGGATGTAACGTCGACCGGAGGACGCCGCTTGCGGCGGCCGGAGGGCGAAACTCCGAACCCGACCAAAGGGTCCCGCTTGCGGGACCCGGAGGGCGAAACCCCAGATCAGGCCCGCTTGCGGGATCCGGAGGGCGAAACGGCTATTCCGAAGGTCCGCTCCCGTAAGGACGGCGCGGCTGTCGCCCTCGACGATGTCGACCGTCGCGTGCTGAACCTCATGCAGGGGTCCTTTCCGCTGGCGCCGCGGCCCTACGCCGCGGTCGCAGCAGAGGCCGAGCTCTCCGAGGACGAGGTCATGGCCCGCGTCCAGCGCCTGCTCGACGAGCGCATCATCCGTCAGGTCACGCCGATCTTCGATACGCGCGCGCTCGGCTACGGCTCGATGCTCGTCGCCGCCAAGGTCGACCCCGAGCACCCGTGGCGCGCGGCGAAGATCATCAACTCGCACCCCGGTGTCAGCCACAACTACCTGCGCAACCACGAGTTCAACATGTGGTTCACGCTCGCGGTCGAGGGCGACTCCAAGCTTGGCATCCAAGGTACGATCGCGATGCTGCAGGAGCTGACCGGCGCGCAGTCGATCCGCCAGCTGCCGACGCTGAAGCTGTTCAAGATCCGCATGGACCTCGAGATGCAGTCCGACACGAAGGCGCTCGCCTCCGAGGGCGTCGCGCAGGCCCCCGTCGAGCTGCTCGGCGTGTCCTACGACGAACGCGACAAGGACGTCATTCGCGCCACTCAGGGCGACCTGCCGGTCGTGGGCGAGCCCTTCGCGCCGGCCGCCGCCGAGCTCGGCATGACGCAGGCGCAACTGCTCGAGCAGCTGGCCGCCATGAAGCAGCGCGGCATCCTGCGCCGCGTTGCCGCGATCCTCTACCACCGCCGCGCGGGCTTCAGCGCCAACGGCATGGGCGTCTGGAAGGTGCCCGACGAGCAGATCGCGCAGCTCGGCCCGCGAATGGCCTCCTTCCGCGGCATCTCACACTGCTACCAGCGGCCGACCTACGAGGACTGGCCCTACTCGGTCTTCACGATGGCCCATGGCCGCTCCAAGGAGGAGTGCGACGCGATCCTCGACGCGATCGCCGACGAGTTCGACATCAGCGAGCGCGCGACGCTCTACTCGTCGACGGAGTTCAAGAAGATCCGCCTGCTGTACTTCACCGACGACTTCAAGGCCTGGGAGCAGGAGTACGCCGGGATTCGAGGGTAACGTCGCCGTCGGTCTTCGCTAGCGATGACCGTAAGGCGAAAGCGTTTACACGCATGATCTCTTTGCGCGACGCGCGCTCGGCGGCCCTCTATCAGCGCGCGCTCGGCTACCTGCCCGGGGGCGTGAACTCGCCCGTGCGCGCCATGCGTGCGATCGGCCGCGATCCCCTGTTCGTCGAGCATGGCAAGGGCGCCGAGCTCGTCGACGTCGACGGCAACCACTACGTCGACTGGGTCTGCTCGTGGGGCCCGCTGATCCACGGTCACGCCCATCCCGACATCGTCGCCGCCATCACGCAGGCAGCGGCCCGCGGCACGAGCTTCGGCGCACCGACGGCCGCCGAGGTCGACCTTGCCGAGGAGGTCAGCCGCCGCGTGCCCGGCGTGCAGATGCTGCGCATGACCTCGTCGGGCACCGAGGCCTCGATGAGCGCGATCCGCCTAGCGCGCGCCGCCAGCGGGCGCACGAAGCTGCTGAAGTTCGCCGGCGCCTATCACGGCCATGTCGACGGGCTGCTCGCCGATGCCGGCAGCGGCCTGGCGACGCAGGGGATCCCCGCCAGCCCGGGCGTGCCCGAGTCCGCGGCGGCGAGCACCATCGTCGTGGCTTGGAATGACCCCGAGGCGCTCCTTGAGGCGACCGAGCGCCACGAGCTGGCGGCGATCCTCGCCGAGCCGATGCCGGCGAACATGGGCCTGGTGGCGCCGGCCGAGGGCTTCCTCGAGCTGCTGCGCCGGCGCGCCGACGAGACCGGCGCGCTGCTCGTCTTCGACGAGGTCATCACCGGCTTTCGCGTTTCGCCCGGCGGCGCGCAGGCGCTGCTCGGCGTGATCCCCGACCTGACGGTGCTGGGCAAGGTGATCGGCGGCGGTCTGCCGGCGGCAGCCTACGGCGGATCGCGCGAGCTGATGGAGCGGATCGCGCCGGCCGGCGACGTCTACCAGGCGGGAACGTTGTCGGGCAATCCCCTCGCCGTCGCCGCGGGACTGGCGTCGCTCGCGCTGCTCGAGGGCGAAACGGTCTACGCGAAGCTCGCCGCCACGACCAGCGCCCTGGCCGACGGGCTCACGCAGGCCGCGCGCGCAGCCGGCCTCGAGCAGCACGTGCAGATCGTCAGCATGACCGGCCTGCTGACCGTGTTCTTCAGCGCCGATCCCGTGACCGACTACGCCGCCGCACAGGCCTGCGACCTCGGCGCCTATGCCGCCTGGTGCCGCGGGCTGCTCGCGCGCGGGGTCTACGCTCCGCCGTCGCAGTTCGAGGCCTGGTTCCCGTCGCTGGCGCACACCGCCGAGCACATCGAACGCACCCTCGTCGCGGCGACGGCCGCGTTCGAGGAGCTGGCCGCGTGAGCAACGGGCTGCAGCGCCTGCGCGCGCTCGTTTGCGACGGTGGCGGCCTGCTGGCGGCAACGGTCGGCAATGGCTCGGCGCCGGCCGGAGAGCCAGACCATGCAGCGGCGGCCGCCGCCGGCGCAAGGGTGGCGGCGCATCGCGACGAGGTCGAGCTCGCGGTCAGCGCGGTTCGCGAGGGCCACGAGCTGCACTACGGACGGCCGCGCGCGCTGCTGATCGACGATCCCGATCTCGCGCTGCTCGCGGGCGACCGGCTCTACGCGCTGGGGCTCGAGCGCCTCGCCGCGGTCGGCGATCTGGTGGCGATCGCGGAGCTCGCGGACGTCATCTCGCTGGTAGCGCAGGCGCACGCTGGGGCAGACCCGCAGCTGGCTCGTGCCGTCTGGGACGCCGGCGCGGCCGCCATCGGCTGGGGCACGGGACCCGCTGTCGAGGTCGCGAAGGCTGCCGCTCGCGCCGGCGATCCGCAGGCCTCCGACGCGCTGAGCAACGCGGCGCGAGCGCTGTCCGGCAGCTCGCCGAAGTGACCTGACGCACAAGCGCCTCTCCGCACGGGATCGCCGAAGCTCGCCGGTCGGTAGATTCCCAGTGCCGTGCCAGACGACAGCAAGAAGAACAAGCCCAAGACGACCTCCGAGGCCGGTATCCCGGGAGCCTTCGAGGGCGAGACCGTCTCCCGGCGGCGCTTCATGACGGGCACCGCGCACGGCGCGGGCGCGATCGCCGCCACCGCCTTCACGCTGCCGGCGCTCGCGATCGGGCTCGCGCCCGTCTTCGAGAAGCACGAGCAGCCCTGGCAGGCGGTCGGCCCGCCCGAGGATTTCGACGACAAGAGCTACATCCCGAAGACCATCACGACGACCTCGGCCGTCGGCGAGGTCGGCAAGACGACCGTCTACGTGCGCAAGCGCAACGCGCAGATCGATGCCGAGAAGCGCGACGAGTACAACGCCTACATCGCGATCTCGAGCCGCTGCATGCACCTCGGCTGCCCGGTGCGCTACGTGGCGGCGTCCGAGATGTTCATCTGCCCGTGCCACGGCGGCGCGTACGACAAGGAGGGCAAGGTCACCGCCGGCCCGCCCGTGCGCCCGCTCGATCGCTTCTACACGCGCGTCAAGGACGGCCTCGTCGAGATCGGTCCGCGCTTCAGCGTGAACTCCGAGATGCGGCGCTTCTCGCCGCGCGATCCGGGGCAGCCGATCGACGGCATCGGCCAGTACATCTACCCTGCGCGCCCGACCGTGCGCAAGCTGCCGGGAACCTGATCAGATGCCGAAGCTCAAGCTGCCGATTCCACCGCGCCTGAAGCCGCCGCCGAAGCGGCCCAGCGAGAACGGCCACGGCGAGGAGCGCGGCAGGCTCAAGGAGGCCGGCGTCTCGGCCGTCGACTGGATCGACGAGCGCACCGCGCTGTCCGGCGGCGCTCGCTGGATGATGTTCCGCAAGATCCCACGCGGGACGAACTGGTTCTACACGCTTGGTTCGGCGACGCTGTTCGCCTTCTTGTCGCAGACGGTCACGGGCGTCTTCCTGGCGATGTACTACGACCCCAATGCGACACGCGCGTACGAGTCGATCCGCTACCTCACGAACGAGGTCTTCCTCGGCGAGCTCGTGCGCGGCATGCACAAGTGGGGCTCGACCGTGATGGTCGTCCTCATCTTCCTGCACATGGGGCGCACGTTCTTCTTCGGCGCCTACAAGTATCCGCGCGAGATGAACTGGGTGATAGGCGTCGCGCTGCTGATCCTGACGCTCTTCATGTCCTTCACCGGCTACCTGCTGCCGTTCGACCAGCGGTCGTTCTGGGCGACGATCGTCGGCGTGGCGATCAACGGCACCGGGCCGCTCGTGGGCCCCTACCTGTCGGACTTCATGCGCGCGGGGCCCGAGTTCGGTGCGACGACGCTGGCGCGCTTCTATGCGATCCACATGCTGCTGTTGCCCGGCATCATCGCGGCGCTGATCGGAGCGCACCTGTATCTCGTCGCACGGCAGGGAACGACGGCGCCGCCGTGGATGAAGGCCGACAACGATCCCAAGTTGCGCCGCGACGAGGCCTAGGGGCGAGGTCAGCACGTGAACCACGCCGAAAAAGAGGCCTACCTCCGCGAGTACTCGATCCTCAAGTCGCAGGGCAAGCCCTTCTTCCCCTACTCGGTCGCCAAGGACGGGCTGATGGCGTGTGTCGTCATGGCCTCGACCATCGTCATGGCGGTCGTGCTCGGCGCCGAGCTGGGCCCGAAGGTCGACCCGACGACGACGACCTATACGCCGCGGCCGGAGTGGTACTTCTACTTCCTGTTCGAGGTGCTGCGGGTCATCAAGCCGCCGTCGCTCGTGCCGCTGGCTGCCATCGGCGTGCCGACGATCGCGATGATCCTGCTCTTCCTGTTGCCGTTCTACGACCGCAGCCCGGAGCGCCGGCCGGAGCGTCGTCCGGTCGCCATGGTCGCCGCGTTCTTCACGATCGCCGCGATGGCGTTTCTGACCTACGAGGGCGCGATCGCCGGCTCGCCGAACCTGATCGAACTGGAGACTCCCGCGCGGATCCAGGTCGCGGGCGGCGAGATGCTGGAGAACTACGAGGCCGGCAAGATGGTCGTCGCGCAGACCGGCTGCCTGGGCTGCCACAAGATCGAGCACAACGGCAACACGGGTCCGGGCCCGGACCTGACGGAGATCGGCGGGCGCCTGTCGCGCCAGGCGATCCAGCGCACGCTGATCGAGCCGTCGGCGCCGATGCCATCCTTCAAGGACCTGCCGACGAAGAAGTTCGACAGCGCCGTCGAGTTCCTCGCGCAGTTGAAGTGACGGTTGGCGCGGGCGCGTGGCGGGCCAATGATTGAGGTTTCGTCGTCCGGTCGTCGCAAGCGACGACCTCCCGACGACGTCACACCAGGGACACTGCAGGAGCCGCAGGTGCGGGCGATGTTCGACCGCATCGCCGGCTTCTACGACGTCATGAACTCGGTCATGACCGCGGGCCTGCACCACAGCTGGCGCCGGCGCGCGGCCGACCTCGCCCAGGTCGGGCCCGGCGACCGCGTCCTCGACGTCGCCACCGGCACCGGCGATCTCGCGCTCGAGCTCTCGCGCCGCGTCGCGCCCGGCGGCGAGGTCATCGGCTCGGACTTCGCCGAGGAGATGCTCACCCGCGCGCGTGCCAAGGCGCCCGCGGCGGCCGCGCCGATCACGTTCGAGTGGGGCAACGCGCTCGGGCTGCCCTACGCCGACGGCGAGTTCGCCGCCGCGACGGTCGGCTTCGGCACGCGCAACTTCGCCGACCTCGACCAGGGCTTGCGCGAGATGGCGCGCGTGGTGCGCCCGGGCGGGCGCGTCGTGGTGCTCGAGATCACGACCCCGACCAAGCCGCCTCTGTCGACCTTCTACCGCCTGTGGTTCGATCACGTGGTGCCGCTGATCGGTCGTCTCGCCGGCGACTCGGACGCCTACAGCTACCTGCCCAACTCGGTCAAGCGCTTCCCCGCGCCGCGCGAGCTGGCCGCCTGCATGGACGCCTGCGGGCTGGACGTGCACTACGTCCTGACGGCGGGAGGAATCATCGCGCTGCACGTCGGCACCCGCCGCGCGGGGAACGCGTGACGAGCCCGGCTGCGCACGTCGGCGCGATCGTCGAGGTCGCGGGGTCCCACATCCCCGTCCTGCTCGCGCGCGTGGAGGAACGCCTCGCCGAGCTGGCGAGCGGGCACGGCCCCGAGCTGGCCGAGCATGCGGGAGCGACGATCGCCGCGGGCGGCAAGCGCCTGCGCCCGCTGCTGGTGCTTCTGGCGGCCGGCCCTCCCGAAGGCGCCGACGAGCGCCTGCTCGTCGCCGGCGCCTGTGCCGTCGAGCTCGTGCACTCGGCGACGCTCGTCCATGACGACGTGCTCGATGCCGCGCCGCTGCGCCGCGGGCTGCCGACCGTCTGGTCGCAGGCCGGCCCCGAGCTGGCGATCGCCACGGGCGACCTGCTCTTCTCACGCGCGTTCGCAGAGCTGGCCGCCGCGGGCTCGCTGGCGGCCGTTCGCTCGCTCTCTCGCGCTAGCTCGGCGCTTGCCGAGGGCGAGCTGCTCCAGCGCCAGGACGCGTGGAACGGCGCTGTTGCGATCGAGCGCTACCTGTACCGCTGTGAGCTGAAGACCGCGCGGCTGTTCGAGGCATCGTGCGAGCTCGGCGCGCTGGCGGCCGCGCGCGACGCCGACGCCGTGGCGGCGCTGGGCGCGTTCGGCCGGCGGATCGGGATCGCCTTTCAGCTGCTGGATGACGTGCTCGACGTATCTGGTCCACCCTCGGCGACCGGCAAGCACCGCGGCACCGACCTGCTCGACGGGACCGTCACGCTGCCGCTGATCCTGGCGCGCGAGCGCGATCGGAAGCTCGCCGCGATCGACCTGCGCTCGGTGAGCACCCCGGCTGCGGCCATCGAGCTGTGCGATCGCATCGAGGCCAGTGGCGCGCTGGACGACGCCCGCACGCGGGCGCTGGCGATCGTCGCCGAGGCGAAGGAGGGCCTTGCGGCGCTCGAGCTGGACGAGGACCAGCGCTCGGCGCTCGATCTCGTGGCGGACTCCGTCGTGGCCCGCCAGACGTGACACGTCGCCGGGAGGTCGCCGGTTCCGGCTCGATTTCGGTTTCGCCGTCCGGTCATCGCAAGCGATGACCTTCCGGCGACGTCACCCTTAGAAGTCTTCAGGTAGAACGTGGCCGGCGTAGAGGGCGGCCGAGAAGCGCTCGACGGCTTCCTCCATGTTGGCCCGCGTGAGCTGGCGAAGGTCGGAGACGAGGGCCTCGGTGCCGCGATCGAGCGTGTCGTCGAAGCGCTGGATCGTCTCGTCCTCGAAGATTCCGATGACGCTCCACTCGCAGTTGGGGCAGCGAAGCGTGACTTCCCACGAGGCGCGGTCGGCCTCTTCCCAAGCGATCGGATAGACCAGCTCCGAGCTGCAGTCGGGGCAGACGTGCAGGTCCTCGCCGGCAGGGGCGAGGTCGTCGAAGGAGACGACGTCGATCGTCTTGCCCGACGGCAGGATCACCCTGCGGACGTACTGCTTGTGATCCGGTCGGGGGCTGTGCTCGAACTCCTGCATGCCACTCTCATCGGCACCGCGGGACGGAACTTGAATGTCCGTTGGAGGCGTCCGCTTCACGTCCACCCCATGCCGTCGCGGTACGCTGTCCGCCAGCATTCCGAGGAGTCCACCATGCCCATCGGCACCCCCGAAGTCATCATCGTCCTCGTCATCGCCCTGATCATCCTGGGCCCGAAGAAGCTGCCCCAGCTCGGACGCTCACTGGGCTCCGGGATGCGAGAGTTCAAGGACTCGATCAGCGGCGGCTCGAAGCACGACGATGACGATGACGATGCGGCTGAGATCACCGCGGCCGCCGACAAGCCCGCCGACAAGCCCGCCTCAAGCGCCGACAAGCCCGCCGGCGAGCCCGCCGCCACAGCGCCGCGGGACGCGAAGTGAGCCGTGCGCGCGGCTGATCAGCGCGACCGGCCTTCCTACCTGACATGCCCACCGCGCTGCGGCCGATCGGTCACGAGGACCGCCTCAGCCTCGTCGACCATCTCTCCGAGCTTCGCAAGCGGATCGTCATCTCGATCGTCACGCTCGCCGCCGCCTTCGTGGTGTGCTTCTGGCAGAGCGACCCGATCCTGGACTTCATCACCGAGCCGGTCCGCGCGACGCAGAACCTCGACAACCCGTCGGAGAAGAGCGCCGATCCGCTCGAGCAGGCGGCGCTCTCTCAGAAGGCCCAGGAGCGGTTCCTGCGCGAGCTCTCGCCGGCGCTCGAGCTGAACGCCGCGACGCTGCGGTCGCTGTCGCGAGCCGACAACCTGACTCCCGCGCAGAGCGCGCAGCTGGCGCGTGCCTCCGCCGCGCAGGCCTCGGCCTCGCGTGAGGCCGAGCGAGCCGCGGCAGCGCTGCCGAAGAACACGGAGCGCAACCTCGTCACGCTCGGCGTGACCGAGCCGTTTACGGCCACCATCACGGTCGCGCTCTACTCCGCGCTCCTGCTGTCGTTGCCGTTGATCCTCTTTCAGATCTACGCGTTCGTGTTACCGGCCTTCAGTCCGCGCGAGCGAAAGACCGCCCTGCCGCTGATGTTGATGGTGCCGGTGCTGTTCATCGCCGGCGTCGCGTTCGGCTACTTCGTCGTGCTCGACCGCGCCGTCGACTTCCTGCAGAACTTCAACGACGACTCGTTCGACATCCTGCTGCGGGCCAACGACTACTTCAAGTTCGCGATCCTGTTCCTGGCCGGGATCGGGCTGCTGTTCCAGATCCCGGTCGGCGTGCTGGCGATCACGCGGCTGGGCATCCTCACGCCCAAGCAGCTCGCCGCCAATCGCGGCTACGTCATCCTGGGGATCGCGGTCCTGGCCGCGGTCGCGACCCCCACTCCCGACCCGATCACGATGTCGTTCGCGATGGTTCCACTGATCGTTCTCTTCGAGCTGAGTATCCTGGTCGCGAGGTGGATCGACCGCGTCAAGCCGCCGCCCGACGTGGACGGCGAGGCCGATGTGGACGACGAGGCCGACGTGGCCGATGACGAGGCCGATGACGATGCCGATGACGAGGAGCGCGACGCCACTCCGCCCGAGCCGCTGCACTCCGACGAAGACGTGAAGGACTGATCGCCGAATGCTGTTCGACCTGCGCGGACGCGGCCGTCGCCGCACAATCAAAGTCATCTACGTGAGCCTCGCGCTGCTGCTCGGCGGGGGCCTCGTGCTGTTCGGGATCGGCAGCAACACGTCCGGCGGCGGACTCATCGACGCGATCCAGGGCGAAGGCGGCGAGGGCGAGAGCCCCGACAAGGTGCTCGACAAGCAGATCGAGGACGCGACCAAGGACACCCAGGCCCGCCCGCGCGAAGCAGCGGCGTGGGCGAAGCTCTCGCGGCTGCAGTTCCAGCGCGCCAGCATCGGCGACGGCGCCCAGTCCAAGTCCGGGCGCAGGAAGCTCGTGCTCGCGACGCAGGCCTGGGAGCGCTACCTGGAGCTCGAGCCGGAGAAGCTCGACGAGGGCCTCGCGCTGCTGATGACGCGGGCGTACGGTCAGGACGGGCTCAACCAGCCGGCCAAGGCGGTCCGCGCAATGACGATCGTCACCGCGGAGACCAAGCCGCCGAGCTCCAACCTCTATCAGCAGCTCGCCGTGCTCGCGTACCGCGCCCGCCAGACGGGCACCGGCGACCTCGCCGCCGACAAGGCGGTCCAGCTCGCCGAGCCGGGCATGCGCAAGCAGCTACGCGCGGCCCTCAAGCAGCTGAAGACCGAGGCTGCAAGCGGGAGCCAGGGCCAGACTCAGGTGCAGCCCGGGAGCTAGATAGGTCGCCCGTTCACGGGCGACCCGGCTAGGATGGCCGATCCCAGCGCGCCCCTGTAGCTCAACTGGCAGAGCAGCGGACTCTTAATCCGAAGGTTCCAGGTTCGATTCCTGGCGGGGGCATCACGAGGAGGGCCTTCCCGGTTGCTTCGGTCACGCCGCGCTCAGCGCTCGGGCGCCAGCGCCCACAGGGCAAGCGAGTAGCGGCAGCCGTCGATGATCGGGATCACCTGGTGCACCATCGGTGAAGCGAACGCGATCAGCAGGCCGGGCTCGCTGCGGATCGCGATCACGCGGGCGCGGCCGTCGAGGCTGTTGGGGATCGCGTGCGGGAAGAGGCGCAGCTCTCCGCCGCTGAAGTCGCGGGCCCCGTCGTTGAGCGCGATCACGAGCGAGACGCGCCGCCGGCGAACCTCCGAGGGACCATCGTCCTCGAGGCCCCCGTCCGAATGCGCGGCGAAGTGGTCGCCGCGCCCGTAGATCAGCGCCGTCACGCCGCTGAGGTGGGAGATCTCACAGCCAAAGCGCCGCTCGAGGTCCGGCACGACGCCCCACACCTGTTCCTGCACGAAGATCTCAGACTGCGTGCCAAGCATCCCGATCGCGCCCCGCCGGCTCTCGGGATGCACGCCGAAGTCCTCGCCGATCCAGACCTCCGCCTGCTGCAGCGAGGCGGCGTCGATCTCGCCCATGAGGCCGCGGCATTCGTCGCGGGAGAGAAAACCGGGCATGCATGTCGGCAGCTCGTATGGCGCTGTCGGCTGTGCGTGTGCCATCGGCGCCAGGGTACCCTTGCGCCGGACATGGCTGACGCGATCCTCGACGGCGAGTTGATGGACGCCGCGCAGGCGCGGATCCCCGTCACCGACGACGGTCTGCTGCGCGGCGACGGCGTCTTCGAGGTCATCCATCTGTACGACGGACGGCCCTTCGGCCTCGACGAGCACCTCGACCGCATGGCGCGCAGCGCGCAGGCGCTGCGCCTGGCGTTCGATCTCGACGCCATGCGCGCCGACGTCGTCGCCCTGCTCGCCGCGGCCCAGCCGGGCGACGGCGCCCTGCGGCTGCTCGTCACCCGCGGCGGCCGCCGGATCGGATTGATCGAAGCGCTCAAGGAGCTGCCCGAGACGATCGCGCTCGCCTCGATCACGTACTCGCCGACGCGCGTGCTGGACGGGGTCAAGTCGCTCTCCTACGCGGCGAACATGCTCGCCACACGGCTCGCGCGCGAGCGGGGCGCCGATGAGGCGCTGCTCGTCACGCCGCACGGACGCGTGCTCGAAGGCCCGACGACGTCGTTCTTCTACGTCCTCGCCGGGTCGCTGTACACGCCGCCGCTGGCGGACCGGCTCCTGGACTCGATCACGCGCCGGGCTCTGTTCACGGTGACCGACGTAAGCGAGCGTGTCACGACGCTCGACGACCTGCGCAACCTCAGCGAGGCATTCCTCGCCTCCTCCGTGCGCGAGGTCCACCCGGTGCACGCGATCGACGACATCGCCATCGCGCTCGCGCCCGGCCCGGTGTCTGCCGAGGCCGCCGAGCGCGTGCACGATCACATCCAGGCCGCGCTCGGGTCTTGAAGATCGCCACGGTGATCGGCAACCGGCCGCAGTTCGTCAAGGCTGCCGCGGTCTCGCCGCACCTGCGCTCCGAGCACGAGGAGCTGCTCGTCCATACCGGACAGCACTACGACGACGACCTGTCGACGATCTTCGTCGACGAGCTGGATGTGCCGCGGCCCGAGATCGAGCTCGGGCTCGGCGGAGGCACGAACAGCGAACAGACGGCGCGCATGCTCAGCGCCCTAGCCGAGCTGCTGAGCGACGAGGCGCCCGACGCGGTGCTCGTCTACGGGGACACGAACTCGACGCTCGCGGGCGGGCTCGCCGCCGCGCAAGCGCAGATTCCGGTGGCACACGTCGAGGCGGGCATGCGGTCCTTCGACCGCGCGATGCCCGAAGAGCTCAACCGCGTGCTCACCGACCACCTCTCGGCGCTGCTGCTCGCACCGTCGCAGGTCGCGGTCTCCAACCTCGAGCGCGAGGCCGTGGCCGGCGAGGTCGAGCTCGTCGGCGACGTCATGGTCGACATCGCGGCCCTGCTCGCGCCCCGCGCGCGCGCGGACGACGGGCCGCTACGCGAGGCGGGCGTGCAGCCGGGTGAGTACCTGCTGGCGACAGCGCACCGCGCCGGCAACGTCGACGATCCGCGGCGCCTGGGCCAGCTCGTCGAGCTGCTGCTGGCGTTCGACCTGCCGGTCGTCCTGCCGCTGCACCCGCGCACCCGCGCGCGACTGCAGGAAGCCGGGCTGCTGGAGGGCCTGGCAGCGGGCACGACCCTGCTGCCGCCGCTCGGCTACCTCGCCTTCAGCGCGCTGCTGCACCGCGCCCGCGCCGTGCTGACCGACTCCGGCGGGGTGCAGAAGGAGGCCTACCTCGCGGGCGTACCGTGCGCAACGCTGCGCGACACGACGGAGTGGGTGGAGACGGTCGACAGCGGCTGGAACGTGCTCGTCGATCTCGACGCCGCTGCGGCGCGTGCTGCGCTCGACCGCGCTGTTCCCGTGCAGCGTCCCGAGCTCTACGGCGACGGCCGCGCCGGAGCCCGGGTCGCCGCCGCGCTGGCTAGGCTGCAGCCCTCATGAGCGCTGCCGAACGCGCGCCCGGACTCGTCCTCAGCCCGACCGCTTCGGTTGGCCATGACGTCAGCTTCGGCGCAAACGTGATCGTCTACGACGGCGTCGTGATCGGCGACGGCTGCTCGATCCTGGACGGCGCCGTTCTGGGCAAGTCGCCGAGCCTCGCGCGGCGCTCGTCCGCACCGCGCGGCGCCTCCGAGCCGCTCGTGCTCGATGCAGGGGTCACGGTCTGCACGCAGGCGATCGTCTTCGCCGGCGCACGGATCGGCGCCGGCTCGATCGTCGGCGACCAGGCTTACGTGCGCGAGCGCGCCGCGATCGGCGCAGACACGGTGATCGGGCGCGCCTCCGGCGTCGACAACGACGTCACGATCGGAACCCGCGTGCGACTCCAGTCCCAGGTCTACGTGACCGCCTACAGCGTGATCGAGGACGACGTCTTCATCGGCCCGTGCGCGTTGACGACCAACGACCCGACGATCGGGCGCCATGGCCCCGACTACACACTCCAGGGCGCCACGCTGCGGCGCGCGTGCCGCATCGGCGGCGGCGCGGTGCTGCTCCCCGGCGTCGAGGTCGGGCAGGAGGCGGTCGTCGCGGCGGGCGCGGTCGTAACGAGCGATGTCGCCCCGCACAAGGTCGTCATGGGAGTGCCCGCGCGGATGGTGCGCGACGTGCCCGACGAGGATCTCATCGAGAGGTGGGTCTGAGCCGCGTCCGCCCCCGCGGCCGGCGGCCACCCGGTGCGCTGGAGCTGCCCTGGGCGCGGCGGCGACGGCTGCGTGCCGAGCGCGGCACCGTGGCGCTTGGGATCGCCGCTTTCGGCATGACGGCGACCGCGCTCGGCGCCGAGCTGGTGCGCGTCTGGCGCGGGCGCGTGGAGGTGCTCGCCGAGTTCAACATCGCAGACTCGTCCGAGGTCGCGATGCGCGAGACGGTCACGGCGGCGGTCGTCGGCTACGAGCAGAGCCCGGCGCGTGAGCGCGCGCTGCTGAATCTGCTCACCTCGTTCTCCGGCACGTTCCTAGCGGCCCGCCTATCGACGTACCTCATCCGTCGTCGAGGCGGCGCCGGGCCGTTTCGCGACCTGCTCGTCGGCGAGCGTCACATTCATCACTTTGTGCCGGGAATCGTGATCGCCTTTCTCGCCGGCGGGGCGTCGGTCATCTCGCGCAACGAGGAGCTCGATCCGCTGCTTGCGCTGCCGTTCGGCGCCGGCGTCGCGCTGACGCTCGACGAGTCCGCGCTGCTGCTCAAGCTCGACGACGTCTACTGGACCGAGGAGGGCATCGTCAGCGTGCAGATCACGCTCGCGGCGCTCGCGCTGCTGTCGGCCGCGGCGCTCGCGGCGCGCGTGCTGCGCCGCGGCGAGCAGCGCGTGCTTGCGAAGCCGCCCGAGGATGAGGGTTTCGCCTTCCGGGCGCCGGAACCGGCGACCTCCGGCGACGTCACGTGAACGTCCGGGCGCCGCAACCGGCTCGATTTTCGGTTTCGCCTCCCGGCGACGTTACTGGGGTCTAGGCCACCGCCGCCAGCGGTGGCGCGTCCTGCATCCAGATGACCTGCTCGCGGCCGGGGCCGACGCCGACGAGCACGACCGGGACCTTGACCTGCTCGGAGATGAAGGCGAGGTACTCGCGCGCCGCGGACGGAAGGTCGGCGGGCGTGCGGCACTCGGTGATGTCCTCGCTCCAGCCCGGCAGCTCGATGTACTCGCCGCGCGCGTGGTGCAGCACCGACTGGTGGTAGGGAAAGTGCTCGAACTCGGCGCCGTCGGGACCGCTGTAGGTCATGCAGACCTTGATCCTGTCGAAGCCCGACAGGACGTCGAGCTTGGTGACCGCCAGCGACGTGAGGCCGTTGATGCGCGCGGCGTAGCGCAGCGCGGGGATGTCCAGCCAGCCTGTGCGCCGGGCGCGGCCGGTCGTCGTGCCGAACTCACCGCCGCGGGTACGGATCTCCTCACCGGTCTCGTCCTCGAGCTCGGTCGGGAACGGGCCCGACCCGACGCGGGTCGTGTACGCCTTCGCGATCCCCCAGACCTCGTTGATGTCCTTCGGACCGACGCCGGCGCCGACGCACGCCGCACCCGCCGTCGGGTTGGATGAGGTCACGAACGGATATGTCCCGTGGTCGATGTCCAGCAGCGCGCCCTGCGCGCCCTCGAAGAGGACGAGCTTGTCGGCATCCAGCGAGTCCCAGACGATCCGCGCGCAGTCGGCGATGTGGCGCTCGAGACGGTGGCCGAAGGTCAGGTAGTCCTCGGTCATCGACTGCAGGTCCAGCGACGGATCCTTGAGGTAGGGCCGCAGGCTGAGGCGCTTGGGATCGATCGCGGCGGTGATCTTCTTCTTGAGGATCTTCTCGTCGAGCAGATCCTGCATGCGGATCCCCAGGCGGGCGGCCTTGTCGGCGTACGCGGGCCCGATGCCGCGCCTCGTGGTGCCGATCTGCAGCTTGCCGAGCTTCGTCTCGCCGGCCGTGTCGAGCAGCATGTGGTAGGGCATGATCAGGTGCGCGTTGGCGCTGATGCGCAGCCCGCTCGTGTCGATCCGGCGTGCCTTGAGGCCGTCGAGCTCGTCGGTCAGGACGCGCGGATCGACGACGACGCCGTTGCCGATGATGCAGGTCTTGCCGGGATACAGGATCCCCGACGGGATCAGGTGGAACTTGAAGACCTCGCCGTCGCGAATGATCGTGTGCCCGGCGTTGTTGCCGCCCTGGAAGCGCACGATCGCGTCCGCCTGCTTTGCGAGCAGGTCGACGACCTTCCCCTTGCCTTCGTCGCCCCACTGGGCGCCGACGATGCAGATTCCGGGCATGCGGGGAGAAAGTCTAGGCGGGTCCGATTGGGATCGGCCCTATGCCGGCTGCACGTCTGGGCGCTGCTGGCGGGCGTCGCTGCCCCACAGCGGCAGCACCTCGCACATCTCCTCCAGCCGCGACACGGTGCGCTCGTTGATCTGCTCGGCGAGCTCGCCGCGCTCGAGGTTGGTCGTGACGATGATCGAGCGCTGGTCCTCGTAGCGCGCGTTGACGATCGCGTAGAGCTGCTCGAGCACCCACGGCGTCGTCTTCTCGGTGCCGACGTCGTCGATGTGCAGCAGATCGACCTCGGTCAGGCGGTCGAGCAGGTCGACGTACGAGTTGCTGTTGGCGTCGTCGAACGTCGTGCGGATCTCGGCCAGCAGCCGCGGCAGCGAGTAGATCGCCACGCTGCGCCCGGCCTCCAGCGCGTGGCGTGAGACGAGCATCGCGAGCGTCGTCTTGCCCGTTCCGACCGAGCCAAAGAACCACAGCCCGCGGCCGGCGTCGAGCTGCGCGGCTATGTGGTTGACGTAGCGGCGCACGGCGGCGACGACCGGCGCAGCGATCTCGGTCACCGGCGGACGGTCGAACGAGACGCCGCGATAGCGGCGCGGGATAACGCCGCTGAGCGAGCGCGCGCGGGCGCGGCTGACGCGCTGGGCGCGACAGCGGCAGTCGCTGGCGCTGTTGGAGGAGTCCTCGAAGACGAAGCCGCTGCCGTCGCAGAGGCCGAACGGGCAGGCGTCGAGCTTCACGATCTTCAGCCTAGGCCATGCCGGAACGGCCTCCGCCGGCGTGCACAGCTTCTGCGCCCAACGTGCGCAGAGAACGCGGCGATCAGCCCTTCGGCCGCGGGAACTGCATGGCCACGAAGGCATCCCAGGCGCGGTCTGGCAGCAGCGCGTGCAGGGCGACCATGACCTTCGCCGACCCGGTGACCGTGTAGCGGGTGCGCGGACGCCTGGCATCCAGCGCTGCGGCGATCGTGCGCGCGACCGCCTCCGGCGGACCGCCGAGACGCGCGAGCGGACCGCGTTCGTAGACGCGCTCGCTGGCGACGCCGACGGCGTCGTTGAACGCGGCGTACGGATCGTCGTCGTCGCGGCCATCCTCCCCATTGGCGGCTGCGCGCGCTTGCGACCTCGGGACGCCGCCGCTCGCAGTGGCGCCGAAGCCCGACCGGATCAGCCCCGGCTCGACCACGATCACATCGACACCGAAGCCGCGCACCTCGAAGCGGAGCGCGTCGGAGATCGCCTCCACCGCGTGTTTGGATGCGTGGTAGACGCCACCGCCCGGGAAGGTCAGCTTGCCGCCCATCGAAGACAGGTTCACGATCCGGCCCCAGCGCTGCTCGCGCATGGCCGGGAGAACGAGCTGGCACATGCGCACGAGGCCGAAGACGTTGGTCTCGAACTGCGCGCGCACCGCGTCCAGCGCCACCGACTCGACGGCGCCCGATTGGCTGTAGCCGGCGTTGTTGACGAGCACGCCGACGGCGCCCTCGCGATCCTCGACCGTCCGTACGGCACGTCGCATCGAGTCCTCGTCGGTGACGTCGAGCGCCAGCGTGCGACAGCCGGCCTGCTCGAGCTCCGAGAGCGCTTCGCGGCGCCGTGCGGTCGCGTACACGGTCCAGCCGGCGGTATTGAGCCGCTGCGCGGTGGCGCGCCCGATCCCGGAGGAGCAGCCGGTGATGAGGACGACGCGCGAGGGCACCGGACTAGCCACTAGGGCCCCGCGGTGCTGCATAGGGCCCTCGCCTGCCCGTCGAGGGCCCGGGCCTCATTGAGGATGGCCTCGATGGCCTTCGACGTGTCGCCGCTCGAGGATCCCCCCGTGCGCAGCTTGCTGCGGGCCTGCTGGATCGCGCGGCCGACCGCCCTCTGCGTCGGCGCCTCCGGTGGTAGGTAGCGCGGGTCGTCGTCCTGCAGCGCGAGAAAGTCCTCGCGCAGCTTGTCGATCGCCGCGTCGACCGACCCCGCGTCCTTGTCGCGGACCGTCTGCTTGATGCGCAGCGCCGCGACGTGACTCTCCAGCGTGCGGAGGTCTGACTGCACGTCGGCCGCACTCGAGCACGCGCTCGGGCCGCCGGCACGCAGGGCCGCCTGCGTGTGGTTGCGAACCGCCTGCAGATCGCGGCGCAGCTTGGCGAGGTTGGCCGCGCGGTTGGGGCCCTTCGCCGACAGCGCGGCCGCGACCGCGGTCCGCAGCGCGACGATGTCGTCCTCGACGGCCTGCGCATGCTGTGCGACCCGGTCTTTCTCGCTCGTCTCACCGGCCTCGCTCAGCGTGTCGGCCTTGGCCTGCTCGACGCGGTCGCTCAGCGCCGCCAGCTCGCTGTTGAAGACGCCGGCGCCGCCCTCGTCGAGTTGGACGGTGACAAGTCCCTCGCCGGCACGCAGGTACTCGAGCGCAAGCGCATCGCCGTCGAGCTTCCCGGTCAGCGAGGCCGGTCCGTACGGCGACTTGAGATCGAGGGTGACCCCGGACCCGCTGATCTTGCCCGTGAATGACGCCCGGCTCGTCTGCACCCGCTTGCCCTCCTCGAGCTGGCCCTGAGTCAGCGATCCGGTGAGCTCATCGCCGGCGCGGTTCCACGTGAGGTAGAGCACGAGGTCGTCGGCCTTTCCGACGAACGAGCGCATCCCGCTGTCGCTCTGCTCGCTGCCGCAGCCGCCGAGGAGCAGCATCGCGATGGCACACGTGATGACATGCAACGGCGTCATTGCTGTGCCTGTGCAGCCCGCCCGCACCACGAGCCCGACGATACTGCGTCGTTGGTCTACCCATGTGTAGGGATCGATTGAGGATGGACACCGGGCCCGGGGATAGATGGACAATCCGGGGGCGAGGCGATGCGGTCCGATCGGGGATGGTTGGACAATCCCGCAAAGGGCGAGATGAGGTGCCGACTCTCGCCCGGTTCAGGCAGCCGCAGCGTGACGTCCGGCCCGGCTCGGCGAGCATCCCGCAAGTACCGACCGCCGACGGCTCGTAGTAGCTCGCTGAGCTCCAGCCCGACCCCGCCGGGCCACTGCCGATCACGAGCCCAAACGCCAGCGTCGGTAGTCGGACCATCTTCGATTTTGTCCATCTTCAATCGCCCCCTACACGTAGCGCTCCGGCGACGTGTAGTTGAGGAACTTCGGGTACTCCTTGGCGAAGGTCAGCTCGACATCGCCGAGCGCCCCGTTGCGGTGCTTGGCGATGATGATGTCCGCGATCCCGGCGCGCTCGGTCTCCTTGTCGTAGTACTCCTCGCGGTAGATGAACGCGACGAGGTCGGCGTCCTGCTCGATGCTGCCCGAGTCCCTGAGGTCTGACAGCAGCGGCTTCTTGCTGTCCAGCGTGCTGCCGCGCGTCTCGACCGCGCGCGAGAGCTGCGACAGGGCGATCACCGGCACGTTGAGCTCGCGCGCGAGGATCTTCAGCCCGCGGCTCATGGCGCCG
>Ga0183260_10000985_pt1 | contig 24120 bp, 21 predicted proteins | sample AntDrymUQ4972206_2_FD_129768 | JGI IMG/M metagenome (GOLD analysis project Ga0183260, IMG submission 129768) | Polar desert sand microbial communities from Dry Valleys, Antarctica - metaG UQ497 (22.06) (version 2) (version 2) | ecosystem: Environmental > Terrestrial > Soil > Desert | place... | reverse complement strand
GTGGCCCCGACGGCCCGGGCGATCCCGAGGTCGGCCAGCTTGACGAATCCGTCATCGCGAACGAGCACGTTGGCGGGCTTCACGTCGCGGTGGACGACGTCCTGGGAGTGGGCGTGGTCGAGGGCCTCGCCGACGCTACGCAGGATCGGCATTGCCTTCTCGGGAGGGACAGCGCCCCGCGCCGCGATGTCGGCGAGCGACTCGCCCGGCACGTACTCCATGACGATCAGCGCATCCTGATCCTCCGTCACGAGCGTGTCGTAGACCGAGACGAGGTTCGGGTGGTTCAACGCGGCACCGAGCTTCGCCTCGCGCTCGAAGCGCGTCAGGCTCGCCTTCGGCGCGTCGGTGTGAAGCCGCTTGATCGCTACGTCGCGGCCCAGCTTCGAGTCTTCTGCCAGGAAGACCGTCGCCATGCCGCCGGATCCGAGGCGCTTGCGCACCTTGTAGCGGCCGGCCAGGACCCTGCCCCGGCGGAACTCCTCAGTCGCTGACACGGTCACCCTCCTGCTCCCCCGGCCCCGCCGCTCGGATCAGGAAGCCGTCTCCGCGTTGCGCAGGTCTGTCTGCGGGCTCGGCCACGAGGTGAGGGTACGGCGAAACTAAGTGGCTCGACGTCGCCTACTCCTGGATCGACTTGGACTCCAGGAACTCCTCGAGTCCGTACCGGCCCAGCTCGCGGCCGTGCCCGGACTGCTTGTAGCCCCCGAACGGGGCCAGCGGGTTGAAGGTCGCGCCGTTCACCTGCACCTGGCCCGTCCGCATCCGGCGTGCGAACGCCTTGGCGCGCTCGGGATCGGCCGACCACACGCCCCCGTCGAGGCCGTAGATGGTCCCGTTGGCGATCTCGGCCGCCTCGTCCTCGTCGTCGTAGGGCATGATCGAGAGCACCGGCCCGAAGATCTCCTCCTGGGCGATCCGCATGTCCGGCTTGACGCCCGAGAAGACCGTGGGTTTGACGAAGTAGCCCGAATCAAGCCCTTCGGGGGCATCGGCGCCGCCGGCGACGAGCTTCGCACCCTCCTTCTCCCCCACCTCGATGAACTCGCGGACGCGCTCTCGCTGCGCGTCGGAAACCAACGGACCGATCCGCGACGCGGGGTCGAACGGGTCGCCGGGCGCCATCTTCTCGGCGGCGGCGGCCGCGATCTGCTCGGCCTCCTCGAGGCGCTCACGCGGCACAAGCATCCGCGTGTGGGCGCTGCACGTCTGGCCCGAGTTGAGCAGGCAGTTGGAGACGCCGTGCTTGACCGCCCGCGTCAGGTCCGCGTCGTCCAGGATCACGTTGGCGGATTTGCCGCCGAGCTCGAGCGAGACGCGCTTCACGTTGCCGGCGGCGGCCTCGGAGACGAGCTTGCCCGCCCGGGTCGAACCGGTGAACGAGATCATGTCGACGCCGTCGTGTGCCGCAATCGCCTCGCCGACGACCGGCCCGAAGCCGGTCACGAGGTTGAAGACACCGGCCGGCAGGCCGATCTCATCGATGATCTCCGCGAGCACGAACGCGCTGAGAGGTGTCACCTCGCTGGGCTTCGCGACGATCGAGCAGCCCGCGGCCAGGGCCGGGGCGACCTTGGCGCAGAGCTGGTGGAGCGGGTAGTTCCAGGGCGTGATCGCTCCGACCACGCCGATCGGCTCGCGGACGACCGGCGAGTTCCCGACCTTCTCCTCCCAGAGGATCTCGCCGGCCGCCTGCGCCGTCCCGCCGAAGTCCATCGCGGGGAGCCCGGCCTGGATCGCCCGGGACTGGGCCAGCGGCATCCCGACCTCGGATGCGATCAGCGCGGCGAGCTCGTCGCCGCGGGCGGCGAGCTGGGCCGAAATCCCCTGGAGGGTCTCGACGCGCTGCTCGAGCGGCACGGCCGACCAGGCCTCGAACCCCTCGCGCGCGGCGGCGACGGCCTTCTCGACGTCCTTGGGAGTGCCCTCGGGCACGGTGCCGGCGACCTGCTCCGTGGTCGAATCGAGCACTTCGATCGTGCCGTCTCCGGTGGGATCCACCCAGGCGCCGCCGATGTAGAGCTGGTCGCGGATCGCGGGGTCGGTGGGGCGTGCGGGAGCTGCGGGGGCTGCGGGTGCCTCAGTTGCCAACGGTGACCTCCTCGGCCTCGGCCGGCGCTCCCGCTCCGGCGTCGGCGGCGATCGCCTCGGCCGTGCGGCGCGCCAGCGCCATGATCGTGATCATCGGGTTCGTCCCCGAGGGAGTCGGAAACGCGCTCGCGTCGCCGATCCACACCCCGGGGGTGTCGTGAAGCTCGCCGCGGGTGCCCGCGACGGATGTGGACGGGTCGGGGCCCATCCGGCAGGTGCCCATCTGGTGGGCGCTGAACATCCTGTGGCCGCCGGCGCGGAACGGGATCCGCTGGAGGCCGGCGATGAAGGACTCGAAGTCGTCCCCGCGGCGCCACGTCGGCGCGGTCCCGGCCAGGCCGACGATCGTGTGCGCCCCGGCCGCCTCGTGCAGGCGGGCCTGGACGTCGAGCCCCTTGCGGAGGTTCTCGAGGTCCCGCTCGTCCGTCACCGAGTAGAACGGGACCGCCTCGCCGTCGGGCCCGGTGACGACGCTGCCGCCGCCGCGGTCGCGGGTCAGCGCGATGAACGTGGCGCCGAAGCGGAAGTTCTCCATGCGCTCCTTGTGGTCGGCGCCCGAGGTCCAGGGCGTAGCGGACCCGACCAGCCCCGGGGCGTACTGCCCGGTCTCGATCAGCATCCCGTAGCCGTCTCCCGTGTCGGCGAACTCGTCGCACAGGCCGGCCTGGGGCGGCCCCCACCACGCCTCCTGATCGGCGCCGTACACGCCGAGGACGGCCGTGCAGGGATGGAGGCGCAGGTTCTGGCCCACCGCGGGTCCTCCGATGCCCGAGCGCGCCAGCAGGGCGGGCGACTCGAGAGAGCCCGCTGCGACGACGACCCGCGGAGCGCGCACGGTGACCGATGCGCCGCGCCCGTCGGGGGCCGCCCACTCGGCCTCGACCCCCGCCGCGCGGCCGTCCTCGACCAGAAGCCGCTGTGCACGCGTATGGGTCAGCAGCTTGGCCCCGGCGGCCTGCGCGTCGGCGAGCCAGGTGCGATCGGCGCTCTGCTTGCTCCCCGACTGGTCGCCGAACCCCATGTGGGCCGCGCTCTCGGGCGCGTAGCCAGAGGGATCGGCGTTGCGGGTGATCTTGGAGAAGCTCCAGCCGAGTGCCTCGCAGCCCTCCTGTATCCGCTGCTGGGGGCCGTTCAGATCGCTCGTGTCGGCGTTGACGCCCAGTCGCTCCCAGACCGCGTCGAGGTGCGCGTCGAACTCTGGCCCGTCGAGCCCATCGAGCTGATGCTCGCTCGCCCACTGCTCGCGGACCCACGGCTTCGTGCGCAGGCAGTTGGTCCAGTTGATGGTGGTGCCGCCGCCGAGCGTCGTCCCGGCTTGCAGGGTCACGTTGCCCTCGGCCGTCGGCGTGGGACCGCCCCGCCAGAACATCTGCTGGTAGGCGGGCAGCTCCAGCTGGCTGAAGTCGGACTCGTTGAAGTAGCCGGCGGCCTCCAAGACGACGACATCCAGCCCGCGCGCCGCGAGGGTCGCGGCGACCACGGATCCGCCCGCGCCGGAGCCGACGATGCAGACGTCGGCCTCGATCGTCTCCTCGGAGCCCTGTGGCTCATGAAGCGTGAGCGTCTTCGGCACGTCCGGAGGAGCCGAGACGGGGCCGGGGAACCCGAAGGTCCGCCAGTTCGGGTTCTGGCCCGTCTCGGGGTCGGGGGCGCCGTAGGTGAGGAAGAGGGTCATCGCGGTGAGCGCTTGAACGCCCGCGGCAGCCTCGGGCCCCGATAGCCCGATGTTGCGAAGGATCTGCTCGCGCGAGGCCTGCGAGGCGCCGGCGATTCCCTGGGCCCCGATCGCCGCGATCAGCTGGCGCAGTCCGTCGCGCATGGCCGGGTCGGGGATCTCGGAGATCAGCTGGGCAGCGGCGGCGTCGACGCCGAGGTCGGTCGCCTTGCGGGCCCAGAGGCCGTCGGGATCACGGCCGCGCTCGATCGAAGGCACGATGGTGTCGCAGATCGCCGCGAGCGTCGCCTGCTCGGCGTCGCTCAACACCACCTCTGCGCCCTGGGCCTCGCTCACGCCAGGAATCTAACCACGATTGGCCAGTCGGCCAGTAGAACGAGCCGAGACCACACCCAAGCGGTCGCAAGCCGAACCTTCTTCAAGCGGCGCGGTAGCGCCGCGCAGGATGCGGTGAGGCGCCCGCGACCGCGCTATACGAGCACGAAGTAGTCCCGGTGCACCGCCTCCTCGGAGGCGTGCGGCAGCAGCTCCTGGACCTCGGGCGTCCGCATGCCCTTGATCCGGTCGAGCTCGGCCGAGGAGTAGTTGACGATGCCCTTGCCGATGGCGCGCCCGTCGCCGTCGGCATGCCGGACCTCCACCGCGTCGCCCGCCTCGAACGTGCCGTCGACCCCGGTGATGCCAACCGGGAGCAGGCTGCTTCCCGATTCCCGCAGGACGCGGGCCGCGCCGTCGTCGACCGCGAGGGTCCCGTGGGTCGGCTTCGCGTAGCGGAGCCAGAGCTTGAACGACGAAGCCTTCTCGGCGTGGGGCGCGAACCGCGTGCCGACCGCCTCTCCCTCCACCGCGGCGAGCAGGGTGCCACCGGATGTCCCGTCGCAGATCACGGCCGGGATGCCGGCTGCTCCCGCCATCTCGGCGGCGCGCGACTTGCTGCGCATCCCGCCCAGCCCGAAGGGCGAGGTGTGCTCGCCGATCTCATAGCCCTCCAGCTCGGCGGGATCGGCCACCTCGGAGATCAGCTTCGCGTCGGGGTCGCTGCGCGGATCGGCCGTGTGGAGGCCGGCGGTGTCGGTGAGGAGGACCAGCAGCCGGGCCTCGAGCATGATCGCCACCTGGGCCGCAAGGAAGTCGTTGTCGCCGAAGGTGATCTCGTCGGTGGCGGTGGTGTCGTTCTCGTTCACCACGGGCACCACCTTCCATGCCAGCAGCCGCGCGAGCGTCTGGCGCGCGTTCAGGTAGTGGGTCCGCATCTGAAGGTCGGCTGCGGTCAGCAGCACCTGCGCGGCGTGGACACCGCCCGCGGCGTCGAGCCGCTGCTCGTAGGCGCGGAACAGGCTCCCCTGCCCGACCGCCGACGCCGCCTGCAGCTCGTCGATCGCCTTGGGACGCGTCCTCAGGTCCATGATCCGCCGCCCCCGCGCGATCGCGCCCGAGGTGACCATGACCACTGCCTCCCCCTTCTCGTGCAGCTCGGCGACCTGGGAGCAGACGCCGTCAAGCACGTCGGAGCGCAGCGCGCCGTCCTCGCCGGCGACGATTGAAGAGCCGAGTTTCGCGACCACGGTCATCGCGCTGAGTCTAGGTCCGGGCTGCCGGGTGGCGCTGCCCGGGCGCTGGGGTGTCTTTTGGTCGCATAGCGACCAAAAACGACCCCAGTCGGCTCGACCTAGGGTCGGACGGGATCCAGCTCGAACTCGACCTCGCCGATCACCACCTCGTCGCCGCGTTCGAAGCCCGCGCGATCAAGAGCTGCGATGACGCCGATCTCGCGCAGCCGGACTTCGAGGTAGTCGAGGGCCTCCTCGTTGGAGAGGTCGTAGCGCTCGACCAGGAGCTCGATGCCGCGCCCCCGCACCCGCCACCGGCGCTCGCCGTCGGCCTCGACGTCGAAGCCCTCGTCCGAGCCGGGGCGAAAGACGCGGTGCTCGGCCTCGAATCCCTCGCTCTCGGACGGAGCCGCCGTCGCCTCGGGCAGCTTCGCGGCCACCGCACGCCGCAGGTCGTCGAGCCCCGCGCCCGTCGCCGACGAGATGCCTATGACCGCCGCGACGGCGCCCCCGAGCCGCTCGCGCCAGGCGGCCACCACCCGCTCAGCGTCCTCAGCCGGGATCAGGTCCACCTTCGACACGGCGACGATCTCGGGCAGGAGGTTCAGACCCTCCCCGTAGGAGGCGAGCTCCTCGCGGATCGTCCCATAGGCGACATCCGCCTCCGATCCCTCTTCGCCCCCGCCCGCCCCCGAGATGTCGACCAGGTGCACCAGGAGGCGGCAGCGCTCGACGTGGGCGAGGAACTCGTGCCCGAGCCCGACCCCCTCGGCGGCGCCCTCGATCAGGCCTGGGATGTCGGCGATGACGACCTGGCGCTCGTCGATGTCGAGCGTGCCCAGCGCGGGCTCCAGCGTCGTGAAGGGGTAGTCGGCGACCTTGGGCGCCGCGCGGGTCACCGTCGCAAGGAGCGAAGACTTGCCCGCGTTCGGAAGGCCGACCAGCCCGACGTCGGCCAGCAGCTTCAGGCGCAGCTCGATCCAGCCGGACTCGCCCCCGAGGCCCTGCTCGGCGAAGCGCGGCGCCTGGCGGGTGGAGGTCGCGAAGCGCTTGTTGCCGTGTCCCCCCGATCCCCCGCGCGCCACCACCGTCCTCTGGCCGTCCTCCAGCAGCTCGACGACCGAGTCGTCGAGGCCCCGGACCACGGTGCCGGGCGCGACGACGACGATCCGGTCCTCGCCTCGCTCGCCGTGCTTGCGCGAGCCCTCGCCGTGGGCCCCCCGCCCCGCCCTGAAGTGCTTGGAGCGCCCGAGCGAGCTCAGGTCGCGGCGCTGCGCGTCGCAGACCACCACGATGTCGCCGCCGCTCCCTCCGTCGCCGCCGTCGGGGCCTCCCCGCGGCACGTGGGCCTCGCGGCGGAAGGAGACGACGCCGTCGCCCCCACGGCCGCCCTCGACCCAGATCTTCGCCTTGTCGTAGAGCACGCGGTCAGGCTACGCCGCGGGCTGAGCACGGACCTACTCGGCGCTCGAAGCCTCGCCGTCGACGACGCTGATCGTGCGCCCGCGCCGCGAGCTCGAGAACTTCACGACCCCGGGCTGGCGGGCGAAGATCGTGTGGTCGCGGCCGAGCCCGACGCCGTCACCGGGGCGGAAGCGCGTGCCGCGCTGGCGCACGATGATCTCGCCGCCCGACACCTTCTGGCCGTCGAAGACCTTGACCCCGAGGAACTTCGGATTGGAGTCGCGGCCGTTGCGGCTGGAGCCCAGCCCCTTTTTATGAGCCATCGGAGGCCTCGTTCTCCTTCGCGGCGGCGGGCTTGCGCGACAGCATCTTGATGTCGGCTATCTCCAGGCGGGTCAGCTCGGAGCGGTGGCCCATGCGCTTGCGGTAGGTCTTCTTGGCGCGGTACTTGAAGACGCGGATCTTCTCGCCGCGCTCGTGCCCGACGACCTTCGCCTCGACCACGACCTTCTCAAGACCCTGGCCGAGGACCATCTCCTTGTCGCGGAAGGCGACCGCGCGAAGGGGGATCTTGTCCCCCTCGTCGGCCTTCAGGCGGTCGACGAGCAGGGTCGTGCCCTTCTCGACCTTGTACTGCTTTCCACCTGTTTCCACGACTGCGTACACGTCAGCTTTCGGTCGATGCCCCGGAGCGCCGGCGGCCGCCTCTGCTTCCGCGGCGCCCGCGTCCTCCGGAGGAATCAGAAGAGGCGGCGGATTCTAGCTTCTCGCCATTGGCCGACGAGGCCGTCACGACCTCTCCCTGCTCGTCGAGGAGCAGCGCCGTCGCGGCGGATCGCCCGACACTCTCGATGCGGACCATGCGGCGCTCGCCGACGTGCGGGCCCCCGGCCGTGACGCTGACGATGTAGGAGTCCACGCGCGCGACCGCGTCATCGACGTTGTACATGTGCGGCTCCTCGATCGAGACCAGCACCTCGTCGCCGACGCTGAACGGCAGGGCGCGCTGCTCGATCTCCTCGCGGCCCCCGCTCTCGACCACCACGAAGGTGTCCAGCGGGAGGGCGTCGCCGCCCTCGAAGTGGAACCGCTTGCCGGTCTCCTCCTCGAGCTCTGAAAGCCCCGAGTCGGGCTTCATCAGCTCGGCGGCGACCAGCGGATTGACGCGGACCAGGAACGCCTCGGCCTTCTCGGCCTCCTCGTCGTCCTCGACCATCTCAGAGAGGTTCCTCACCACGGTGATGGAGACCGTCTCCTCCGAGGACACGACGCCCTCGCCATCGCACACGGGGCAGCGCTTGGTCAAAATCTCCCGCACGCCGTCCGTGACGTTCTGGCGCGTCATCTCGACGAGACCCAGGGGCGAGACCTCGACCACGTAGGTCTTGGTGCGGTCCTGGTCCAGGGCCGTGCGCAGGGTCTTCAGAACCTGCTCGCGGTTCTTCGCCCGCGACATGTCGATGAAGTCGATGACGATGATCCCGCCGATGTCGCGCATACGCAGCTGGCGCACGACCTCCTCGGCCGCCTCGACGTTGACCTTCGTGATCGTGTCCTCCAGCCGGCCCTTTCCGCGGCCGGTGAAGCTGCCGGTGTTGATGTCGATCACCGTCAGCGCCTCGGCATAGTCGATCATGAGATAGCCGCCCGAGGGCAGCTCGACGCGGCGAGAGAGCACCGAATCGAACGCCTTGATGACGTCCCACTTCTCGAGCAGCTGGATCTTCTCCTCGCTGCGGTCGTACATCTCGACGGAGTCGGCCAGCTCGGGCGCCGTGCGCTCGAGGAACTTGGTGACGCGGTCGTGCTGCTTGGTGTCGTCGATGACCGCGGCCTCGAACTCCTCGACCAGGACGTCGCGGACGACCCGAATCGAGAGGTCGGCCTCCTGGAAGATCATCTCCCCCACCTCGGCCTTCACCGCACGGGTCTCGACGACCTCGTTCAGACGGTGCAGATAGACCATCTCGCGCTTGAAGTCCTCCTTCTTCGCGCCCTGGGCGGCGGTGCGGACGATCAGCCCGCCCCCGCCGGGATCGACCCCGTCGATCAGCTTCCGCACCCGCTGGCGCTCCTTGTCGGGCAGGCGCTTGGAGACGCCGACCCCGCCGCCCTGCGGCATGTAGACGAGGTAGCGGCCCGCGATCGACAGCTGCATCGACAGGCGTGCGCCCTTGGTCTTGAGCGGGTCCTTGACGACCTGCACGACGATCTCCTGGCCGGGCTTGATCAGCTCGGCGATACTGCGGCCGCGGCCGCGGCCGCGCCTCGGCGCCGCCTTGCCGTCGGGCGTGACGATCTCGTCGACGTGCAGGAAGCCGTTGCGCTCCAGCCCGAAGTCGACGAACGCCGCCTCCATGCCGGGCAGCACGTTGTCGACGCGGCCCTTGTAGATGTTGCCCACGATCGAGCGCTTTCCGCGGCGCTCGACGTAGAGCTCGGCGACCTTCCAGTCGCCCCCGGGAGCCGCCTTCTTGGCGTCTCCTTTGCCGCGTGACGCGGCTCCTGTGGCCTCGAGCACGGCGACGCGGGTCTCTCCGCGGTCGACGCTGACGAGGATTGTCTTCTTCATTGTGTTGGTGTTCCTTTCCGCGCGAGCGGAGAGCACGCGCCCGCCGCGCCGCCGGAGGCGGCGCTGGTGAAGCGGGCGTCTGTGTATGTGGTGTGCTCTGGGTAGCTCAGCGCAACAGGGGGGTTGGCGCCCCGCTTCTGTCGCGTGCCGAGAGTTGCGCCTGGACATGAATGCTCTGTAAGAGCCCGATCGCCATAAAGGTCACGAGCACCGAGGATCCTCCGTAACTCATCAGAGGAAGGGTGATCCCGGTGACGGGCATGATCGCGAGGTTCATGCCGACGTTCACAAGTACTTGGAACATCAGCATGGCGGCGATGCCGCCGGCGATCAGGGTCCCGTACAAGTTCTTCGAGAGCGTCAACAGACGCAGCGTCCGCCACACGAGCAGGGCGTACAGGGACAGAATGAATGCGGCCCCGACGAATCCGTAGCGCTCCCCGATCACGGCAAAGATGAAGTCCGTGTGGTGCTCGGGGAGAAAGTCGAGCTCGGTCTGAGAAGCCCCTTCGCCGCGGCCGGTGCGTTCACCGGCTCCGATGGCTATGCGGGACTGATTCAGCTGATAGCTCGAGTCGCTCGGGTCGTCACTGGGGTTGAGAAAGCTTGTGAGTCGTTCCTGCTGATAGCTCTGCAGGATAGGCACCCCGACCGCCGGCGCCGCGACGAGCACGAGGCCCGCGAATGCGGCTAGGACGGCGCCCATCGCCGCGAAGTGCCTCCATGGCACGCCGGCGAGGAACAGGACCGCGATTGTGATGACCCCGATCACCAATGCGGTGCCGAGGTCGGGTTGTAGGAAGACGAGTGCCGCCGGCGCCAGTCCGACCATCAGGAGGCGGGCGGTCTGTTTGGGGTCGTGGCCGCGGCGCGTTCGCTCGATCACGAACGCGGCCAGCGATACCACGAGCAGCACCTTTGCGAGCTCGGAGGGCTGGAAGCGGAAGAAGGGGAGTTCGATCCAGCGGCGCGAGCCACGCGCCGCTGCGCCGAACACGAGGACCAGGCTGATCGCCGCGATCATCGCGCTGTAGAGGCCGACCCGCAGCTCGCGGAAGCGCGAGTAGTCGATGCGCGCGATCGCGAGCATCAGCGAGAGCCCGACCAGGCCGTAGGAGATCTGGCGCAGGACGAAGAAGAGGGGGCTGCCCGCCACGTCGTCGGCTGTCGCCTCGGCGAGCACGACACAGGAGCAGACGATCAGGCCGACGGCGGCCAGCAGCATCCAGCCGTCCATGTACGGCAGGCGCATACGCTCGGCGATTCCGCCGCGCGGGACCTCCATCGTCATCGTCGCTCTCGCTGCTTCCATCACTGCCTGCACTCCTTGATCATTCGACCGGCGTCTCCTGCTGAACGGCGATTGCCGGCGTGATCGGAAGGTTGAAGTACTTCTCGAGGATGCGCGCCGCCACCGGTGCTGCCGAGCCGGCGCCGAATCCTCCGCGCTCAATTGTGACAACCACCACGATCTCGGGGTCGTCGGCGGGCGCGAGAGCCGCGTACCACGCCTGATCGGGGACCGGCAGGCCGCTGTTGTAAAAGCCTCGCTCCGCCGTTCCCGTCTTGCCGGCGACGGGGATGGGGAAGTTGCCGAAGACGGGGTAGGAGGTCCCCTTCTCCTCCATCGCGGCGCGCTCGAGCCCGCCCAGGATCGTCGCGCGGGCGTCTTCGGGCACCTCGACGGTGCGCTTGTCGGCCGGCCGTATCTCCTCCAACACCTCGCCGGTGACGGTCTCGGCGCTCTGGGCCAGGTGCGGAGTCACGACCCGCCCGCCGTTGGCCAGTGCGCCGTAGGCGACTGCCATCTGCAGTGGGTCGGCCTGCAGGTCGCCCTGGCCGACCGCGAGGTTGACATTGTCGCAGTCGGTCCAGGGGCGATCGGTGAGGTCGTCGTTGTAGAGCCGGTTCCGCCACGCGGGCGTGGGGACCAGCCCGTCCCCTTCGGCCGGCAGGTCGATGCCGGTCTGCTCGCCCAACCCCAGGTCCATCGCCGTGTCCTGGATCACTCCCCCGCCCTTCGCGTAGGGCAGGTCCTTCCCGAGCTCGTAGAAGTAGATATCCGACGAGACCTTGAGTGCGTCGCTCATGTTAATCGGGCCGAAGACCGCGTCCTGCGCGTTCTTGAAGACGACCGTGTCCAGTTTCAGGACTCCATCGTCGACGACGATCTCGTCGGGGGTGATGTCGCCTGACTTCAGCGCCCCCAACGCGGTCACGACCTTGAAGATCGAGCCCGTCGGATACAGGCCCTGCGTCGCCCGGTTTGCGAGCGGCGCGTCGTTCTGGCGCGAGATGAGGCTCTTGTACTGGCCCTCGGTGATCGGTTTGGTGAAGATCTCGGGGTCGAAGCTGGGGGCCGAGCTCATGGCCAGAACCTCGCCGGTTTCGACGTCCATCGCCACAGCCGCCCCAGGCAGCCCGAAGGAGCCGAGGGCCCCGTCGGCGGTCGCCTGCAGGTCGGAGTCGATCGTCAGCCTGATGTTGTCGCCCGCCGCGGCGCGCTCGCTGCCGAGCTGACCGGTCGGGCGGCCGAGGGCGTCGACCTGAAAGCGGTCGGCGCCGGGCTGGCCGCGCAGGAAGCGGTCGTACTCGTACTCGATGCCCGACTGGCCGACAGAGTCGCCCTGCTCCAACCCTCCATAGCGCGGCAGGTCGAGTTGCTCCGCGGTGACCTCGCCGACGTTTCCGAACAGGTGCGCTGCGATGTCGCCCTGGCGGTAGTCGCGGGTGAAGACGCGCTCGACGGTGACGCCGAGAAAGCGGTCGCGGTTCTCGCGCAGGAAGAAGATCTTGCCGGCGCCCAGGCCCTGGGCGAGGATGACCGGGCTCGTCGGCGACTCCTCGCGCACCCGCGAGATCTCGGCCTCCATCTCGGCCGCGCTGTCGCCCGTGATCGGCTCGAGGCCCTGCATCAGCGACGATCGCTCGTCGGTGCCGGGCTTCGGCAGGTCGCGCGGCTGCACGTAGAGGGCGAGCTGGGTCTTGTTCGCGACCAGGACCTTGCCGTCCCGGTCGACGATGTTGCCCCGCGGCGCCTGCACCCGCACTTCGCGCACGCGGTTGTCGTTGGCCTGCTCGCGGAAGTCGTCGCCCGAGAGCACCTGGAGGTACCAGAGCCGCAGGAACACGACCGCGAATATCGCAACCGCGATGCCGGTCACCAGCGTCGCCCGGCGCGAGAGTGCGGCCGTGCGGGGCGGTTCGTCGGGTCTGTGCCTGTACATCAACTCAGCTCTGCTCCTGCGCCGGGCGGGGCCTTCGCGGGCACCGGCCTGCGGCTCTTCGCGGCTTCGGGCCGATCCTCGACCACGGCGGGCCGCAACACAAGTCTGACGGCCCCGAACACCGGAACGGCCAGCGCCGCGCCGAAGATGGATGTGACGAGCGCATCGCGCACGATCAGGGTGCTGACGTCGGCGTCGACGCCCGTCCCGATCTGGATCGCCGCGAACGCAACGAAGCCGAGCAGCGTCATGCCCCCGCCGAGAATCGGGATCGCGCCTCGCTGGGGCCTGCCGACGTTCTCGCGATAGCGGCCCGAGACGTAACCCACAGTCATCAGCGAAGCGCCGAACGCTCCCAGCGTCTGCATCAGGAGGCAGTCGATCAGGAGGCCGATCGAAAAGCCCCCGACGGCTCCCGAAACGCTTCCCCCGAGCAGGCCCAGGGACATGACGACCAGGACCGCTCCATCGGGCGTCGAGCCGAACCACTCGACCTTCGAGAAGAAGACGACCTCGAGCAGCGCGGTGACGAGGACCAGGGCGACCAGGCGCACCCAGATCTTCGGGGTGAGGATCACTTTGCGCCGCCTGACTGAACCAGGGCCTGGACGAACTCCATGTCCCTCAGGTCCGCGTACGGGCGCACGTCCACCCGCTGGTAGGCCTGCTGCTCCTCCAGCGAGGAATCCGTGACGGCCCCGATCGGGATACCCGGCGGGAACAGGGAATCGAGGCTCTCGCTGGCGAAACCGGCTGTCACGACCATCTGGTTCTCGCGGATGTCCTCACCGCGCTGGACGAAGTTGAGCTGCAGCTTGCCCGGGTCGCCGACGGTCGACTCGATCACACCGGTGGATGCGCTGGGCAGCACCCTGCCGGTCACGGAGCTGTTCGGGTCGGTGATCAACGTGACCTTCGCGGTCCCCTGGGTGGTCGCCGAGACGCGACCGGCGAGCCCGTCGGGGCCGACCACCGGGTCGTCGACCCGCAATCCGGCGCTGGTGCCCTTGTCGATCGTGACCGACGAGTACCAGACCGTCGGCGAGCGGCTGACGACACGGGCGGTCACCCCCTCATAGCCGTCGGGGATCACGCCTCCCACGGTTTCCTGGAGCTTGGCCAGCTCGGCGGCCTGAGCCGTGCCCGTCTGAGACTGTGCGAGTTGGTCGCGCGCCTCGGCCAGGTCCTCCTTCAGCTGCTCGTTCTCGCCGCGCGCCTCGAAGGTCTCGTCGAACCAGTTGACGAAGTCGCGCGCGGGCTTCAGCGCCCGGTCTGCGCCCTCGGAGATGGGTCCGAGAACGGCGGCGACGCCGCGCTGGGTTCGGTGCATCGGGCCGTCGTAGCCCTCGCGAAAATAGAGGCTCAGGAGCGTCAGGGAAGCGACGACCAACAGCAACAGCACCGCTCGTCGGCGGCGGACCTGCTTGCGATACATGGGTTCCTCGGTTCCATCAAGAAGTCTGTAACGACGGTAGCGGACCCCTTCAAGCTGGCTGAAAGGTGGGCTCCAGACGCAAGAGCAGCCCTACGGGCAGTCCGATCACGTTCGATACGTCGCCCGAGACCCCTGCGACAAGCGCCGAGCCGAGCCCCTGGATCGCATAGGAGCCCGCCCTTCCCTTCCACTCGCCGGAGGCGATGTAGGCGTCGACGAGCGGAGGGGCGAGCTCGCCGAAGCGGACGGTCGTGGTCTCGACCCCCTCACGGCCCCGGAAGGCGCCCTGTTCGTCTACCTCGGGCCCCATGAGCGCGATCGCTCCGTGAACCTCGTGCTCGCGCCCCGACAGACGCGCGAGGTGCTCTCGAGCCTGCGCCTCGTCGGCCGGCTGTCCCAGGGCCTCGCCGTCGATGGCCACCTCGGTGTCCCCCGCGATCACGAGTGTCCCGGGCCTGGCTGTGGCGGCGACCGACGCGGCCTTCCAGCGGGCGTTGACCACGACCAGCTCCGAAGGCTCGCCCTCGGCCAGCTCCTCGACCTTTGGGTCGGCAACCTCGAAGTCCACACCCAGGGCCTCCAGAAGCGCCTTTCGCTGCGGCGAGCGAGAGGCGAGAACGATTCGCCGCGGAGCTACAGCTCCGGGAACCAGATGCCGGTCTCGCGCTCGGCCGACTCGGGCGAGTCCGAGCCGTGCACGAGGTTGAACGTGACCTCGGTGCCGAAGGTGCCGCGGATCGAGCCGGCGTCGGCCTCGACCGGGTCCGTGGCCCCGATCACCTGGCGGGCCGCCTTGATCGCGTTCGGGCCTTCCAGGACCATCGCCACCAGCGGCCCGCCGGTGATGAACTCGACCAGCTCGCCGAAGAACGGCTTTTCGGAGTGCTCCTCGTAGTGCTCGTCGGCGATCTTCTCGTCGGCCTGCATCTGCTTCAGGGCGACGAGGCCGAGGCCCTTGCGCTCGAAGCGGGCGATGACCTCGCCTGTCAGCCGCCGCTCGAAGGCGTCGGGCTTGACCAGGATCAGGGTGCGCTCAGACGCCATCAGCGGTCAGCGCGTGGGGCGCGAGACGCCGCCGCCGGGACGATCCGAGCGGCCGCTTTCCGAGGACGAGCTGGAGGAGCCGGAGGAGCTGGATGAGCCCGACGAGCTGGATGAGCCCGAGGAGCGAGATGAGTCGAACGAGTTCCCGGAGCGCGACGAGCGGTCGGGGCGATCGGGCCTATCCGGCCTCTTTGGCCGGTTTGGCCGCGACGAGCCGGAACGCGGCCCGCGATCGGCTCGCCCGGTGCGGGAGGACCGGTCGCGGTCGCGCCGGCTCTCCCTGCTCGAACCCTCTGGACCCGAATCGCGCTGGCGCCGCACCTCGGTCTCGCAGTAGGGACAGGTGCCCCACTTCGGGTCCAATGGCTTGCGGCACTTGCGGCAGGGGTTGCGCAGCCGGTGCTCGCAGTTGGGACAGCGGAGGTAGTTGCGCTCGGTCGGGTACTCGCAGTGCGGGCAGGATTGCTCGATCAGCTGTCTCAGCCGGAGCTCGGCGGCTCGCAGCTCGAGCTCGCGCTCCTCGCGGTCCTCCAGGAACTCCGGAGGCCGCAGGATCGTGTAGACGACCGTGCCCACGAATGGGAAGACCGAGGCCGCCGTGGCGCAGGCGATCAGCACCGGATCCTCGATCCGGCGCTTGGCGTCGAGATAGGTCCAGTAGATCAGCGCGAAGTACACGATGATCAGGAACAGCACGAGCAGGTTGATGACGAGGCCCAAGGAGCCACCGTCGATCCCGAGAATTGCGGTGAGCACGGTCATCTGATGGCCGACGAGTCTACTTTCGTTCGGTTTGCGGGGAAACCTGCCGTGTGACGGTGGGCGAAACCGTGCTCAGAGGAACATCAGGCCGAAGACGTACCCGACCCCGAAGAACACCAGGATGACGACCGCGACGACGAGCGCCACCAGCCCCATCATCGTCAGCAGCTCTCCGCGGGCCTCCCTATCCATGCCGAGCAAATTAGCGCAGGCCTGCCGCGGCTGAGCCGACAAGGAAGTGGGAGCCGGTGACGAGAAGGGGCACGCCCAGCTCCACCGCCTGCTCCCTCGCCAGGCGGACACCGCTGTCCAGGTCGGGCTCGGCGCGGGCGGGGACGCCGTGCCGCTCGAACGCGCGCCGCAGCTCCTCCGCGGGCAGCGAGCGCCCTCCGGGCCGACCGCCCGCCGCGATCGCGTCTTCGGGCACTTCGGTGCACACCACGCCTGCGCACCACGGAGCGATCGCCTCGATGATCACCGCGGCGTCCTTGCCCTCCAGGATCGCGATGCAGCACGCCACCCGCTCGGCGGGGGCGATCAGCCCCGGCAGCGCCTCGGCCAGAGCGCGCGCCCCATCGGCGTTGTGGGCGGCGTCGAGGACGACCGTGGGCTCGCCCGCGAGCACCTGCGCCCTGCCCGGGACGGGCAGGGAGGCAAGCGCCTCGGCCACGGCTCCCGAGCGCAGTTCGCCGGCCACCAGCTGAGCCGCGGCAAGTGCCAGGGACAGGTTGCGCCGCTGATAGGGCGGCATCTGCTCGCCGAGGCCGGCGGGCGGGTCTCCGGCGACGAGCGTCTGCGCGAAATGCTCGGCGGCTGCGCGCTCGGCGACCGCCTCGGCCTCGGGCCCCAGGGCCCCGTGGATCAGGACGCTGCGGTCGCGGAGGACCGCCAGCTTCTCGCCGGCGATCTCGCCGACGGTCTCCCCCAGGTAGTCGGTGTGGTCGAGGCCGACCGAGGTCAGGACCGTCGCGAGCGAGGGGATCACGTTCGTTGCGTCGAGGCGCCCCCCGAGCCCGGCTTCGATCACCCCCACCTTCACCTTCGCCGCGGCCAGGGCGACGAAAGCCGCGGCCGTGACCAGCTCGAACTGGGTCACGGGCCCGTCCTCGCCGGCGGCGCGGTCGGCGGCCTGAGCCGCCTGCTCGGCCTGCACGAGGGCGTCCTCGAAGGCCTCCGCGGCGATCGGCTCTCCCCCGATCACCATCCGCTCGCGCCAGTCCGCCAGGTGCGGCGAGACATACGCGCCGGCCGGGAAGCCATGGGCGTCCAGCAGCGCCGCCGTCATCCGCGCAACCGAGGTCTTGCCGTTCGTGCCGACGACGTGGATCGAGGCGAAGCGCCGCTGCGGCATCCCGAGCAGCGACGTCAGGCGGTGCATCCTCTCCAGGCCGAGCCGCCACCCGAGCGGCTCGCGGGCGCGGAGGATCTCAGCACCCGCCCGCATCTCCTCGGCTTCGCCTGCGGGGATACGGGGTTGAGGCGCGTTTGGGTTGGTCACCCTGAAAGGTCTTCGAGCTCGGCGCGATACGCCTCGAGCTTCGTCCGCTCCTCCTCGACCACCTCGGGCGGAGCGTTGGCGACGAACTTCTCGTTCGCCAGCTTGCCCTCGCCGCGCGCGACCTCGGAGCGGAGCTTCTCGCGGCGCTCGTCGATCCTCGCCGCGACGGATTCGGCGTCGACGCCCTCAGCCGCGAGCAAGTCGATCCCCGACACGCGGGCCATCGGCTCGCCCTCAGAGTCGCCGAAGCTGACCCGCGCGAGCCGGCCGACCAGCTCGTGGGGCTCGGCGCCGTTCGAGCGCGCCCGCAGCTCGGCCGCCGCGGGCACGCCGGCGAGGTCGCGCCAGCGGCGCAGCGCCCGGGTCAACTGGATCGCCGAGCCGATCTCGGCCTCGGCCTGATCATCGAACAGACCAGCGTCGACTTCAGGGAATGGGTGCACGGCCAGCGCCTCCGCCGAGCGCGAAGGAAGGTACGAGTACACCTCCTCGGTGACGAACGGCATCACCGGGTGGGCCAGCGCAAGCACCTGCTCGAGCGCCCAGAGCAGCGTCGCCGAGGCGTCGGGATCGCCGTCGTAGAGCCGTTGCTTGACGATCTCCAGGTACCAGTCGCAGAGCTCGGACCAGAAGAACTCGTAGAGGTCGAGGACGGCCTTGGAGAAGTCGTAGGCCGCGACCCTCTCCTCGAAGCCGGCGATCGCCCGCTGCAGCCGCGAGGCGATCCAGCGGTCCTCCACCTGCCCCTGGGCGGGCTTGGCCTCCACCCCATCGGCGGCGTTCAGGAGCACCAGCCGCGAGGCGTTCCACATCTTGTTGGCCAGGTCGCGGCCCTGCTTCACGCGGGCCTCGGAGTAGCGGACGTCCTGGGTCGATGACATCGCCAGCAGGCCGAAACGCAGAGCGTCGGCGCCGTGGACATCGATCTCGTCGAGGGGGTCGATGCCGGTGCCCAGGCTCTTCGACATGCGGCGGCCGTCGGGCGACTGGATGACCGAGTGGATGTAGACGTCGCGGAACGGGACCTCGCCCGTGAACTCCAGCGAGGTCATGATCATCCGCGCGACCCAGAGAAAGATGATGTCCCGGGCCGTCGAGAGGACGTCGGTGGGGAAGAACGCCTTGAAGGCGTCGGCGTCGGTATCGGGCCAGCCGAGCGTCGCGAACGGCCACAGCGCCGAGCTGAACCAGGTGTCCAGGACGTCTGTCTCCTGCTCCCAGCCATCGCCCTCGGGAGGGTCCTCGCCGACATAGGTCTCTTCCCCCCGGTACCAGACGGGCAGCCGATGCCCCCACCAGAGCTGGCGCGAGACGCACCAAGGCCTGATCCGCTCGAGCCAGTCGAGGTAGACCTCGCCCTGGCTCTCAGGGATGAAGCGCACGCGCCCGTCGCGCACCACCTCGATCGCCGGCTTGGCCATCCCCTCCATCGCACAGAACCACTGGAGCGAGATCAGGGGCTCGATCCGCTCGCCCGAGCGGTGCGAGAACGGCACCGAGTGCGTGTAGGGCTCCTCGCCGCGCAGCGCTCCGTCAGCCCGGAGCGCCTCGACGACCGCGTCGCGGGCCTCGGCGACGGTCATGCCCGCGAACTCCTCTGGCACGGCATCGGTGATACGCCCGTCTTCGCCGATCGCCGAGATCTCCTCCAAGCCGTGCTCGCGGCCGATCTCGAAGTCGTTGGGGTCGTGACCCGGGGTGATCTTCAGGGCGCCGGTCCCGAACTCGACGTCGACGTGGTCGTCGGCGATCACGGGCAGGTCCCGCCCGACGAGCGGCAGCTTCACCGTCTTGCCCACTGCGTCGGCGTAGCGCGGATCTTTCGGGTTCACCGCGACCGCGGTGTCGGCGAGCATGGTCTCGGGGCGCACCGTCGCTACGACGAGCTCTCCCCCGCCCTCGAGCGGATAGGCGATCTCGTAGAGGGTGTCGGTGACCTCGCGGTTCTCGATCTCCAGGTCCGAGATCGCCGACTGCAGGCCGGGGTCCCAGTTGACCATGTAGCTGTCGCGATAGATCGAGCCCTTCTCGTAGAGCTCCGTGAAGACCCGGTAGACCGCCTCCACGTAGCCCTCGTCGAGGGTGAAGCGCTCGCGCTCGTAGTCGCACGAGGCGCCGAGGCGCTTGAACTGCTCGACGATCGTCGAGCCGTACCGCGCCTTCCACTCCCAGACCCGCTCGGTGAACGCCTCGCGCCCCATCTCGTGGCGGTCGGTGCCCTCCTTCGCGAGCTCCTTCTCGACGACCGCCTGCGTGCCGATCCCGGCGTGGTCGGTGCCGAGGATCCACATCGTGTTGCGCCCCCGCATCCGGTTCATCCGAATCAGGGCGTCCTGGATCGAGCCGTTCAGCGCGTGGCCCATGTGGAGAGCGCCGGTGACGTTCGGGGGCGGGATCGCGATCGAGAAGTTCTCGTCAGGCGACCCGGTGGCCGGCGGACTGAACCAACCGCCCTCCATCCAGCGATCGAACACGCGGCCCTCCACCGCGCCGGGATCCCAGCGCGTGGTCGCTTCCAGGGTCTGTCGGCGGTCGGCGTCCATCTCGGGCGCCGATTATTCACACTTGCGTGTGGCTTCCGTCGCCCACCCGTCCGCCCGCGCGGTTGAGTTGCGCGCCGTTCGCCTGCGAGAATGTCGGCATGGCCGACGCCGAGATCAAGAAGCTGATGGAGGAGGTGCGCGACGAGCACCGCCTCAACCGCGAGTTCCAGGGGCGTCAGATGGAGTTGATGACCACCGTCATCGACCGAAACGCGCAGGCCTTCGAGGGAATGATGGCCGCGCTCGCCCGGTTCGACGCGAGGATGGATTCCTTCGGGGAGAAGATCGACGCGTTCGGGAAGCGCATCGACGCTTTCGGGGAGCGAATCGACGCTTTCGGGGAGCGCGTCGACGCTTTCGGGGCCACGCTGGAGATCCAGCGGGAGATCCTGCTCCGCTTCCTGGACCGGCTCGACGACGCGCTTCCTCCCCAGGGCTGACCGCGCGGTTCCGCGGGACCGCCGCGCCGCCTTAGGAGGCCTGCTCGCCCAGCTCGCCGTCGACCGCGTCGAGCTCGCCGGTCGCGTCGGTCACGAGCATCGGCTTGATCCCGCGCTCGATCGTCTCCCTGGTGACGACGCACTTGGATACGTCGCCCCGCGAGGGGAGCTCGAACTGCACGTCCAGGAGAGTCTCCTCGAGGATCGAGCGCAGGCCGCGCGCGCCGGTCTCGCGGGCGATCGCCTTGTCGGCGATGGCGCCGAGCGAGTCGGGCGCGAAGACCAAGTCGATGTCGTCGAACTCGAACGAGCGGCGGAACTGGCGAGCCAGCGCGTTGCGCGGTTCGGTCAGGATCGTGATCAGGTCGTCGCGGGTGAGCTGGTGGATCGCGGCGACCACCGGCAGGCGGCCGATGAACTCCGGGATCAGCCCGTACTCCATGAAGTCCTCGGGCAGCACCTGCTCGAAGTCCTGGCCGGTGTCCTTGTGGGCTTTGGACGTCACCTCGGCCCCGAACCCGACGCCGTGGTTGCCGATGCGGCGCTCGATCACCTCGTCGAGGTTCGCGAACGAGCCGCCGCAGACGAAGAGGATGTTCGACGTGTCGATCGTCAGGAACTCCTGGTGGGGGTGCTTGCGCCCGCCCTGCGGGGGGACCGACGCGGTAGTGCCCTCGAGGATCTTCAGCAGCGCCTGCTGGACACCCTCGCCCGAGACGTCGCGCGTGATCGACGGGTTGTCGGCCTTGCGTGCGATCTTGTCGATCTCGTCGATGTAGATGATCCCGGTCTCGGCCTTCTTCACGTCGAAGTCCGCGGCCTGAATCAGCTTGAGAAGGATGTTCTCGACGTCCTCGCCGACGTAGCCCGCCTCGGTCAGCGCCGTGGCATCGGCGATCGCGAACGGAACGTTCAGGATTCGCGCGAGGGTCTGGGCGAGCAGGGTCTTGCCGCAGCCTGTCGGCCCGAGAAGCAGGATGTTCGACTTCTGGAGCTCGGTGGCGTCATCGCCCTCGGTGGCGGTGCTCATCATCTGCACGCGCTTGTAGTGGTTGTAGACGGCGACCGAGAGCGCGCGCTTGGCGCCCTCCTGCCCCACCACGTACTCGTTCAGGACGTCGTTGATCGCGACCGGCTTCGGAAGGTTCTCGAGCTCGAAGGTGGGCGGTGTGGTGAGCTCCTCGTCGATGATCTCGTTGCAGAGGTCGATGCACTCGTCGCAGATGTAGACGCCCGGCCCGGCGATCAGCTTCTTGACCTGGCGCTGGGACTTGCCGCAGAAGCTGCAGAGGAGCTGCTCGTTCGATTCGGTGGGACGTGCCAACTGGACTCACTCCCTGGGTCGGACGTTTTCCGGCTTGGCCCGCGCTGAAAGCTTAAGGGACACCGCTCACCGGTCTGACGCGTACTTGTTACGCCGACGAGCCCCCGTGTCCTGCCTGCATCGTTCCGCCCATCGCACGCAATAGCTACTACGCGATGCTCTACGCCGCCAGGGCGGCACTCAGCGAACGGGATTCTCCGAGCAGTTCGTCAAGGAGGGTGGGTTCGACCCGAGCTTGGCCTCGGAGGCCGCGAAGGCCCAGGAGATTCGCGAGCTCGGCGACTACGCGGCGAAGCCACCCTCGGCCGATCAGGCCGTCAGCTGTAGCGGTCCCAGCGGCGCAGCTCGGGCTCGGGATCGATCGGGCGCCCCTTCCGGCGAATCTCGAAGTGGAGGTGGCAGCCGACCGAGCGCGCGTTGCCGGTCCTGCCGACGCGGCCGATGCGCTGGCCGGTGAGGACCTCCGACCCCTTTGGAGCCTTGGCCGGTCTGATCAGGTGCGAGTAGAAGTAGGTCCGATCCTCGGCCCGGCCGCGGATCAGGAGGAAGTTCCCGTAGAGGACCGGGTCGAAGCCCCTACGCACCACGGTCCCGCCACGGGCGGCGACGAGCGCGCGGCCGCACGGCGCGTTGACGTCGAAGCCCTCGTGCACGCGGCCGCCGTTTCGGCTCGCGCCGAAGCGGCCGATTCCACCCCGGAACGAGTGCCGGCCGAGAACGGGATAGCGGTGTCCGCGAAGCGTCACCCCACCCGCCTGCGCGCCCGCTCCCCCAGCGGCCCCGATCAGGACCCGGTAGCGGCCATCCGGCGCCGCGGCACCGGCGCCGGTGAGGCCGTTCCACTCCGTGGTGTGGGTGACTCCGGGGGCGAGCGCGTTCAACTCGAGCCGGCGGACTTCGCCCCCCGCGCCGGCGATGGCGACCGTGACGTCGCTGGGAGCACTCGCGATGAAGCGGAACTCGATTCGGACCGGCGCGGCAGCGAAGAATGCCTCCTCGGGCGTCACCGAAGACCTCGCGAGCTTGAAGTCGGGTGCGGCCTCGGCTTGCGCAGGACTCGGCGATGTGAGCGCCACGCTCGACACGGCCAGGAGGGCCGGCATCGCCAGCAGGCGCAGCCACCGCCTCGCCGTTATGGGAAGCTGGCCAGGGCTCACGTGGTCACCAGGTTCTGCTTTCCATTGCAGTGATAAAAAAAACCTCCGTCAAGCAAAGAGGCCCGCCGAAGCGGGCCTCTTTGAGCTTGATCGGAGCCGCCGTTAGGTCGTTCGACCCATCCGACGCAGCGCCAAGCCGCTCGAGAGCAACCCCGCGCCGATCAGCAACAGCCCCAGCGGCTCGAGCCCGGTGAACGCGAGCTCTTCGCCGCGCGCTACCCGTGCCTCCGTCGCTACCGCAGCTGCTAGTCGAGTAGGGGCGTCCTCGGTGGGCGCCTGGGCCCTGCCCTTCTTGCTCTTACCCTTGACCTGGCCCTGTGAACCCTGGCCCTGTGAACCGGACGAGGGCGGGGTGCTGGGGGGGCCTGGGCAGGCATCCACGTGATTGATGCCGAACAGCTTCCCGTTGTTCGGATTGATGGCCGCGGTGCACGAACCCGCTGTCACGTTCGAGAACGTGCACGAGTTGCCGGGCTGGCCCACTCCATGAAAGACGAAAATCGTCCCGGTGAACGTCCCGGTCGGTCCGCCGGTGACCGTGAAGTTCACGGTGCCTGTTGATGGCTCAGTGAGGTTCAGTGTCGTGCCGTCGGGCAGGACGATCGTGCCGGTGCCGCCGTTGTTGAGCCGGAAGCACCCCTGAAGGGCCGGAGCCGCCGCCTGGGCGAGCCTCTCCGAGCCCTTGGAGCACTTCCGGGCAGCGCCTGCACGCTTGCCCTTACCCTGGGCCTTAGGCCCGATCTTGCGGGCTTCAGTGCTCACCTGGTCGACCGCTTGGCTCTCCTCGACCGCTTCGGCCACCTCGGCCACCTCGACCGGTTCGGCCACCTCGACCGGCTCGACCGGTTCGGCCGGTTCGACCGGCTCGACCGGTTCGGCCGGTTCGGCCGGTTCGGCCGGTTCGGCCGGTTCGGCCGGCTCGACCGGCTCGGCCGGCTCGACCGGCTCGGCCGGCTCGGTCACCTCGACCGGCTCGGCCACCACGGGCTCAGGAGCGCTCGCCTCCGTCGCCTGGTCAGGCGACGCGCCCCCCTCCGACTGCGCCGCCGCCAACGACGGCGCTGCCAGCATGCACGAGATCACCGCAGCCCCCACCCACTTTCCCCTGCTCAGAATCAGTTTTTCGTCCAAACCGTCCTCCATTCCATTCCATTATTGGGTACCCGACGATACAGGCTAGGGGGTAGGCCCGGTGAATAGCAAGCCCCAACCGCAAGGGGCTTATCGTCGCTAGCGGTGCTCGATCACGCGGTCGACGATGTGGTACTCCTTCGCCTCTTCCGCGCTCATGAAGTAGTCGCGCTCGGTGTCCTTCGCGACCTTCTCAAGCTTCTGGTTCGTGTGCTTGGCGATGATCTCGTCGAGGCGCTGGCGCACGTCGATGATCTCCTTCGCGTG
>Ga0183260_10000984_pt1 | contig 24124 bp, 21 predicted proteins | sample AntDrymUQ4972206_2_FD_129768 | JGI IMG/M metagenome (GOLD analysis project Ga0183260, IMG submission 129768) | Polar desert sand microbial communities from Dry Valleys, Antarctica - metaG UQ497 (22.06) (version 2) (version 2) | ecosystem: Environmental > Terrestrial > Soil > Desert | place... | reverse complement strand
GAGCCGGAGATCGCCGCTACGCGCATCCGCCTTGACGGGATGCGTGGATCGGAGGTGGAGATCCGCACTCCTCGCGGGCCGCTCCACCTGAAGCTACCCCTTCCGGGCCTCTACAACGTCTACAACGCGCTCGCGGCGCTCGCGGCGGGCATGCGGCTGGGACTTGATCCCGAGCAGGCGATCGACGGGCTCGAGCATGCGGAGGCCGCTTTCGGGCGAGTCGAGACGATCTCGGTGGGCGCCACGCCCGTCTCAATTTTCCTGATCAAGAACCCAGCCGGAGCCAACGAGGTGCTTCGCACCCTCGCCCTGGAGGCCGAGCGCGACAGGGAGTCAAACGGCGTCGACGTGTGGGCCGCGCTCAACGACGGCATCGCCGACGGGCGCGACGTCTCCTGGGTCTGGGATGCGGACTTCGAGCTGCTCGCGGGCGCGGCCCGGCAGGTCACCTGCGCCGGAACGCGAGCACCCGAGCTGGCGCTACGGCTCAAGTACGCCGGGATCGACCCAAAGCTGATCCATGTGGAGCCGGACATCGACGCCTCGCTTGACCGGGCGGTGGCCGGCGCCGCCGATCGCCTTTTCGCCCTCCCCACCTACACGGCGCTCCTTGAGCTGCGCACGCTGCTTGCGTCGCGCGGCCTGGTCAAGGCCTACTGGGAATGATGAGCGCTGTAAGCGAAACGACGCCGCTCGAGGTGATCTGGCATGACGTCGAGTGCGGCCGCTACGCGGGTGATCTCGAGCTGTGGGCAGAGCTTGCAAGGTGCGCCTCGGCGCAACCGATTCTGGAGATCGGATGCGGCACGGGTCGGGTCGCCCTGGAGCTTGCGCGTGCGGGCCATCACGTGATGGCAGTCGATTCCGTTCCGGCCTTTGTCGACGCCACGAAAGAGCGCGCCGCCACCCGGCGCCTGGCTGGATTGAGCGTGATGGCGGTAGACGTGCGCGAGCTTCAACTCGTAACCCGATTCGGGCTCATCATCCTGCCGATGCAGGTTCTGCAGCTCTTCGAGGGTTCCGCTGAGCGCCGGCGTGTATTGCGCGTCGCCCGCGCGCATCTGGCACCCGGTGGCGTAATCGCCGTCGCGATCGTCGAGGGGACGCCGCTTGAAGGCCAAGTCGGCAGCGAGTACGAACCGCCGCTGCCCGATGTCGCCGAGATCGACGGTTCCGTCTACTCGAGTCTCCCCCTGGAGGTCGCGAGGGACGGCGATCGGATGATCGTCACACGGCTCCGCCAAGTGGTCGCGCGTAACGGCGATCTGAGTGAAGCGGTCGACCGGACCGCGCTGGCGGTCTTAACCCGCGGGCTCGTCGAGGATGAGGCGCTGGCAGCCGGCTTGGAGCCCATCGGGCACCGCGTGATCGAAGACGGCCCCGACCATGTCGGCTCGACCATCATCCTGATGAAGGGAATGGACCCGAGGTGAGTGGCCTGCGACTGCTGACGCTCTATCCGGAGCAGATGAACATCTACGCCGACCGGGGAAACATCCTGTTCCTCCAGCGCCGCTGTGAGTGGCGCGGCATCGGCTTTGAAAACGTAGCGGCGGGTCCCGGCGATCCGGTCGATCCCGGCGCTCACGACCTGCTCTACATCGGCGGCGGCCAGGACCGCGATCAGAAGCTGGTGGCGGCCGACCTTGTCGCAGGCAAGCGCCAAGGCATCGCTGAGGCCGTGGCCGACGGCGCCGCGCTCCTGGCCGTGTGCGGCGGCTATCAGCTCCTGGGGCACTCATACGAACTGGGCGACGAGCGGATCGAGGGGCTCGGGATCGCCGACTTGGAGACCGTCCGCGAAGCCGGGCCGCGCCTGATCGGCAACGTCGCGATCGAGGTGGATCTGGGCGAGGGTCCCCGAACCTTGGCCGGGTTCGAAAATCATGGCGGGCGCACATACCTGGGCTCTCGGGCCCAGGCCCTTGGCCGCGTGATCAAGGGACACGGCAACAACGGCTCGGACGGGTGGGAAGGCGTCCGCTCAGGCAATCTGATCGGAACCTACCTGCACGGTCCGCTTCTGCCCAAGAACGCGTGGCTCGCGGATTGGCTGATCCAGATGGCAATTGGCCGCAGGACGGGCACCGAGCCCGAGTTGGAGCCGCTCGACGACGAGCTCGAAGCCGCCGCCCACGAAGGCGCGCGGGCCGCCGCCCGGCGCGGGTAGGCACGGCTGGACGCTAACGGCCGCTGGACCCGAAACCGCCGTCGCCGCGCTCGGAGACAGTCAACTCCAGCGCCTCGAGCGGAGCGACGGCAGCGAATGGCGTGATCAGGAGCTGCGCGATGCGATCGCCCGGATTCACCTCGAACGCGTCATTTAGGTCGGTGTTGAGAAGCAATACCCGCAGTTCGCCCCGGTAGCCGGAGTCGATCAGGCCTGGGGCGTTGACGAGCGAGATCCCATGGCGGGCCGCGAGCCCCGAGCGCGGGAGAACCAGCCCCGCATGGCCCGGGGGGATCTCGACGGCGATTCCGGTCCCCACGCTGGCCCTCTCCCCCGCCTCAAGCCGGGCGCTCTCGGCCGCGTACAGGTCTAAACCTGCGTCACCCTCGTGCGCTCGGGTCGGCAACGTTGCGTCCTCGCTCAAGCGGCTGAGGATCAGCTTCATTGGCGCGAGCGTATCTGGGCGCCTACGCGGATCGCGCGCCGTTCGTCGCAAACTCCGTGAACCGATGAGCGAGCGCTGCGGGCACGCGCGCCCGAACCAGCACGCCATCCGAGCGCTCCTCGCGCTCCAGGTCGCCGGCCACCTCATAGAGCTCAGCCAGGCGGGCGCCCTCGGAGTAAGGCATCAACAGCTCCAGCGGCTGGAGTGTCCGCTCGAACGCGGTCGCGATGCGGGCGCGGAGCTCATCGATCCCCTCTCCCGTCTCAGCTGAGATCCCGACCACGTCCGGCCGGCCCACCAGGAGACTGCGGCGTTCCTCGTCAGAGAGCACGTCGATCTTGTTGAAGACCAAGAGGCGTGGCTGCTCACCCGCTCCCAACTCCTCCAGCACCGACTCAACCGCGGCGATCGAGCCGGCGCGTTCGTGGTCTTCCTCGGAAGCGTCGACGACGTGAACGATCAGGTCCGCCAGGCGCGTCTCTTCGAGCGTGGCCTTGAACGCCTCTACCAGCTGGTGCGGCAGCTTGCGGATGAAGCCGACGGTGTCGGTCACGAGGTAGCGCCTGCCTTCGTACTCGTAAAAGCGCGTGGTCGGATCCAGCGTGTGGAAGAGCCGGGAGCCCACGCTGACCCCTGCGCCGGTCAGCGCGTTCAGGGTCGTGGACTTGCCGGCGTTCGTGTACCCGGCGAGGGCGACTGACGGCACAGCCGCCGACTCGCGCCGGGAGCGCATCGTCTCGCGACCCCGCTCCAGCTTCTCGAGCTTGCGGCGCAGCGCGGTAATCCGGTCGCGGGCGAGCCTGCGATCCGTCTCGATCTGGGACTCGCCCGGGCCCCTGGTGCCGATGCCGCCGTCCATGCGACCGGCGCCCAGACGCTCGAGGTGCGTCCACAGGCCGCGCATTCGGGCCAGGTTGTATTGCAGCTGGGCAAGCTCAACCTGGAGCTTCCCCTCGGCAGAATGCGCGTGATCGGCGAAGATGTCGAAGATCACGGCTGTGCGATCGATCACGGGGGTGTCAAGCGCCACCTCCAGGTTGCGCTCTTGGCGCGGCGCCAACTCGTCGTCGCAGGCCACCAAGTTGGCGCCAGAATCTTTGATCAACCGCTTCAGATCCTCAAGCTTGCCGCGGCCGAGATAGCGGTCCGGGTCGGGCTCTGAGCGTACCTGGATCAACTCGCCGGCAGTGGCCACTCCCGCTGTTCGCAACAGCTCCTTGAGCTCCGCCAGCGGGTCGTCGGCCTCCCCAGGGGCCTGCGGAAGCGCCCCGATCGCGACCGCACGCTGGCGCGCACGGGGGTTCTGAAGGCCGACGCCGTTCGCCTCGGCCGTCGCGGCCGTGCGCCCGTTGCGTCCTCGTTCCTGCACACGATCGATTGTAGGGCGGATGCCGGGCCGCATCGGCAGGGTAGGCTGCGGCCCGCATGAAGATCTTCTTAACCGGGGCCACGGGATTCATCGGCGGGCACGTTTCGCGGATGCTTCGCGAACGTGGCGACGAGGTGGTGGCGCTGGTCCGAACGCCGGCGAAGGCGACGGGCCTGGTCGAGCTGGGCGTCGAGCTGGTTCCCGGCGCGATCGACGACCGCGAAGCGCTTGCCGCTGCGGTGGCGGGTGCCGACGCGGTCATCCACGGCGCCGCTATCTACGAGGTCGGGATCCCGGTGGGACGCCGCAGCGCCCTGGACAAGGCCAACGTCGAAGGAACCCGAAACGTCCTGGGCGCCGCGCTCGATGCGGAGATCAATCGAGTGGTCTACATCTCCACCGTGGGTGCCTTCGGCAATACCCATGGCAAGGTTGTGGACGAGACCTACGAGCATCCGGGCCTCGAGTTCACCTCGCACTACGAAAAGACCAAATACGAGGCTCACGGAATCGCCCTGGAGATGGTCGCGGCCGGCCTTAACTGCGTGATCGTTCAACCAACCGGGGTGTTCGGGCCAAAGGACCATTCCGCCCTGGGCAAGCAGATCCTGGACTTTGCCCGCGGCAGGATGCCCGTGGTGCCATTTCCGGACCTCGGGTTGAACATGGTCCACGTCGAAGACGTCGCGACGGGCATCGTCGCCGCCCTCGACAAGGGCGAACCGGGCGAGGCTTACGTCCTGGGCTCGCAGAACACCACGATGCGCGGACTGATGGACGCCGTCGCCGAGGTCGCCGGCAAGCGCAAGCCGCTCGCGAACGTGCCGACCTACCTGCTCAAGGCCATCGCCCCGCTGGGTCCGGTGATCGGCAAGATCGCCGGCCAGCCGCCGAATATGCGCGAGTTGATCTCGGCATCTGACGGGGTCACGCTGTGGGCGAGCCACGAAAAGGCGTCACGCGAGCTGGGCTACGAGCCACGATCGCTCCGCGACGGCCTCCGCCAAACGCTCGCAGCCGAAGGGCTTCTCTCCCCCTGACGCCGTCGGGTGGCCTCATGCCAAGTGCTCGCGCATGCGCTCGACCGCCTCGGTGATCCGCTCGTCGGGCGTCGTCAAGGAGATCCTGAAAAAGCCCTCGCCCGAGGGCCCGTACATCGAGCCGGGCGAGATGATCACCGCTGCCTGCTCCAGCGCCAGTTCGGCGAAGCTCGTCGACGTGTGGCCCTCGGGCACCGGCGCCCACACGTAGATCGTGCCTTTCGGCGCCGCCACGTCGACGCCTATGTCGCGCAGCGCGGAGACGACGAGGTCGCGACGGCGCGCGTAGATCGCGTTCATCTCCTCGACCGCATGCGGGCCGGCGCTCAATGCGGCGACGCCCGCAAGCTGTACCGCTTCGTAGAGCCCCGAATCGACGTTGGTCTTCAGGCGCCAGTAGGTCTGGATCGCATCGGCGTTGCCCACGATCGCCGCGCAGCGCCAACCGGTCATGTTGTAGCCCTTGGAGAGCGAAAAGACTTCGACGCCTACCCCCTTGGCGCCGGGCGTGGCGAGAAAGCTGGGCGCCACGTAGCCGTCGTAGGTGGTCTCCGAGTAGGCGTTGTCGTGGACGATTAGGATCTCGTGCCGGCGCGCCAGCTCGACCACGCGCTCGAACAGGCCGTCTGGGACCACGGCTCCGGTCGGGTTGTTCGGGTAGTTCAGGAAGATCAGGCGAGCTCGCTTCAGGGCTTCGGGGCTGATCGCGTCCAGGTCGGGGGCAAAGCCAAGCTCCGGAACCAGGGGCAGGACCTCCGCCCGGGCGCCGGCCAGGATCGGGCCGCCCGTGTAAACGGGGTAGCCAGGGTCGGAGGCCAGGGCGGCGTCACCTGGGTCGAGGAATGCGAAGCAGAGGTTGTAGATGCACTCCTTGGCACCGATCGCCGGAATGACCTCCGACTCAGGATCGATATCGACTCCGAACCGGCGGTCGTAGAACTCGGCGACCGCCTGGCGGAACTCGTCGCGACCGCGATTGGACGGGTAGCGGTGTGTCGACGGGTCGGCGACGGCTGCCTGCATCGCCTCGACGATGTGCGGATAGGTCGGGGTGTCCGGGTCGCCGATTCCGAGGCTGATCACGTCGATTCCGGCCGCCTTCTTGGCCGCGACCTTGCGCTCGAGCTCGGCGAACATGTAGGGCGGCATCGCCTGTAGGCGCTTGGACGGATCAGTCAGAGCCATGAATTCGAGCGTATCTAGCTGATCCGCCGCAAGAGCTCCGCGGCGAGCTCCCCTGAGTACACAGGGCTTGCGGTCCCGGTCAAGGTCACGTCCAGATCAGCCGAGACCTCGACGGTCAGGTCGCCCCCGTCGAGCATCACCTGGAGCGGGCTGGAGGTGCCGGTGAGGAATGCGGCCACCGCGGCGCCGGCGGCGCCGGTGCCTGACGACAGCGTCTCCCCCACCCCACGCTCGAAGATCCGCGCGCGCACGGTCGAGCCCTCGACCCGGATGACCGAGACGTTCGTGCGGTTGGGGAAGAGCTCCGTGTTGACTTCGATTGACGGGCCGATCGCGGACAGGTCAAGTTCCTCGACCTCGCGGCCGACGTCGATCACGCACTGGGGGTTGCCGACGTTCACGTGGCGGAACGTCCAGCTGCGCCCGGCGGCCTCGAGGACCCCGATCCCATCCGCTGCGCCGCCCGGATAATCCGGCGACGCGGTCGTTGCGCGCCCGATCGCCATCGAGACCTCGCCCGGCCCGGTGATCGTGGGAACGACGGGCCCGGCTTTGGTAATAACGCTGAAGGTGTCTTGATCCGTCCATCCGGACGCGCGCAAGTAGAGCGCCGCCTCGCGCGCGCCGTTGCCGGAGAGCTCCGCCTCGGAGCCGTCCGGGTTGAAGATCCGAAGCTCCGCCACGTGCGCAGGATCCGAGACCGGCGAAAGCAGCAGGATGCCGTCGGATCCGACGCCGAAATGCGGCTCGCAAATCGCCTTGATCCGCTCCTCCGTCAGCTCGAACGGGAGCGCCGCCGCTTCGACCACGATGTAGTCGTTGCCCAACGCCTGCCACTTCTCGAAACGCATCAGCGCGGAGCGTAGATGGTTGATTCCACGAGTTCGTGGGATCAATCATCTAGTGATCGAGCATCTCCAGGATCTGGGTCGCGATCTCGGCGTCATCCCGGCCCGTGCGGTCGATCGTCTCGACCCCCGGCATACGGCGCATCCATGTCAGCTGGCGGCGGGCGAAGGCGCGCTGCGCGCGCTTCATGCCCTCGACGTCGCCTGCGAGCAGCTCCGTAAAGCCAATCGCGGCGCGAGCCGTACGGGAGATGCCGGCGGTACTGGCCCGTGCCACCTCGGCGACGGCCCCTGCTGCGACCATCGAGTCGACGCGACGGTCGATGCGGGAGTGGAGCTCAGCGCGGTCGATGACGAGCCCGGCCAGGACGGTGGGGCGCCTGAGCTTGCTGGTCCAGAGTCCCTCCGATGAAGCGTGCGGTGCGATACCAAGCCGGATCAGAGCGGTCAGGCGGGCAATCCGCTTGTGGTCATTCGGGTGCACTCCGGAGGCGAGATCGTCCGGCAGGTCGGCGTGGAGCGCCGGACTGCCGCGTCGGGTCAGGTCGCGTTCGACCTCCGCGCGAACCGTGGCCGGCACCGGCGGGCGCAGGTCGAGCGGCGCCAGCGCCGCCCGCAGGTAGAGGCCTGTTCCGCCGACGACGATCGGGCGGTGGCCCGACTCGAGCAGGTGGTCGATCGCTGGGTGAGCGAGCTCCGCGAAACGACCCACGGAGAACTCCTCGTAAAAGCCGGCTACCCCGACCAAGCGGTGCTCCAGGAGCTGGCGCTCAGCTTGAGTGGGCGCGCCGCTGATCACCTCCAGGCCGCGATAGACCTGGATCGCGTCGCAACCCACAGCGACGGGGTCCTCGCCACGCTCCCGAAGGGCCTTGGCAAGCTCGATCGCGATTCCGGTCTTGCCGATCGCGGTCGGCCCGAAGATCGCGACTACTTCCAACGCCCGCTCCAGCCGGCGCCGGTCAGCCGATTCGGCTGAGCAGGCGCTCGTGGCCGAGGAGTGTCTGGGATGTGGCGCTCTGGATCTCCACCTTGACGAACTCTCCGGGCCCGGCCGTGCCCTCGAAGTTCACGGCCTTGTTGTGCCGGGAGCGTCCGCGGATGCGAGTTGGGTCGGTTCGGCTCGTGCCCTCCACAAGGACGCCCATCGTCCGGCCCACGAAGCGCTGGGCCCGCTCGCGGGCCCGTCGCTGGACAGCTTCCACCAGGCGCTCCATGCGCTCGGTCTTTACGGGCTGGGTGATGCGGCCCTCGAGGGTCGCCGCCTCGGTGCCGCGCCGCGGGGAGAACACGAACGTGAACGCGCCGTCATAGCCGACCTCTTCGACGATCTCCAGGGTTTGCTCGAAGTCGGCTTCCGACTCGCCAGGGAAGCCGACGATGATGTCCGTAGTGAGCGCGCAGTCCGGCACGTGCTCGCGGATCAGCGCGACGCGATCCAGGTAGCGCTCGCGGTTGTAGGTGCGGCGCATCGCCTTCAGGATCCGGTCGGAGCCGGACTGCAGCGGCAGATGGATGTGCTCGCAAAGCGAAGGACACTCCGCGTGGGCGAGCACGACATCCTCGCGCATGTCTTTGGGATGCGGGCTTGTGTAACGGATCCGATCAATGCCTTCGACGGCGTCCACAGCCCGCAAGAGCTCGGCGAAGCTCGCGCGGTCGGATCCGCGCAGGTCACGTCCGTATGAATTGACGTTCTGGCCCAAGAGCGTCACCTCGCGGACGCCGTCAGCGGCCAGGCGCTCGACCTCCGCGATCAGTTCCGGCGCCGGCCGTGAAACCTCGCGGCCGCGGGTGGACGGCACGATGCAGTACGAGCAGACGCAGTTGCAGCCGACGGAGATCTGCAGCCAGGCCTGAAACTCCCGCGAGCGCTTCATCGGCAGATGCCCCGCGAACCCCTCGAACTCAAAGAATCCCTGCGCGCCGATCGAGTCGGTGGTCAGAAACTCCGCCAGTCGGTTGATCTGCCCCGGCCCGAAGGCGACGTCCACGAAGGGAAAGCGCTGGAAGACCTCGTCCTTTACGGATTGCGCCCAGCAGCCCCCGACGCCGACGACCCGGGCGGGATCTTCTGTTTTCAGGCGCTTGGCCTGTCCCAGGTGGGCCAGGAAGCGGCTGTCTGCCGATTCGCGGATCGAGCACGTGTTGAACAGGATCAGGTCAGCCTGATCTCGCTCGGAGGCTTCCTCGTACCCGAGCGACTCGAGCATCCCCCGCATGCGCTCGGAATCATGCTCGTTCATCTGGCACCCGAACGTCGTGACGTGATACCGCTTCACAACCACGAGCCTACGACCTGCCTCCCCGTAACGCGCCCTGACCCGACGGAAGCGGACGCGAAGCGGAGCATTCCGGCGGAGTTGTCTGAGCCTGCCTCCCCACGGAGTTGTCTACTTGATGGTGAGCTCGCCTTCCATCCCGGACTCCCGATGGCCGGGAATCGCGCAATAGAAGACGTAAGTGCCCGCGTCCAGGTTTGCCGTCGCGGTCGCCGAATCGCCTTCCGTGACGGTCTCGCTCTCGGCCACGGTCTTGCCACCGTCCTCGATCGCGATGTTGTGAGGGACGGGCGAAGGGTTCGTGTAGGCGAGCGCTACCTCGCCGGCACTCGCCTCGAGAGAATCGGGGCTGAAGATCAGGTCGCCGGCCGCGGGGGAAGTCAGCTCGAGCGCGTCCTTAGAGGGCTCCGTGTCGATCGGCTCCTCCTCGCCCGGTTCGGCAGGCTTATCCGGCTTCGAAGGCTCAGTCGGCTCCGCGGGCTCGTTCGGCTCCGCCGCCTCCCCGGCCTCCTGCTCGGCGAAGAATTCCTCGAACTCGTGCGAGCGATGATCCGCTTCCTCGCGGGCAAGGCTAATAGCCCATGCACCGGTGCCCAAGACAAGCATGATCATGAGCGCAAGGCCACCCAGGAAAACTCCGCGGGAGCCTGGGAAATTCTCCGAGCGCATGCCGAGGAAGGACAGGACGACGGCCATGAGGACGAGACCGGCGCCCAAAACGTAAAAGAGCTCGTTCATGCGGCCGCGATCCTATCGGCTCCCCGCCGGAGGCCGTATCTATCGATGAGCGGCCCAAGCCGCGAAACAAAGCGTGTCCCGCCGGAGGCCGTATCTAATCCGCGTAGGACGTCACCCGGCTCTCCCGGATCACGGTGATCTTGATGCGGCCCGGGTGCTGGGCCTCGCGCTCGATTGCCGATGCGATCTCCTGGGAGATGACCGCCGCCTGATCGTCGTCCACGAGGCCCGGGGCGACGACAACCCGGATCTCACGCCCGGCTCGCATGGCGAAGACCCGCTCGACGCCGTGGTGCCGCGAGGCGATCTCCTCCAGTTCCTTCATCCTTCCGACATACTGCTCCAGGGAGTCGCCTCTGGCCCCGGGGCGCGCCCCGGAGACCGCGTCGGCCGCCTGCACGATCACAGCCTCGACGGTCTTTGGCTCGACCTCGTTGTGGTGGGCCTCCATCGCGTGAGCCACGGCCTCTGACTCGCCGTGACGGCGGGCGATACGGGCGCCGATCAGCGCGTGCGGACCTTCCACCTCGTGGGTCACGGCCTTGCCGATGTCGTGCAGGAATGCGGCGCGCCGGGCGGTTTCGGCGGAAGCGCCCAGCTCCTCAGCCAGGATCCCGGCCAGGTTCGCGCATTCCACCAGGTGATCGAGCACGTTCTGGCCGTAGCTCGTGCGGAAACGGAGCTGTCCCATCAACTTGGCGAGCTCAGGGTCCAGCACGTGAACGTGCGCCTCCAGCGCGGCTCGCTCCCCTTCCTCGACCACGCGTTGCGTTAGGTCGCGCTCGGCCTGCTCGTGCGTTTCCTCAATCAGAGCCGGATGGATTCGCCCATCCGCGATCAGGCGCTCCAGGGTGATTCTCGCGGTCTCTCGCCGGACGCCGTCGAAGCTGGACAGGACGACGGCGGACGGGGTCTCATCGATGATCACGTCGACGCCTGTCACCTTCTCGAACGCCCTGATGTTGCGCCCGTCGCGACCGATGATGCGCCCCTTCATCTCGTCCGATGGGAGCTCGACGAGGCGGGTCGCCGTCTCGATCGAGTGCTTGGCAGCAAGGCGCTGGGTCGCGACCGCGAGGATGTTGCGGGCGCGCCGCTCGCCTTCCCGCCGGGCCTCATCCTCGATCTGGCGGATCTTGAGCGCGGCCTGGTGGTTGGCCTCCTGCTCGACGTCAGCCAGCAGCATTTGCTTTGCCTGGCTTGCGCTCAAGCTCGAGATCCGCTCGAGCTCGCGGCGCTGGACGCGTTTCGCCTGTTTTAGCTCCTCGCCTTGCTGAAGCAGGTTCCGTTCTCGATCCTCCAGGGTTTGGAGCCGTCGCTCGAGGTCAGCCTTCTTCAGTTCAAGGGACTGCGTTTCATGTAGCGCCCGCTCCTCCATGCGGGCGATCTCCTCACGTCTTGCCTTGAGTTCCGAGGAGGCCGAATCGTCGGTCCCCGTCTTCTCATGAGCGCTCGTGGCTGCCTCGGCGTCGCCAGAACGGCGCCAGGGCAGGTGCCCAGGGCCTGGTGCCATCTTGTTCTCCGGTGTTCAGATGTTGATCTCATCGGTTGGGCTTGGCCTTTGTGGCCTCGCATGACGATCGTAGACCTGTCGGACCGCCCTGGCAAGCGCAGCGTCTTCTACTGGGCGCCGCGCTGCGCGAGGCGCACGGCTTGATAGGCGACCTCGTAGTCATATCCACGGCGAGCGAGGAAGGCCAGGGCTCTTCCACGGCCGGCGTCATCGTCGAGAGCATCGCCCCGGTCAGCCAGGAGCTTGGCGGCTCGCTCGGCCTGATCGACGGCCGGCTCGCCCTGGCAGACCGCTTCGGCGAGGTGGCGGTCGATCCCGCGTGACATCAAGGCCTCCCTGATGCGCTCGGGGCCCCAGCCGCTCAGCTCGCGCTTGTCCTCGGCATAGCAACGCGCGTACCGCTCGTCATCGAGTCCTCCCATGGAGATCAGACGCTCCACCGTCTCCTCCACGTCGGCCCCATCCAGCTCCCGGTCGCTGAGCCATTCGCGCAGCTCAGCGACCGTTCGCTCTTTGCGAGAGATCGCGCCGACGGCCAACTCGAAGGCGCCCTTCTCCTTACTCATCAGCGCGGTACGCGCTCGCCGCCGGACTCCGTGACGCCTTAGGCGCCCTAGGCGGCCTGGCGCTCCTCCGTCTCAACCTCGGCTTCGACCGAGACGTCCGAATCCGGCGCGGCCTCCTCGACGGGCTGATCCGGTACCGCCACGATGGGCCGTGGCTTACGGTCGACGCCCATGATCGCGAAGATCTTCGTCTCGATCTCCTGGGCCAACTCTAGATTCTCAGACAGGTATTGCTTCGTGTTCGAGCGACCCTGACCCAACCGCAGCTCCCCATAGGAGAAGAACGAGCCCGACTTCTGCACCAGCTCGTGCTCCAGCGCCAGGTCAAGCAGGCAACCCTCGTGCGAGATGCCCTGGCCGTACTCGATGTCGAACTCGGCCTGGCGGAACGGCGCCGCGACCTTGTTCTTCACGACCTTGACCCGGACGCGGTTGCCCACCGCCTCGGTGCCGTCCTTGAGCGTCTCGATCCTGCGGATGTCAAGGCGCTGCGAGGAGTAGAACTTGAGCGCGCGGCCGCCGGGCTGGGTCTCCGGCGAGCCGAAGGTGACCCCGATCTTCTCCCGGATCTGGTTGGTGAACACGCAGACCGTCTTCGCCCTATTCAGGTTGCCGGTCAGCTTGCGAAGCGCCTGCGACATCAGCCGGGCCTGGAGGCCGACCTGGGTATCCCCCATCTGCCCTTCCAGCTCGACGCGAGGCGTCAGCGCTGCGACCGAGTCCACGGCCACGACGTCGACGGCCCCCGAGCGCACCAGCACGTCGACAATCTCAAGCGCCTGCTCGCCGTAGTCCGGCTGGGAGATCAGGAGCTCGTCCGTGTTGACGCCGATCCGCCGGGCGTAGGCGGGGTCGAGCGCGTGCTCGGCGTCGATGAATGCGCAGACTCCCCCAAGGGCCTGAGCCTCCGCGATGATGTGGTAGACGAGCGTCGTCTTGCCCGATGATTCGGGACCGAAGATCTCGACCACCCGGCCGCGAGGAACGCCGCCGACACCCAGGGCCAAGTCGAGCGCGAGCGATCCGGTCGGGATCGTGTCGACCTGCAGGACGTTGTCGCCGCTCAGCCTCATCAGGGAGCCGGCGCCGAACTGGCGGTCGATCTGGGTCATCGCGGCCTCGAGCGCCGACGCCTTGGCCTTTGTCTCCTTGTCCGCCGCCTTGTCAGTTGCCTTCTTGTTTGCTTCTGCCATCTTCATCACCTCTATCTCCGCCTGGCATTAGGCCGTAGGCGGCAAGTCCTTTCTGGCCAGCGACACGTACTCCGCACCGCGAGGCATTAGATCTGAACGGTAAAGAGAGACCCGGACGCCATCGAACGGTTCAAGGAGTGCCGCGGGCAGGGCCTCCGGCGTAGACAGCACCCGGCGCGGCTTGCCTGAGGCGCCGGAACGCGACCGCACCCTGGCGACAGTCACGTGCGGCCAGAAACGCCCCTCGTAGGGGTCCGCGAGGCCGCTCGCCACCAGATCGGCCTGAAGTCGGGCCCACAGGCGCTCGACGCCCTCGCTGTCGACCTCGACCGCGATAAAGCGCGGCATGCGCCTGGGCCTGGCAGCGGGCTGCGGCTTGAATGCGAGGGCGACCGGCTCCACGGCGAGTGCCTCAATCACTGCCGTCAAGCGTTTGACCCGCTCCGGGTCGGACGCACCCAGGAAGGCAAGCGTGAGATGCAAAGCTTCGGGACGGACCGGCCGCAGTGCGGGATCGGTGAGCGCGTGCAAGCCCCAGGCGGCAAGACCTTGCTGGACCGCCATCGGCAGATCCAAGGCGATGAACGTTCGCTGCATTTCGGGCTGTTGGGCTTGCTCGGTCATCGGGACCCCAACCCTAGGGAGCGAATACGCACTTCTCTCGCACAGTTGCGACAAGAGTGCGACAGTGGTGTACGGTCTCGCTGCCGCCGACGGCATTGGCGGATCAAAGACCCGGTTAGTTAAGGACAGGAGATCTAGATGGCCACCGGAACAGTCAAGTGGTTCAACACCGAGAAGGGCTTCGGCTTCATCGCGCCCGACGAGGGCGATAAGGACCTCTTCGTGCACCAGACCGGCCTCGACGCCGGCGCATCCGTCAATGAAGGTGACAAGGTCACCTTCGAGACCGAGGACAGCCCCAAGGGCCCACGCGCGATCAACGTAAGACCTGCATAGGGCAGGTCGCCGGGAGTAGCGACATCGTCGCGGTAGGTGCGCTTACGGCCTGCCTCCCCGTAGCGCGCCCTGACCCGCCGGAAGCGGACGCGAAGCGGAGCATTCCGGCGGAGTTGCTAAAGCGGGAAGTCCTCGCCCAGGAGCAGGCGGCGCATGAGGTGCATCGCCAGCAGGGCTGAGCGCTCGCGGATGTCGGCCCGGGTGCCCGGGATCACGGGATCGCGGGCGATAATCCCGCCGTTCGCGCTCTTGACGCAGATGCAGACATAACCGACCGGCTTCGATTCGGTCCCGCCGCCCGGCCCGGCGATGCCGGTGATGCCAACGCCTAGATCCGCCTCGAACCGCGCGATCGCACCGTCGGCCATCGCTTCGGCAACCTCCGGTGACACAGCACCGTGGGCCTCGATCAGCTCGGCGGGCACGCCCAGCACCTCGGTCTTGGCTTCGTTCGAGTAGGCGACAACTCCGCCGGCGACATATCGCGAAGCGCCGTCGAGCTCAGTCAAGCGCGAGGCCAGCATCCCGGCGGTGCACGACTCCGCCGTGGCGACCGCGTGACCCTCCAACAGGTCGGCGAGCTGCGCGTCGATCGTCGCTCCGTTCCGGCTGAACAGGAACCGCCCGTGCCGCTCGTCGATCGCAGCGACGAGGCTGGCCAGGGTGTCCTCGGCCCCAGGGCGGTGGCGAACCTCGATCTCGAGCTCGCCCTTGCGCAGGCAGGTGGTGATCTCCAGCGGAGAAAGGTCGAGGCCGGCGTCCGCGACCTCGCGCAGGCTCTTTGCAATCTCCGACTCCGGCAAGCCAAACAAGCGCAGCATGGTGCCCGAATAAGGCTCGGCGCGGCCAAGGATCTCGCGCGCCGGGTCGGTCTCCAGGGCCTTCGGCCACATCGCGTGCAGCTCGCGCGGTGGTCCGGGCATGACGATCACAAGGGGGCCGTCTTCGACCGGAACCACCAGGCCGGGCGCGGTGCCCGCGGGGTCGATCGTCACGGCGCCGTCGGGAATCACGGCCTGCTTGCGATTGGCATCGCGCAGCGCTTCAGGGTCGAACTTGAGCCGCTGCGCGAACCGGCGGAGGATCGCCGCGATCTTTTCCTCCATAGCGACATCCAGCACCATCTCGCGACCGGCAAAGCGACCCACTACCGCGGCCGTCAGATCGTCCGCCGTCGGTCCCAGGCCACCGCTGGTCACGATCAGGTCCACTTTGTCGTCGGCCATGAATCGCAGCGCCGCCTCCAGGTCGGACGGTCGGTCCCCCACGCAAAGAATGTGCGCGACTTCGACCCCCAGGTCCCCCAGGGCCTTCGAGATCCAGGGGCCGTTGCGATCCGTGATCGTGCCGGTGATCACCTCGGTGCCGGTGACCACGATCCCGGCTCTTACGACCCCGTTCTGCGCGGCTGACACGGCCCTATCTTGACTGGTTTGGGCGCGAGCCCCTGTGAAGGCTCAGTTTTCGACGGGCGCGAGCTCGGTCTGGGTGTCGGCGCCCTCTGAAGGGGCAGGCCCAGCCGTGCCCAGCAGCGCCGGCAACTCGGACATCGAGACCAGGACCTGGCGTGGCTTTGACCCCTCGTATCCGGAGATGATGCCCCGGCGCTCGAGCATGTCAATCAGGCGCCCGGCGCGCGTGTAGCCCACCCGCAGGCGCCGTTGGATCATCGACACGGAAGCCGTTTCGGATTCGACGACGATTCGGGCTGCGTCAGCCAGCAGGTCGTCCTGGTCGGGCGAGAACTCGCCGTCGCCTCCCTCGAGCATCCCGTCGGGGGACTTGTCCTCCAACAGCGCCAAATCGAACTCCGGCTCGCCCTGCTTGGCCCAGTGGACGGTCACGCGGGCGATCTCCTCCTCCGTCAGGTAGGCGCCCTGGATGCGCTGCAGCTTCGAGCTGCCGACGGGCCGAAAGAGCATGTCCCCCTTGCTCAAGAGCGTCTCCGCCCCGCCCGTGTCCAGGATCACCCGCGAATCGACCTGCGAGGCGACGGAGAACGCGATTCGGGAAGGGATGTTGACCTTGATCAGGCCCGTGATTACATCCGTGGACGGGCGCTGCGTGGCCAGCACCAAGTGGATGCCGACGGCTCGCGACTTCTGGGCCAGGCGGGTGATCGACTCCTCCACTTCGGCGGACGCGACCATCATCAGGTCCGCCAGCTCGTCGATCACGCAGAGGATGTAGGGGAGCGGTGGCTCCCCTTCCTTGCGCCGCGTCTTGTTCAGCTCAATCAGGTTGCGGGCCTTGGCCTCGCCCATCACCTGATAGCGGCTCTCCATCTCGCCGATCAGGTTGCTCAGGACGACCGCGGCCAGCTTCGGGTTCGTGACTACCGGAGTCATCAGGTGGGGCAGCGTCTCGTAGTGGTTCAGTTCAACCCGCTTCGGGTCGACCAGGACCAAGCGCACCTCGTTCGGCGACGCGTGCAGGAGGATCGAGCTGAGGATTGCGTTGATGCACCCAGACTTGCCTGCGCCGGTGGTGCCGGCAACCAGGATGTGCGGCATCTGGGCGATGTCCGTCCAGCATGCGTGCCCGGAAACGTCCTTGCCGAGCCATGCGACCAGCGGCGAAGCGCCCTTCGGCCTACCTTCGTAGATGTCGCCCAGGCGGACCATGCGCCGGCGCTTGTTCGGCACCTCCACGCCCACGGCCTTCTTGCCGGGAATCGGCGCGAGGATGCGGATGTCCGTGGCGGCCAGCGCGTACGCCAGGTCGTCCTTCAACTGGTTCACCTTCGACACCTTCGTGCCCGGCGCGAGCTGGAACTCGTAGCGGCTCACGTGGGGACCGGAGACGACGCCGACCATGCGCGCTTCGACGCCAAAGTGCTGTAGCGACTCGAGCAACGCCTTGGCCGTTGTCTCACGGTCCTTCGGATCGGGGCCGGGATCCCCCTTCCCGCGCTCGAGCAGCTGGGCTGAGGGCATCACGTAGTCGAGCTCGTCCGAAACGGTGATTCCGTCATTGCGGCGCTCGCCCATTGGCGTCAGATCCTCAGGATTTGGGTCGGGCAGCTCCATTAGCTCGGCGGCTTCGGCCCGCTCGAACGCTTCGCCCTCGGCGACCGTTGCGAAGCTCTCCGTCGCAGGTGGATCGTCTGGGGAGGCCGGGCGGTCCACCGGCACGTCAGGTTCGAACGCGTGATCGTCCCCCGGCGGCGCTTCGGGCTCGGAGTTCCAGAAGGCCTTGCCTTCCAACGGCTCGGAGCCCAGCACCTCAGTCACGTTGGCCCGTGTGATCTGGATGTCCGCATCGTCGGGCTCGGACCAGCCGCTGGGCGGCGTTCCCACGCGGGTCCGGCGAACAGTTCGCGTCATCTCAGCGGTAGCATCGTGCGCCCTCCGCGCCGCGCCTCCGGCGCCCCGGACCAGGTTGGCGATCGTCATTCCGGTCAGGAGCAGGAATCCGGAAATCATCAGGAGCGCGGCCAGGATGTGCGCGCCCAGGCGTTGGAACAGGGTTGTCGACGCCCAGTAGAGAGCCTCCCCCACCACGCCGCCGTGCGACTCATGGAAGGCGGGCTCGAAGTAGCCATGGCGAAGCGGCCGATCGGGACCCAACCCGAGCGTGCCGGCGGCGAATGCCAACAGCAGCGACAGCATCACCAGGACGGCGCCGACGTTGAGGGCGCGCGGAGCCTTCATCATCGGGCGGGCGATCAGGGCCAAGCCCAGGCCAAAAAGGGCAAACGGGACCACGTATGACGCCTGGCCCAACAGCGTGGCCAGCGCGGTCTCGAGCCAGCCCCCTACGCGCCCGCCGTCCCAGCCCATGTAGAGGACGAACGCAGCGTAGACGCCGGTTGCGACCATCACCAAGCCGATCAGGTCGAAATGACGCTGCTCCATTCCTTCCCACACCTGGCGGGCGCGCTGGCGGGCATCTGGCCTTCTCTTGACCGGGGCGCGGCTCATGCTCGCGCTTATGCGCGCAGGCGTCTTGGTCGTGCGTCTGGGCATCGCAGATGCAGTTCGACGTCGACGGCCCCTCCCCTGCGCGAGCCTAACATTCCCCTAAATGTTCTGTCGAAACTTACGTGGCGCCCGTACCCTTGATTGGATGCTCGAAAATGAGGCCAGCACCGGGCGCGTTTTGATCGTTGAGGACGATCAGGAGATCGCCGGCGTCCTGCGCCGTACCCTGCGCCAGGAGGGACATGAAGTCCGCACGGCTGCCGACGGCGAGGAAGGCCTGACCGCCGCTGCGGAGTTCCTGCCCGATCTGGTGATCCTCGACCTGGGCCTCCCCAAGCTTGACGGAGTCGAGGTGTTGAAGCGCCTGCGCCGCGACGACGATGTCCCCGTCCTGATCCTGACGGCGCGATCCGAGCTGAACGACCGGGTGTCCGGACTCGACACCGGCGCCGATGACTACCTGGTGAAGCCGTTCGAGCGGCAGGAACTGCTCGCGCGGCTGCGAGCGCTGATGCGCCGCCGCCCACCTCGCGGCGCCGCCGCTCTGGTCGTCTCCGATCTGAAGCTCAACCCGGCGACTCGCGAGGTCCAGCGCGGCGGCCGCGAGATCGACCTGACGGCTCGCGAGTTCGAGCTCCTGGAATACCTGATGCAAAACGAGCGCCTGGTGATCTCCCGCGAGCGCCTGCTCGAAGAGGTCTGGGGTTATGACCCGCTGGCGATGACCAACACGATCGACGTGTTCATCTCCAATTTGCGCCGAAAGCTCGAGGAGGGGGGCGAGCCGCGGCTGCTTCACACGAAGCGCGGGGCGGGTTACGTCATCCGTGGAGACCGCGGAGGCTGAGGCGTGCTCGGGCGCCTGCTGCCAAGCCCAATGCGGCCTGAGCGGTGGCCTGTTCGCTGGCGGCTCGCCGGTGTCTCGGCCGCGTTGACGTTCGTGATCCTCCTCTTGTTTGCCGTGGTTGTCGGCGGCTTGGCCAAGGACCGGCTTGAAAGCGACTTCAGCGAGGAGCTCGAACTGATTGCGACGCAACTCGCAGCGTCCGTAGACGTCAACCCGGTGACGGGGGGCCCCGGCATCCCCCGATCGGACCTTGCCCGGATCGCCACGGGCGCCGATGCGACGATCGCGCTCGTCAACGCTGATGGCGTTGGGCCAGTGGAGGGGGCAACGCCCGATAGCGGAGACCTACCACCCCCCATCCCTGGCACGGTACGAGTTGACAGCATGGAGGTGGTCACTCGAGCGGTTGAGCCCCAGCAATTCTCCGCAAGCTCACTTTCCTTCGAGCCGTTGTTCGTGCAATACGCGCGCGACCACAACGAGCTCGACGAAACGATCGGGCGACTGTGGCTGTTTCTCGGACTCGGAGTCCTGGGTGGCACCGTGATGGCGACGCTGGCGGGGCTTGCTGTGGCGAACCGGGCCATGCGACCGATCGCCGCACTCACCGAGACAGCTCGCAAGATCGCCTCCACCAGGGATCCCTCCTTGTCGATGCCGCAACCGGAGGCCGACGACGAGGTTGGGGAGTTGGCAGAGACCCTGGACTCGATGCTCGCCGAGCTTGACGCCGCCCGCACCGAGTCGCAGCAGATGGTCCAGCTCCAGCGAGAGTTCGTGGCGGACGCCTCGCACGAGCTGCGCACTCCGCTCACCAGCATTCTCGCCAACCTCGAACTCCTGAGCGACCGTCTTGGACCGGAAGGGGACGAGGGCGAGATGGTCGCCTCTGCCCTGCGATCCTCACGGCGCATGCGCCGCTTGGTCGGCGATCTCTTGATGCTGGCTCGCGCCGACGCCGGCCGGCTGGGCGAGCGCCGGCCCCACGAGGTGGGCGAGATCGCGCGAACCGCGATCGACGAGGTCCGCCCGGTCGCGGAGGCCCACCGCATGGAGCTGGACGCACCCGGCGCCGTCTGGGTGAGCGCCAACGCGGATGAGCTGCACCGACTCGTCGTGAACTTGCTCGACAATGCCGCTCGCCATACCCCACCCGGGACCAAGATCCGCGTCCGGGTCACGGCCGTTGACGGGCGTGCACGCCTGATCGTCTCGGACGACGGGCCTGGCTTGCCGGAAGGCATCTCCGATCACGTCTTCTCCCGCTTCGTGCGCGGCGACGGTCCAGCGGACGTAACCGCCGATGCCGGCGTGGGGCTCGGGCTCGCGATCGTCAGCGCCGTGGCGAAGTCGCATGGCGGCTCGGTTCAGGCAGGGGACGCGGAAGAGGGCGGCGCGCTGTTCGAGGTCAGCCTGCCCGCGATCGCCACACCCGCGGAAGCTCGCAGCGAACTTTCATCAAGCATTTAGCCGTCGTTTACGCACGGGCCTTACCTTCTCAAGGAGGACGAGACACCAGCTCGCCGGAGCCCCACGGACTCCAAGCCCGGCGAGCACTTGGCCGACAAGGCTAAGCGGGCCCGCCGGCTTTCCCCCTCCCCTGAAGCCGGCGGGCCCAACGTTTCCTGGCGGCGGTGAGCGAGGACTTCACCTCGACGACCGTCCCTCAGGCTCCCGGTTGCCCGAACCCGCGGATACCGCGGCTTTTAGCAACCACTTGCTCGGTGTCGCCTGGAGGAATGGCTTTGTCGAACCGTTGTGGTCGCCGTGTGCATTGCTGGCTTTGGCTGGTGTCGAGCCGGGCGCTGCGAATTCCAGGTGGCCGTGCGAACGCCCCTCAGACCTCCACCACCACCGGGACCACCATCGGGCGCCGCTTGAGTCGCTTGTAGATCAGCTCGGCGACGTCGTCGTGGATGTCTTGGCCGATCAGGTCCGGGTCCTTGATCTCGTCCAGCACTGCGTCGGCCAGAGCGGTGTCGACCGTCTTTTGGATCTCCTCGACCAGGCGTGCTGCATCCGCGTCCTCGATAAAAGGGACGCCACGGAAGATCACCTCCGGCGGCGCCGCTGAAGCGCCGTCCTCCGACGAGATCGTCGCGACCACGATCAGGACGCCATCGCCGGACAGGGCGCGGCGGTCGCGCAGGGCGACGTCGTCCGGATCGCCGATCTCGACGCCATCGACGAAGATCATTCCCGCCTTGAAATCTTCGGAAAAACGAGCGCCCTTCTCGTCGATGTCGAGCGCGAGCCCGTTGCGCCCCTTGAAGATGTCCTTCGGCGCCACCCCAACCGACTCCGCCAGCTCCGCGTGGAGGCGGATTCGCTTGTGGTCGCCGTGAAAGGGGAAGACATAGCGAGGCTTGGTCAAGTTCAGCATCAGCTTGAGCTCCTCGCGTGACCCGTGGCCGGAGACGTGGATCGGTGCATCCGCTGCCGTCACGACGGTTGCCCCGATCTCATAGATGCGGTCGATCGTCTTGTTGACGGATCGTTCGTTGCCAGGGACCGCCGTCGCCGAGAAAATGATCGTGTCGCCGGAATGAAGCTCGATGTCGCGATGGTCGTTGAACGCCATCCGCGTCAGCGCGGAAAGCGGCTCGCCCTGGCTGCCCGTCGAGACGGCGATTACTTTGTGCTCCGGGAAGCTCTCGATCTCCTTCGGCTGAATGAAGATGCCATCCGGCGCGTTCGCCATCCCAAGGTTGGACGCGATGTTGAAGTTCTTCCGCATCGAGCGCCCGACCAGCGCGACCTTGCGATCCAGCTTGGCGGCGGAGTCGATCACCTGCTGGACGCGGTGCACGTTGGAGGCAAAGCACGTGACGATGATCCGCCCCTCGCAACGGGAAAAGACTTCGGTTAGAGCCGGCCCGACCGTGCGCTCGGATGGCACCACGCCGGGCCGATCGGCGTTGGTCGAGTCCCCGCATAGGCACAGGACCCCCTCGGACCCGAGCTGGGCCAAGCGGGCCATGTCGGCGGGCTGGCCGTCAACAGGCGTGTGGTCGAAGCGGTAATCGCCCGTGATCAGGATGGCGCCAAGGGGTGTGTGGAGCGCGACGGCGCGCGCGTCGGGGATCGAGTGCGACATGTGGATCGTCTCGATCTCGAACGGCCCAGCCTGGGCGCGCTCGCCGGGAGCCAGGATCTTCAACGGCGCGTCGCGGATCTTCCGCTCCTCCAGCTTCGATCGCACCAGCCCCAGGGTCAGCGGCCCGCCATAAATCGCTCTCGGCATGCCAAGCTCGCGCAGGACATAGGGAACCGCACCGACGTGATCCTCGTGGCCGTGGGTCAGAATCAGCGCCTCGATGTCGTCGGCGCGCTCGCGCAGGCAGGTGAAATCCGGCAACACCAGATCGATCCCGGGCATCTCCGCCGTCGGGAACATGACGCCCGCGTCGACGATCACGATGCGCCCGTCCATCTCGACGGCGGTCATGTTCTTGCCGATCTCGCCGAGGCCGCCGAGCGGCAGGATGCGGACTGTGGCGCTAGGACTCATGCGGATACCTTTGCCACCCGCTCCACGGCGGCGCGAATCTGCTCCCGCTCAGTCTCCGAGGCCGTGACCATGGGCAGCCGGGCTTCGTCGGAGATCAACTCCTGCATCGCGAGGGCGGCCTTGACCGCCACCGCCGGCGGCGCGATTGTCAACGCCTCATAGAGCGGGCGCAATTCGTTCTCCAGTTCCCGGGCGCGGTCGTGATCACCGGACGACGCTGCGTCGTAGAGCGCGCGCATCCGCGGGCCCGCCACGTGCGAAGCGACCAGGATGCCACCGGTGCCGCCAAGCTCGAGGCAGCGGGCGAAGATCTCGTCGTTGCCGGCCAGGATGTCCAATCCCTCGATCGCACCCATTTGGTCGTTGTTGGCCTGCTTGACCGCGACGACGTTGTCATGTGTGGCGGCCAGGTCCGCAAGAAGCTCGGGTTCCAGGTTGATCACGGAGCGGCCGGGAATGTTGTAAAGGATCACGGGGGTATCGCCGGCCGCGTCGGAGGCGGCCGCGAAATGCGCGCGCAGCCCGGCCTCGTTGGGCTTGTTGTAGTACGGGGTCACGACCAGGACACCGTGGGCGCCGGCCTCGGCGGCGCGCCGCGTGAGCGCGGCCGTGTGCCGGGTGTCGTTCGATCCGGTTCCGCAGATCACCGTTGATCCGTCGCCGATCTCCTCGAGCACGACCGCCAGGAGCTCGAGCGTCTCGTCATCGGAAAGGGTAGGCGACTCCCCAGTGGTGCCGGCCACGACGACCCCGTGCGAGCCGTTCTCCACCAGGAAACGGGCCAGGCGGCGGGCGGCGGCCAGGTCAACCGGCCCATCCTCCGCGAACGGCGTGACCATCGCCGTCAGGACACCTTTGAAGCCCGCCATGCCTAATTCCTCTATCCCACCGCGCCCGCGCCCGTGAGCACGGCGTCGTGGCCCCACGGCTGGGCCTCTTCAAGCTGGGCGGCGACCGCGATCAGCAAGTCCTCGCGGCCGAGCGGGGCGACCAGCTGGACGCCCACCGGCAGGCCGTCGTCGGTCCGTCCCATGGGCAGCGAAATGGCAGGCTGGCCCGTGACGTTGAAGATCGCCGTGAACGCGCCGGAGGGCAGGGCGCGATCGAAGGCATCCATGGGGCGCTCGCCGGAATCGTCCCAGCTCCCGAGCGGCGACGGTGGCTCCGCCATCGTCGGAGTCAGGAGCAGGTCGAAGCCACCCTCGAACCAGAACGCGATCATCCGCGAAAGCCCCTGGTGGACGGCGACGTCGGCCAGGTAGCGTCCGGCGCTGCGGTCGCGGCCGATCTCTGCGAGCGCCCAGGTAAGCGGCTCGACGTCATCGGCCGTGATCTGGCGGCCGAGCACGATGCCAAGCGTGCTGAGCACGCTCGCCTGGCCTGCCGCCCAACGGGTCAGAAAGGTGTCCTGGATATCGATCCCGCCGTCTTCCCCGATCGCCTCCGTTGCATCCGTCGGCGAACCCGGGCTGACGTTGTGGCCCAGGGATTCCAGGAGCTTGGCGGTGCGCTCGGTGACCTCGACGCAAGCAGG
>Ga0183260_10000983_pt1 | contig 24154 bp, 23 predicted proteins | sample AntDrymUQ4972206_2_FD_129768 | JGI IMG/M metagenome (GOLD analysis project Ga0183260, IMG submission 129768) | Polar desert sand microbial communities from Dry Valleys, Antarctica - metaG UQ497 (22.06) (version 2) (version 2) | ecosystem: Environmental > Terrestrial > Soil > Desert | place... | reverse complement strand
GCCTGGATGCGGCGCGGGGAGATGCGGAACCAGCGGTACGGCGTGGCCAGCGCACGCGGGTCGAAGCCGGTGTGCGCGACGAACCGGTCACCCCGCTCCTGCGGCAGCGCGTCGATCTCGAGGCGCTCGACTCGCCCTCGATCATGGACACGTCGCGGGTGTGGCCCAGCCCCAGCCGAGCGGGCCGGGTGGCGGCCAGGTTCCTGCCGGTCGGGCTGTCCGTCGGCGTGGCCATCAGCAGCGCCTCGCCGTCCCAGTCGAAGGACAGCGGCACCAGGTACGGCGCACCATCCGCCGAGGCACTGGCCACCCATATATCGATGTCGTGGGTGAGCCATGCTCGGTGTCGCGACGACGCTGAGCGTGGTGGCACCCGCGGCGGTCACCTCGGTCAGCTTCGCCTCGATGTCCGGCACGTGCCTGTAGGCCACCGGTGAGGTCATGCCCTGCGGTCCACCGCCCGGCACCAGCCCGATGTGCTGGTCCGCGGCCTCGAAGCCGACGTCGGTGACGCCGGGGTCTGCGGCCGGCGGCTCCAGGAAGATGGACGTGCCGGGCTGGTCGGCGGGGCCAACGGTGATCCAGCGCATCCCGCATATCCCACCTCCCGCCGCGCGATCCGGCAGTATGTGCGGCACTCAGAGCGGACGACGGTCAGGCCTGCGCGATGCGGACGAGGTTGCCCGAGGGGTCGCGGAACGCGCAGTCGCGCGCGCCCCAGGGCTGGGACGCGGGCTCCTGGAGCACCTCGGCGCCCGACGCCCGGACCTTCTCGAACGTGGTGTCGAGGTCGTCGGAGCGGAAGATCGCAGCCTGCAGCGACCCCTGCGTCACGAGCGACAGGAGGGCGTCGCCCTCGGCCTGCGAACGACCGCCGTGCGGCTGGAACAGGACGATGTCTACGTCCTGCCCCGGGGCGCCGACGGTGACCCAGCGGAAGCCGTCGGACGGGACGTCGAGGCGGACCTCGAGGCCGAGCCCGTCGCGGTAGAAGCCGAGCGCGGCGTCGGGGTCGTGGACGGGGATGAACACTTGGGAGACGGTGACTGCCATGCGACAACCGTAGGAGCACCGACCCAGCGCGTGCTTCTCCGATCCTGCTCGGTGCCAGGGCGGGTCGGGCGCCCGGTGCGCCGGCACCGCCCCGTTCGGAGCCGACCCGTCGGCGCGGGTGGCAGCGCTCAGACCGTGACCGTGGTACGCCGCGGTCGCGTCGCGACCATGCTCACGCACGACGGAACGACCTCGCGGCCGCGGTGGTCGCGTGCGCGGTACTGCGACGGCGTCTCGCCGACGATCTCGGTGAAGCGCGAGCTGAACGAGCCGAGCGATGTGCAACCGACGGCGACGCAGGTGTCGGTGACCGACATCCCCTGACGCAGAAGAGCCTTCGCGCGCTCGATGCGCCGCGTCATGAGATAGGAGTAGGGCGTCTCGCCATACGCCGCACGGAACTTGCGCGAGAAGTGCGCGGGCGACATGAGCGCGGCACGCGCCATGGCCGGGACTCCGAGAGGCTGCGCGTAGTCGCGGTCCATGAGGTCGCGCGCCCGGCGCAGGTGCACGAGGTCGGCGATCTCCTCCGGCGTCATGCCGACGACGATACGCGACCGGTCGCTCCCACAGTCAAGAACACGGGTCGAGGCCGCCCCGAAGTGCTTCGATCCGCGTGGGCGGTGGATCGCGGATATCGCGCGGCCCTGGCGATACCAGCTACCCCCGCCGGGTACCTACCGATTGTCCCGGCGGAGGGTCTCACCGTCATCCCCTTCAGTCAGGGGTCGGTCCCCTGAGAGCCGCCGACGCGGGCCCCAAGACCGGGATCGAAGGTCTTCACCGCCCCGTTGCTAGCTCTGAGGACAGGGCGTTCCGCCGTCGTTGAATCCGCCGAACGTGTGGGTCCAGTAGTACCCGTATTGTGAGGTGGCCTGGTAGGCGCGTCCGATGCCCATCACCGCGTAGCTCGGGCTCAGCAGTTCTTTGTTATGTAAGAAAGAGTTCTTCCACTGAGTGAGCGTCGCTGCTGCGGTGGCGTAGCCCGCAGCGATGTTCTCTGTCTTGGTCGGGTACGAATAGCCGAAGGCGGCCATCCTCTGGTATTGATCTCGTCCGAGACTGTCGGTGTGGCTGAAGTAGTTCTTCTGCGCCATGTCACCGCTGTGCCACTTGGCGGCATTCGTGAGTGAAGACGACCGAAGCAGGGGTCCTAACCCGTTCTGGGCCCTGTAGCCGTTGACCAACCGACAGAGGGCGGCCTCTTCGTCAACGGCGGGGGGAACAGTGGTGGTCGTCGGCGGCCTGGTGGTGGTGGTGGTCGTCGGCCTGGTGGTGGTGGTGGTGGTCGGCACCGGCTGCAGGAGACAGTTGACGACGAAGTACTGGTTCAACCCGCCGTCCCAGGTCCGCTGGATCAGAGGCGCCCCGTCCTCCAGTGACGCACCGCTGACGTCCAGCACCTTGCCGCTCCGGAGGTTGACGAACACGGTGAGGTTCCCCACCTCGACCGGATTCCAAAGCTGGTTCATCGCTCCGTTCCAATCCCACTGGATCACCGGGGCGCCGTCTGCGGTCGAACCGCCCGCCACGTCGAGAACCTTGCCGCTACGGACGTTCTGGATCAGCACGAGGGTGCTGCCGTACGGGTGGATGAGGAAGCGCTGGTTGTTGCCCAGTCGCGGGGTCCGCTGGACGGCGGGGGCACCGTTGGCCAACGAGGCGTCGGAAATAGCGATGTTCCTGCTACTGCGCAGGTTGGTCAGGTTGCACGTGGGAGTGGAGGGGCTGCCGCTCGCCACGTGGGCCGGGAACAGGGCCACCGCCAACACCGAACACGCCAGGAGAAAGGAGAGTGGCAGTCGTCCCTCCAAGCTGCCGGACTTGGGCGCTTTCGATGTCACGAGACTTCCTTTCGAGGCCCTTTCGTCAGGGCGGTGAGACGGGACGGGACGCTCGCGTTCTTGGAGAGGGGGGCCTGCTCCGGTCCAATGACCTATCTGTAGTGAACCCCGCCAATGTCAACGTTGGGTCAAGGTACGATCAAGACTCGATCAATGTTGGCGGAGGTTCGCTCGATGGCTGAGGTCCGAGTCCTGGTGGTTGAGGATGAACCTTCGGCTCGGGACCTCGTGACGGCCATCCTGGAGGACGACGGCTACGAGGTCTGTGCGGTGGCCGATGGGTTCGCCGCCCTCGAAGCAGCGGCGACCTTCAAGCCCGATCTCGCCCTTCTCGACGGTGGCCTGCCCGGGATCCACGGAGGCGAGGTTGCCCGCCAACTGCGCCAGGTCGGCAACCTTCCGATCATCTTCGTGACCGGGGCCGACTCGGCGGAGGACCTCTACGGGGCGTTCAGGATGGGAGCCGACGACTACATCCTCAAACCATTCGACCCTGAGGAGTTGTCCTGGCGGGTGCGGGCCGTCCTACGCCGCAGCGGCCATGCCGTGGCCCAGGTGTGGGAGTGCGGCGACCTCGTTGTCGACGAAGGCACGCGGTTGGTGACCAGGGCCGGTTCGCCGGTCGCTATCACTGCGACGGAGTTCAAGATGCTCAGTGTTCTCGTGCGCAACCGCACACGGGTCGTGCCCAAAGGCCAACTGCTCAGCCAGGTCTGGGGATACGAGGCCGACGACCACCTGCTCGCGGTTCACATCAACTCTTTGCGCCGCAAGCTGGAAACTCACGGGCCGCGAATCGTCCAGACCATTCGGGGCGTGGGGTACGTCCTACGCCCTTGACGCCTACCGATCCAGGTGGCAACTCCGTCGAGGTCGTTCATCGCACCCAACACCGTCGCCGCTCGCCACGTGGGCTCCCCCAGCCCTCCGGGTGGTCGACCTGGTCTCCGAGCCCCAGCCTCGTCGGGGCCAGGTCCCACCTCCGGCTGTTGCGGGGGAGGGGAGCGCGTCGGCTCCGGGCTCCATCCGAACCTCGACGCTCCGGTCAGCGGCACCGGTCACGCGGAGGACCGCCACGGGCTTGACCTGGCCCCAAGGGCCGGGTTTACGGTCGGGTTGTACCGACGAGTCCTGAAGAGGAGATCCAGATGGCGACGTACCTCATGCTGATGAAGTGGACCGAGCAGGGAGCCTCCGACATCGCCGAGGCGAAGCGTGGCCGGGAAGCCGGAAAGAAGGCGGCGGCGGCCATGGGCATCAAGTGGAAGCAGTCCTACCTGGTGATGGGCAACGACTACGACGTCATCGTGGTCGTCGAGGCTCCCGACGAGGAGGCGATGGCCCGCTACGCGTTGCTCGGCCAGATGTCGGGTGCAGTGGAGACCAAGACGATCCGGGCGTTCACCGAGCCCGAGGCTGACAAGCTCGTTGGCTCGTTGTCGGAGTTCTCCAAACTGGTCGCCTAGCGATCAGTCGCCCGACGCCTCGGCGTTGGTGAGTCCGGGGGCTGCCCGGTAGGCACGTAAGGCAGAGCACGCACGACGAGGACGGCCACGTCGTCCTCGCTCCACCGAAGCGGCTCCCGGTCTCGGACGGCGGCGATATGCGAGGCCACGGTTGTCGCGTCGGCGCCGAGGGTGGCCGTGAGCTCCTCGCGGAGCAGGGCGTCGGGGCGCTCCCAACCGGGCCCTCGGACCTCGACCAACCCGTCGGTGAAGAAGACGACGGTGTCGCCCGTTTCCAGCTCGTAGTGGCGGTCGTGGAGATCGGGGTCGGCGAAGAGGCCGATGGCCGTGCCCGGCTCGCACAGCTCGATGATGCTCCCGTCGGGGCGGACCAGCAGGGGGAGAGGATGGCCGCCCGACGCCAACGTCAGTTGGCGCCCCCCGGCATGTTCGCGGAAGCGGGCGTACACCACGGTGCAGAACCGCTCGGGGTGCTGACGCAGCATGGCCTCGTTGAGGACGGCCAGAACCCGGCTGGGCTGGCTCTCCCTCATGGCCGCCGCTCGCAGCGTATAGCGGGCCAGCGCCGTCACCGCGGCCGCCTCCGGCCCCTTCCCGCACACGTCGCCCATGGTGCAGCACCATTCGCCGGGCGCCGTCTGGAACACGTCGTAGAAGTCGCCGCCCACATCGCTGGAGGTGCCCGCAGGGCAGTACTCCGCTGCCAGCTCGAGCCCCGGGATCTCGGGGAGGTGGGGCGGCAGGAGGCTGGCCTGCAAGGTGCGGGCGACGCGGGCGATACGCTCGCTCGACTCCTCGAGCGCCAGACGGGTCTTCACCTGCTCGGTGATGTCGCGGAGGAAACCGGTGAACATCGCCGGGCCCGGAAGCGCCACCCGGGTGACCGTGAGCTCGACGGGGAACTCGGAGCCGTCGCGTCGCATGGCCGGGACTTCGATCCGCCGGCCGAGCACATTCCCCTCCCCGGTGGTGAGGTACCGGTCGAAACCCTGACGGTGGGCATCCCGCAACGACGGGGGGATGATGGCGTCGGCCAGAGGCCGTCCGACGACATCGTCCCGGCGGTAGCCGAAGATGCGCTCCGCAGCCGGATTGAACTCCACGACGTGCCCGTCGTCGTCCATCGTCACGACGGCGTCGAGGGCGGAGTTCACCATGGCCGTCTTGAGCGCTTCGCTCTCCTCCAGCGCCGCGCGCGAACGGGCCAGCTCCGCAGCTCGGTCCTGGGCCTCGGCGAGCGCCTGCTCGAGGCGCACGAACTGGTCGCGAACCGTCTGCTCGCTCACGGTGAGCAGCTCGTTCAGGCTGGCCGCCTTTGCCTCTCCGGGAGGGAGCATGGCCAGCTTCACGCTCAGGGCGATGGACCGGAAGAGGTCGGCGGTGTCGCGCGAGATGGGCACCCGCGAGAAGAGCACGACGACGAAGAGCTCTCCCTCGGGCAGCCATCCTCCGAAGCCCAGCACCGACCTGATCCCATACGGGTGCACGAAGTCGTCCTGGGCGGGAATGTGCGGGCTGCCGCGGGCGTCGGCTACGTAGAAGACGTTGAACATGTGCTGGTTCTGGTCGGTGAAGATCTCCGGATGCGGCTCGAGGAACCCCTCCACCTCGACGCCCAACTGCTGTAACAGCTGGTGGACCATCGGCATGGAGCGCACCGTTTCCCCACTGAGAAGGGGGAGAACCCGGTGGGAGAGGGAGGCCCGGGGATCGTTCCACTCCGGTTCGACCCCGGCGGTGCCGAGAAGCGTAAGGCACTTGAGCGCAGACGCGACCTTCGTACCGACGGTGCCGGCCACGATCTCCTGCACGTCGGGCTCGAGCTGGTCGAAGCGCAGGGTCTGGTAGTAGCGCACGAGCGCGCACGAGGGCTGGCCCGTGGACTTGTCGACCAAGTGGTCACGCAGATAACGGACGACTGCGTCGGCCGCGTGGGTGACCGATCCAGCCGTGCTCGCCACGCGTCGGAGCCCGATGCGGCACTCGACCATGTCGGCTCCGGTGAACGCCCGCAGATCGAACACTTCGCGCGAATGTATCGGGGACCGCCCGGTTGGCCCTCGGGTGCCGACCGGTACCGGGAGGGGTCAGCGGATCGGGGGCACCTCCGTTGGCGGGGTGGTCGCCCGGCGCCGGCCGGTGAGCGGCCGCTCGGGATGGAGCAGGCCGTACTCCTGGTCGGCGTGCGGGGAGAAGAGGTCGTGGGCCACGAACCGGCTGCGGGTGTCGGCCACCGAGAGCGGGTCCGGCTTGTGGCGGGCGTTGAAGAACGGCTCCTCGTAGATGAAGGTGCGGTCGACGCCGAGGTCGGACAGAACGGTGGACATCTCCTCGATCATGGCCCCGTTACCGACCAGGTAGTAGCGCTTGCCGCCGAGCGTCTCGAGCAGCGGTGGCACCGACTGGGTGATACGCCCCCGCAGGCCGGGCCAGTCGCGGGGAGGCTCCGAGAGGGAGATGTGGTAGCTGAACGCGTCGTGGCGGGCGGCCACTGAGTCGAGCTGGTCGAGCAGGCAGATGTCGGTCTCGAGCCGGAGTCCCCAGTACAGCCGTACCGGCCGCTCGTATCCCCGGTCCGCCAGCACGTGGGCGAGGGAGACGAACGGCCCCACGCCGACACCCGTGGCCAGGAGGATCAGCTCCTCGTCGTCGGTCTTCGGAATCAGTGACCGCCCCAGCGGACCGCGGAAGGCGATGACGTCGCCGACTCCGAGGCCCCCGAGGTAATAGGACAACGGGCCTTCCGGCACCAGGCGGATGAGCAGCTGGAACGTCCGCTCGTCGTTCGGCGTCGAGACGATGCAGTATGGCGTCCGTCGGATGCCATAGCCCTCCACCTCGGCCTGGATCCCCACGAACTGGCCGGGCCGGAAGCGGAACACCGTGTTGTCGATGACGCGGAAAGAGATGCGCACCGTACCGGTGGACGTGAGCGTCTCGTAGGCGGTGACCTCGGCCCGACGGTCGTAGTGGTCGACCCGCTTCAGCTTGCGCTCGGGAGCCCCTCGCGAGAGCGGGAGCGGGCCGTCGGCCTGTGGCACGGCGTAGATGTCGGACGGCGCGGACGCCGGGATGACGGAGTCGGCGACACGACCCGTCTCGGGATTCCGATCGTCAGTGCTCATACGCCCCGCAATGCCGACGGCTACGGGTTTCGAGGATACCGGCCCTCGGCTGTCCTGCCACGCCGGGGTGCGCCCATGGGCGTCGCCAGGCCACCGGGACGGCGCCTACGATCCGAACATGGTCGATTACGACGCGACCACCGCTCTGCTGGTGGTCGACGTGCAGAACGACTTCGCCGATCCGGCGGGAAGCCTCTACGTGAGCGGCGGCGAGCGCTTGGTGGAGGTTGTCAACGGACACGTCGACCGGGCCGCCCGTGCCGGCGCGATCGTCGTCTACACCCAGGACTGGCATCCGGGGTCGACCCCCCATTTCCAGAAGGACGGGGGCGTGTGGCCCGTGCACTGCGTGGGCGGGACCTGGGGTGCGCAGCTGCAGCCGTCGCTACGGGTGGTCGAGCACGGCGATGTCATCAGGAAGGGCACAGGAGGGGAGGACGGCTACTCCGCCTTCTCGGTCCGTGACCCGCAGAGCGGCGTGGTCAGCGGAACGGAGCTCGACGACCTGCTCCGCCGGTCGGGGGTCCGCGGCGTGGTCGTCGTGGGGCTGGCCACCGACTACTGCGTGAAGGAGACGGCGCTCGACGCCGTCAGACGGGGGCTCGAGGCGACGGTCGTGCGTGACGCGGTGGCGGCGGTCGACCTCGAGGCCGGTGACGGCGCGCGGGCCCTGGACGAGATGGACGACGCCGGCGTGGTGTTGTCCGACTCGTAACCTGGAGTCAGGCGCTATTGGACTTCGACGCCGAGGGGGTTGCCGCCGTCGCCCGGCCCCGTGCGGCCGGCCCAGCGGGTGAGGTGCTGCAGGTCTGCGGCGGTGAGCGTCTCTTGCTCGACGAGCTCGTCGGCGATGTGTTGAAGATCCTCGCCGTTGTCGCTGAGGATGGAGCGGGCGGCCTGCTCGGCCTTGGACAGCAGCTCCCGCACCTCCTTGCCCCCCTGGTCGTCGGTGGCCGGCCGCTTGTGGTCGGGCACCTGATCGGCGAGCTCGAAGCGACCGGTCATGGCCAGTCGCTCGACCATGCGGCGGGCGAGGGCAGCGGCGTGCTCCAGGTCGTCCTCGGACCGGGTGCTCGGCTGACCGAAGACGTTCATCTCCGCGGCCCGGCCCCCGAGCAGCACGATGAGCTGGGCCATGAGCTCGCGCTTGGTAACGACCTCGCGGTCATCGGCCGACGACCATGGCGAGCGTTCGAACGCCCCTGCCCGGCCGACGATCGAGACTCGCGACGGAGGCTTGACCCCTCTCAGGAGCACCGACAACAGGGCATGGCCGGCCTCGTGGACGGCGACGAGCTGCTTCTCCTCGTCGGTCATCAGCTTGGTGGCCCGCATCCCCGTGATGACCCGCGAACACGCCTCGTCGACGTCTTCGGGCGCCACTCGGTCGCGGTGGCGACGGGCGGCGAGGAGACACGCCTCGTTGACGATGTTGGCCAGCTCGGCGGCGGTGAGGCCGGCCGTGTTGGCGGCGATGTCGGCCCAGTCGACGCGTCGGGACACGGGGCGCCGGGACGCGTGGAGCTCGAGAATCTTCTCCCGGCCGTCGCGGTCGGGCCGGTCGACCTGGATACGGCGGTCGAAGCGGCCGGGTCGGAGCAGGGCCCCGTCGATGAGCTCGGGGCGGTTGGTGGCGGCGAGGATGAGCACGCCGGAGACGCCGCCGAAGCCGTCGAGCTCCACGAGGAGCTGGTTGAGGGTGTGGTCGAACTCCCGGTCGCCGGTGACGTCGGCGTTGCGGGCCCGCCCGATGGCGTCGAGCTCGTCGATGAAGATGATGGCCGGGGCTTCCTTCTTGGCCGCATCGAAGAGCTGGCGGACCCGGGCGGCCCCCAGGCCGACGAACTTCTCGACGAAGCTGGTGGCGGAGACGAAGTAGAAGGGCACGCCGGTCTCCCCGGCCAGGGCCCGGGCCAGGAGGGTCTTGCCGCACCCTGGAAGGCCGTAGAGCAGGATGCCCTTCGGCAACTCGGCCCCCAGTGCCTGGAACCGGTGGGGGTCGGACAGGTACTCGGTGACCTCCCGCAGCTCGGCGATGGCCTCTTCGAGCCCGGCCACGTCGGCGAAGGTGACGACCTGACGCGTCGAACTGACGTCGTCGGCCATTCCCACCTGGAACGGCGTCTCGGCGCCTCCACTGGTGGCGGGGACGGCGGAGGTCTTCCTCCTCTTGGGGTTGAGGCGGGACAGACCTCTCCGAGGATTTGTCATTCGAAGGGTTACGATAGTCGCCCCCAGGATGACGAAGAACGACACCAGGACTTCGGGTCGGGTGAGGATGTCGCCGTCGATCACATGGCACTCCGGGAGAGCAGTCCACCAGGATCGCGCACTTGGGCACCCCTCGATGACCGCACCGTCAACCGAAGGGGGCCGTGCGTGGTAGTCCTGGAGCGGTGACCACTGCCGTGGGATCCGGCTCGGGCCTCTTGCGGTTCATCCGGTACGCCTTCATGCCCAACCACCTGGGCTACTGCGGGGGCAACGAAAACGAGGTGCTGCTCGAGCACGCCTCCGAGGGCCGGTCCGACGAGCGCCTGGCGCCTTTGCTCGGGAGGTTCACGGGGGCGGTGCCCTACCTGCGCACCATCGCGGTGGCCGCCGGGATCGCCGACCCGTTCGACGACAGGGTGGTCGAGGCCTATTGGCTGGGCAACGACCTGCTGGCGGCGGTGGAGGCGGACGACCTGTACCGCTCGCTCGAGGAGCGCTTCGGCCGCCAGCTCACACCGAAGCTACGGGAGCAGGTCCTGCGCAAGCCTCCCCAGGGGGCCAAGCCGTACCACCTTTTCCACGTGGTCGACGTCTACCGCAACCTCGAGAGCGCCGAGGTGGGGATGGCGGCGATGGAGAGCTGCCGGGTGAGCTGGGGAACGGTCACCGCTGTCGAGGGTGCCAGTCTTTCCGTCCGTCGCCAGCCGCTGGTGACCGGCTCGGGCGGCCTGGAGCTCGGCCCGTCACGGCTCGAACGCGTGCAGCGCAGCCTGCTCGACCGGGGCTTCGTCGACGACGTGCGGGTCGGCGACTGCGTTTCGGTCCACTGGGGCTGGGCCTGCGAGGTCCTCGACGAAGCCAGGCGAACCAACCTGCAGCGCTGGACCGAGTACCACCTGCGCCTGGCGAACCAGACCCTGTAGGCGCTCAGCCGGCCGAGCAACCTCCGGTTGCGACGGAGATCAGAACTGGGTGACGGCGGCGGCGTCGGGCGTGGCGGCGGGCGCCGGCTTGGTGGAGCGGGGCTTGGCCGGGCCGGCGCTGACGATGGCCACGGTGGTGCCGGCGTCGACCCGGCCGAACAGGTCGGCCTCGTCGGCCTCGGTCATCCGGATGCAGCCATGGGAGGCGCTGTAGCCGATGGAGGACGTGTCGGACGTGGCGTGGATGAGGATGCCGGAAGCGTTGAGGGCCAGGGCCTTGGTCCCCAGCGGGTTGTTCGGCCCAGGCCCGATGGTGGCGGGCATGCTGGCCGACCAGGCGCTGCGTGGGTTGGTCCAGGTGGGGTTGACCAGCTTGGAGTTGATCCGCCAGATACCGGGGGGCGTGGCGAACTTAGCCTCGCCGGTGGCCACGGGCCACGACTTCGCGATGCGGCCCTTCTCGTAGAGGTACAGCATGTTCTCGCCCGTGCGTACGAGGATCACCTTTTCGACAGCAGCCACCCCGACCTGGGGCTCGAGCGTCTTGGTGACGAGGTCGACCGACGGCGCCCCCGCCTTGGCTCCGTCGACGACGGCGGCCCGGGAAGCGTCGACGTCGAGCTCACGACCGGTCTTGGGCGGCACCACCGACACCCAGCCGCTCGAGATGTCGACCTTGGCGTTGGTGGGCGCGAGGTTGACCGACTTGGTCGCCTGGTCGAGCAACGACGAGACGTCGCCGTCGCCCCACTCCGGCGCCACCGCCACGTTGGGCCCGCCGCCTCCGAAGACCCGGCGCCACACCCGCTGGACGAGGTTGCCGTCGTTCGACCGCTTCATGGCGGAGCGCACGGCTTTGTCCACGTCGACCCGCAGCCCGAGGTCCCACGCCGTCGTCTTGGTGGCGAACTGCTCCCCGGCCTTCACGTTGATGGGCCGGCGCAGCGGGTCCTCGATGCTGGTGCGCACCGCGCCCAGCGCCCCCTCGTAGCGGAGGCCGCCGACCGGGACGCCCCCCACGATGGTTTCGGGCAGCATCTTCTTGGATGCCTTGTCGTCGTAACTCACGGCCCAGGCCGAGGTACCGGTGATCATGACGACGGCCGTGATCACGGAGATGACGATCACAGGGTGACGGCGAGCGAGAGTCATCGTCGCTCCTGCGGGGGTTCCGAGCTGCCTTGCTGGTTGCCCGCGAACTTTTCCGCGACTTGTTCCGCCGACTTCGCCATTACCATGGAACCAGGATACCTGACAATTCTCACCGGCGGTCAGCGGGTTCTCAGGGGGCGAAGCGGGCCCGGATGCGCCCGGGCAGGAGGCGGAGCAGCAACGAGAGGTCCTCGGCCCCGAGGGCCCGGGCTGCTCCCAGGAACGTGGCCGCCCCGGCCGTTCCGGCGGCGACGACTTCGACCAGGGCCCGCCCGCCTCCCGGTCCCATCAACGACCGCACCACCGCCTGCACGGCCACCATGACGAAGGCGGCGGCGGCCGTGGCGGCGACCGCCTTGGCGAGCTCCCTAGCCGTGCGCGATCTCTCGAGGCCACCGACGCGCCGGACGAGCAGGACCCCGGCGACGACGGCGGCGACCGCGTAGGAGAACGAGTGGGCCAGCGCCAGGCCACGGACCTCGAGGGAGGGGAAGAGCGCGAGGGCGAAGGCGACGTAAGCGGCGTTGGAGACGATGTTCACCAGCATCGGGGTCCGGGCGTCCTGACGGGCGTAGAAGGCCCGCAGGAAGAGAAGGAACACCGAGAAGGGGACGAGCCCGATGGCGAACATGTCGAGCACGTCGGCCACAAGGGGGGTGCTGGCCGAGCTGGTCACCCCGTGCTCCAGCAGTGTCTCGACCAACGGCCTCGACAGCACCAGGTAGGCGGCCGTCGCCGGCAGCAGCAGGAGGGCGGTCGAGCGCAGGCCGCCGGCCAGCCATGACCGGAACCCGTCGGTGTCGCCGTCCACATAGCGGGCGGACAACGTCGGGACCAGGGCTGTCATGATCGAGACCGCCACGATGCCGTAGGGGAGTTGGAAGAAGGCGAAGGCGATGAAGAAGGCGGTGGGGCCGCCCTGTACCCCGTTGGCCAGGTAGAGGGCGATCCCGAAACCGATCTGGTTGACGACGACGTAGCCGACGGTCCACCCCGACAGCCGGGCCAGCTTGCGCACGACCGGATGGCGAAAGTCCACCGCCAGCCGGAGCCGGCCAGGGAGGCGGCGGACGAACGGCCAGTGGACCATCGCCATGGTGGCCACCCCGGCCGTGGTACCCAGGGCGAGGAGCAGCCGCTGGCCGAAATTGGCGCCGAGGCTGGCGTCGGTGGGAGTCCCGTCGACCACGACGGCGAAGGCGACGCAGGTGGCGATCAGGATGAGGTTGTTGAGGACGGGGGCGAACATGGGTACGGCGAAGCGGTCGTGGGCGTTCAGCAGGGCTCCGGCGAGGGCGGCGACGCCGTAGAGCGCCACCTGGGGCGCGAAGAACCGCAGAAAGAAGGTCGCAACCGCCTGTTGGTCGGCGGCGGCGGTGCCCGAGAGACGGAGGGTGAACAGCTTGACGATCCACGGCGCCAGCACGACGGCCACCGCGCTCAGAGCGACCAGGATGACCATGCAGACGCTGAGAAGCACCGAGACCGAGCGCCAGGCGTCGTCGTGGTCGCGCGTGCGCAGCTCCTGGACGAGCACGGGGATGAACACCGAGCTGAGCACGCCACCGAGCACCAGCTCGTAGAGCACGTTCGGCATGGTGTTGGCGATGTTGTAGCTGTCGGCCAACCGCGACTCGGCCACGCCCAGGGCGAAGGCGAGAGCGATCAGCCGCCCGAGACCAGTGATGCGGGACAGGGCGGTGCCGACCGCCATCACCGCCGCCGAGCGCCCCAGTCGCTCCGCACCAGGGGGGCCCGGGGGCGACTCCTCGCCACTCATCCCGCCGGAGGCTACAAGACGGGTGTCACACACCAACGTGCGGGACGGTTGGGGGGGCCGTCGGAGGGGAACCTAAGAACCGAGCAGAGGTCCCAACCCAACTGCCTGCCCAGACCACCGAGGCCCGTCCAGAAGGGGGCGGTATCGCAGAGGAGGAGTTCTGGCCGTCATGCAGCTCGTGCTTTCGATCTGCCTCCCCCGTGACCGAACGGGGATCCCGGTAACTCGCCACATCATCCGCGACGCCCTGCGGGAGGTGGGAGTAGCCGACGACTGCGCCCACGACATCGTCGTCGCCCAGAGCGAGGCCTGCACGAACGTCATCGACCACTCGGGTCCGGGCGACCAGTACGAGGTCAGGGTGGAGATCAGCGACGAGCGCTGCGTCATCAGCGTGGTCGACACCGGCGACGGATTCGATGCCGTCAACCTCGCCGGCGACCTCGACCTCGACTCCGAGCGGGGCCGGGGAATCCACCTCATGAAGGCACTGGTCGATCACGTGCACTTCGAGTCGCGACCGGACTCGGGTACGGCCGTCTACCTCGAGAAGAACCTCCGCTTTCGCCCGGGCTCACTGATGACGCGCCGCCTCGCCGAAGAGGCTGGGGGCAACTGAGGGATCGGATGTCGTCATACGCGGCGGACCGCCGCGGTGCCACTTTCGCACCCCACTGATGCGATACCGGTTGCTTCGATACGCCCCGCGGGGGCGGTCCGGACTTAGATTGATCGGTCCCTCGCTCCCGACCGCCTGGGTGTCGGGCGACAACAACGCCGTCCCGGCATACGTCTCGGGTGCGACGAACCCTGTTTATTTGGAGCCTTCGCCCTGGCGGTTTCGTGGCGGTCGTTCCGCTGCGCCGCGTTCCCGGGAGTTTTGGGTTGGGACCGTCGTTACCAGCTCGGGCGCGGGCGCGCACAGCCCGGGGAGCATTCGGCTTACCGGCCGGGCTGCGCTTGCTTGGCGCTCAGCGGCGTCGGCGGCGCCACGCCGACCCACAACCGCACCCGCCGGGCGCGCTCGGCAGTCAGCTCGTACTCCTCCCCGTCCGGTGAACGAACGGCGCCGCGATCGCAGCACTTCCTTCCCGCTGAATCCTCGCGCCTCAGCCGGCGGTCCGGTCCCGCCCCCAGCTACTGCGAACACGATCGACCCGAGGAAGACGACGACTGACAATCCCGCGATCAGGGGCCCGGCGACCACGTAGTCAAGGCCGAAGAAGAACAAGCCTCCACTGAGAATCACCAGCGCGACGGTGCCAGCGAGCGCGACGGCGAGTGCTGCGAACCCTCTTGTCTCAGATCGCCGCCGCCACCCTGCCATGAAGACAACCGGACTGAGGGCTACGGCGGCTAGCGGCGTGACGGACAGGTCGCCAAGCCAGCTTGGGCCGTGAAGCGGCGTGGGCTGGCGATCAAGGACAGCAACACGGGTCCACCGGCCATCAGGCGATCGGTGAAGAGCGCCCTCATTCCCCATGGCGACGACAACGTGGTCGCCGTCGGACCGGCTAACGATCGCCACCGTGTGAAACCAGTCGGCTGCGTGGGCGCCGCACCCGCCGACCGCCCGCTGCTTGATCCGCCGGCGTTGCTCCTCGCTGAACGCAAACTACGTGGCAAAGCTGCCTGAGGGTTGCAACGAGTGCTCGACACGGTCATCGCCCAGCCGGAAGCATCCGAGGTTTGGCGAACACGCCTCCGTCGCGAACGAGGGGGCCGCCGGAGGCATGTCTGAGGTGCTCACCCACGTCGCGCCACCATCCCGGCTCCTTGCCCAGCGTAGTGCCGGGACCGCTTCTCTTTCGCCGTCGTACGTCTCGTCGTACACACGGGCGAAGGCGGTCTGATCGTCGGCAACAACGAAAGCGTCAACGGTGGCAGGCCTCACGCAGCTCGTCGCAGACATCGCGAACACTGCGACCATCGCCGACGACAGCGTGAGAACCTGCTGCGGGATGAGCGCTCACGCGCCCTCGGGACGCCCCGGCTCGCCATGCGGTAGGCCGGATAGATAGAGCATCATCAGGCTGAGTAGGTCGGTCGGATCCCGCAGGGTGGTCCCACCGATAAACGGCGCAGCCAGATCGGTGGCGACAGGAACGGTCTTGATCGCAGCAAGACCCAGGCCCGAGACGCAGCAAGCGAACTGTGGACGTCCGGTCAGTGCGGTGACGGCAAACGCGATGAGGAACACGCCGGCGAAGTCGCTCAGCTTCCCCGTCAACGCACCTGGCGCATGACCTTTCAAGAGGTGGTCGTTGACCGCGAGCACGACAAGAAATCCCGTGAAACAGGGATGAGCCAGCAGTCGCCATCTCACGGCAATTACGGTACGGCTCACATCGTGCTCGGTGGCTTCGTGTCAACACGGGAAGCGTCGTGAGTACCGCTGACGGCGCCAGCACGCCACGGTCGAGCGCGACACCGCCATCGCCATGTCGGAGCTGATCCGCCAGGCCCGCCAGGAGCCCCCTCTGCCGCCCGTCGTGCCCATCGAAAGGGCCGCCCGGACGCGGCGTTCGTGACCTTCATGCTTGACCCCGCGTTCCAACACGGGAGGATCGGGGTCCCGGTCCGCCGCGCTGGGCTCGTGTCCTATGCCTGGCTTGACGCTGCAGCGACAGTGTCCTCGCACGCGTATCGTTGACCATGGCCCGAACCGCGCCGGCCGTCTACGACGTCGACGACCTGGACTGGCTGCGGACCGAGCTGGGCGTGCCTCGCATCGAGCTCGACCCGTGGGGGAGCCTCATCGTGACACCTGCCAACGACGCCCACGAGATGGCCGTCGCCCTCCTCGTCGACCAAGCCCTTCACCAGCTGCTGCTCCCGCCCGGCCACGTGTTCACCGGGATCCCCTGGAAGATCCCGGGGGGCAGCGGCTACCTCAACGTTCCCGATCTCACCGTGCTCGACGACGGGTGGCGGCGGGTGGGCGAGGAGGCCTTCGATCCTCCGCCGCTGTTGGTCGTGGAGGTCGCATCCCCCTCCACCCGCCGGGCTGACCGGGGCCACAAGCTGGCCGACTACCGCCTGGGCGCCGCCGGCGTGTACGTGCTCGTCGACCTGCCCGCGACCGAGGGCGACGACGCCCTGTTCGAGATCCACGACTTCGTCGCCGCGGTCACGGCGACGAGCACCAATGTGGCCGAGCTGGTGGTGGGCGGCCAGTCGCTGCGGTTCGCCTCACCGGCCTGGCCGTCCCCCGTAGCTGACTACCTCGGCCGATGCCGTGGTGACCACGGGCTCGTAGCACGCGTAGAGGGCGCTGCGCGATGGGTACGGGTTGCGAAGGAGGGGGCGATGTCTATGAAACGGGCCTTGACGTGACCTTCAACCCGATCTGTTAGGTCACGCCGGGGCTCTGCGGCTGGCTCAAAAAGCGGGGATCCCCTCTGATCCTGCGCTTTTAGCGGAGCGGGCGACGGGAATCGAACCCGCGTAACCAGCCTTGGAAGATCGATCCAGACGTTCCGTTGACCTGCGGAAATTCGCGAAAGTGCTGCTCAGAGGCCATTTCTGATGAGCGCTGCTACAGCGGATGTGGCACGAAACTCGTGCTTGCTTACCCGAGGGTGATCGTTCTCCAGGCGATTCCCTCGGCTTGCAGCACCGGCGGCAAGATCCCCTCCGAAGCCTGCTCGGACAGCCAAACCGTCCCGGTGAGGAGCCGAGCCACGGCAACGGCCTCGAGGTTCAATAGGTTGAGGCGCGGGTGTCGATGCGCAACATCGACCATGGCGGGAACAGTCGCACGAGGGTCGGGCAATCCGATGTCGTCGCGTAGCGCGAGAAGGTTGAGGATCGCGCGCTCCTGCTCGGCGCCCGCCAGCTCTCGAAACGGCCCCGATAGTTGACCGCCGGCACCGACGACCGCAGCACGACAGGCGCGGTAGTACCAGTAGGTCGTGGTGTTCAACATGAGGTGCGCGCCGCCCTCAGGGAGCCCGACGAGGAGCTCTTCGATCAAGAGCCGGTCGTCGATGACGACAGGGTCCTCTGTCGCCAATCGTCAGGACCGCTGATCGGCCACATCGGGGTCGGCGATCGACGCCAGGCCGGCCTCGTAGCGATCCTTGAGCACGCGCCGTAGCTCCTGTCGCGCCACCGCCACCCCGCCGGGAACAACCAGGGCAGCGTCACCGAGATCGATGAAGCCGATCTCGCCGCCCTCGTCGATGCCCCAACGCCTGCGCAGTTCGGCTGGAAGGCTGGTCTGGCCTCGGTGCGAAACCTTTGCGTTGCTCGTGGTGGTCACCCGTGCATTGTAGAACACAACGACCTACAAGGTGCAGGTCGGTCGAGCCTTACACGAAGCCTTCGATGGCCTCCTCGAGCTCGCGCACGCCCTGGGCAGCCCGCCAGAGATGATCCTCCGCCGGTTCAGGGTTGCGGTGAGGGCTCCGCCAGTCCGGGTCCCAGAATCGGTCGAGGACGTCGTGAAGGTGGCGGCGCGACACTGCCAACTCCATCTGGAACTGCTCGGTCATCTCCGCCGGCGACGGGATGGCCATGGCACGGGCGGGGCCTGCGGTGTCAAGGGCGTCTTGATCGAGGCCTGACTCGGCGGTCCAGAATCGGGTCACCCGACGGTGGGCCGAGTTCCACCACGGCCACAGGGCAGGCCGGTAGAACCAGTGGAACGGATGCTTGCCCAGACACAGGCGATCGCCGACCCACTCGCCCGTGGGGTGGGACGCGAGCCAGGGCAACTCCTGGGGCGCCACGTCCAGCATCACAATGACGACGCCAGCCTCGATGTCCTGGGCCCCGGTGAGCAGCTCACCAGCGATCCATGCTCCTCGAGCGGCCAGCCGATCTCGGACTTCCGCAGCCGCATCATTTCCGTCGCGGTGGCGGCCATCTCCCGCAGATGGCGAACGGCGGTGCTGCGCTTCACGGCCGACTTCCTCTACGAGGCCGGACGTTGCCTTTCCGCTATCGGGCCAGCGACCCCAGGTGGAGGCGATGGCTGAGATCAGTCGGGTCGAAGGCGTCCGCATCGAACCCGCCGCCGACCCACTCGAGCATCGTGTCATGCTCGGGGTGGTCGCGATCGGAGATCGCCGCCAGGAACTCCTCGTAGCCCCACACGCCCCCACAGTCCTCCGGAGGGCACGCCCTACGCCCGCCGGTGCACACCGGGTAGTTCACCCCGGCCTCGGCGGGCAGGACCTTCTCGACCACGACCTTGTGCTCCCAGTCGTCCCCGAAGTCGTAGACGTACTTCAACACGGTTCGCTCGCTGGCGACGGTCCGCAGACGAGCATGGTGTTCGTCCTTGGGCGGCGGCCCCCAGCCATCGCCGTCATCGGTCCCGTAGCGAACCCCGCCTATCTCGAACTCGTGGAGGTGGCAGTCCCACCAGCCGAAGGCGGCCTGGAGGACGTGGTGGAGGCTCGCCAGCGTCGTGGTCTCCGACACCAGCAGCCGACGCCACACGGGCGGCTTGGTTCCTACGAGAGTGGCCTTGAGCTGGTACACGCGATCCGGCATTATCTCCACCTCCGCTCGGCTTCGATGGCGACCCTACGTGGGCGGTTCCGGTCGTGGGTGGATCACGAGTTACGGGGGAGGCGACCCGCTCGCTCGTGTTCATCGCGATCAGCGGACGCGGCCCCGCCGCCAGCTGACTGGCTTCGGACCGGCGGTAGGGCGCCTCGGTAGAATCCGGCATGGCCGCTGACAAGCGCCGACGGACGCAGCCCCGACGGCGCCAGCCCTCGGACGCGCCTCTCGTTCCCTTGGCGACGGGCGTCGCCGACGAGGGCCTCGCCGCCCTTGACGAGATCCAGAGGCTTCTTGACGCCCCGCTGGCAGAGCTGATGGGAACGCCGGAGGAACAGGCCGAGGCGGAAGAGCTCAGCCGTAAGGCCAGCGCCGCCCCCGCCATGGCCCGCCTGCGCGAGGTCGTGGCCTTCGTGGGCAAGGGGCGTCCGGCGACCCAGGCGGGCAACCTGAAGTCCGCCGACGCGGTGGTTCTCGCCCAGCGGCTCGCCCCGAGTGAGCAGTTACCTGACGATGTGCGATCCATGGCCGATCTTCCTGAGACGGCCCACGCCTTCCGCTGGGCGGCGGCGGCCGAGTTCCTGGCCTGGCGTGGTACCCGGGTCGTGCCCGGACCACTGGCCCCCGACCTGGAGCGCGACCCGCTGGCCGCGTGGTTGAAGGCCATGGTCACCCTGCTGGAGAACGGCGTGCTCGACGGCTTCCGCCAGGGTTGGCGCAAGTCCTACGTCGAGCTCCTCGACGCTGGCGCCGCCGGCCTGCTCGTCGCGGTCGCCGAGGCGGGTGGCACGGTCCCGCTCGCCGCCATCGACGAAGGCGCCTGGGGGCAGGTTGTCGCGGCCTACGGCTACGAGCCCGACGACGACGCCGAGCGCACCCACGTGGTGGGCCTCGTCCGGGCCATGGTGGACGAGTTCGCCGACACCGGAGTCGTGGTCCGACACGACGACCACGTGGTCCTGACCGGGCTGGGCGGGGCCCTTGCCGCCATGGTCGCCTTCACCAGCGACGACGACGAAGACGACCTCGACCTGGTGGACACCGATGCCCAGTCCCTGCTGCTGGTGTGCGTCGAGGAGATGGAGCCCGACGACGCTAGGGATCACTTGTCTGCCTGGTGTGCCGCTCGTCCGGCCGAGGAGGCCGCCGCCGAGTTGTGCGAGGCGATGGTCGACGACGAGGACCCCGACGTTTGGGACCTCGGCTTCGAGGCCCTGGACATGATCGACCGGGCCGTCGCTGAGCCAGCCGTCCGCCGGCTGCGATCTCATCGTGGCTTGCGCCCCCGGGCCGCCGAGTGGCTGCGCCGCCAGGGCCCGGCACCGAGCGCGCCGGCGCCGGGGTAGGGCTGCTCTCCAGGCCGTCCAGGCACAACGCGGTCCGGTTCGTGCCTACCGTTGTAGGCTTCTCAAGTGGTCGGGAACGTGGATCCGAGAGACCTCATCGACGCGCAGGCGGTTGCCGAGCTCCTCGGCTTGGCTCAGCGCAACACCGTGTCGGCCTACCAGCGCCGCTACCCGGCCATGCCCCGGCCGGTGGTCGATCTTGGTCAGGGCCGTTGCAAGCTCTGGCTGCGCAGCGAGGTCGAGCAGTGGCAGGCCGCACGGGTGGAGATCGCAGGTCGATGACGGTGGTCGACGAGGTGACGGCGGACCGTTACGGACAGGAGATCGTCCCCGGCGACGTCCCGGGTGGCCCGAGCACGAGGGACCGCGTCGCCCTGGTGCCACTCACCGATGACGGTGGCCCCGGGGTTGCTACGAGCAGGCCTTCCGCGCCCGCCAGCCCGTCAGGGCCGAATAGCGGGCGCAGCAAGCACAGCCTGCGAGGTGGAAGACCCCCGAGAAAGAACTGGTACCTGAGGAGGGGGGCGAGCGCAGCGAGCGTGGGGGAGGCCGGCGGCGGCCTCCCCCGTGGGCCCGCCAGGGCCCACACCGCCGAGGGGTCGGCGATGCTGCGCTGGCGGGGTAACCCGGAAGAGCCGAGCGCCAAGACGGGCACGGCGCCAGGTACGCGGAGACCCGGCGCCGGCCCTTCAGCGGTGACCTCGGCTCAGCCGGCCTTGAGATGTGCCCGGGCGGGACGGGCGTGATCCGCCCGGGCCGGACTCTTGCGCCGACAGGGAACCGGATCCCGGCCCTCCTCGGCCCGCAGGAAGGGCTCGCCCAGCCACTCGCGGCATCCTTCTCTGGACCGACCCCAAGGGCGAGCGTCAGACCGGCCACTTTGCGCTGGGCACATGCCCTTGACGTGTGACCGCCGGCCGAGATCCGGCATTCCTGGACCAATCCAATCGCCCTCCCGGAGGCCCTTCGTTGCGCAGACCGTGGTCCCCCCGGTCGGGAGCCGGCCGCGGTGGCATACACCCCGGCTCGGGATTGAGATCCGGCCCCGGGGAGAGGGGATCACCCGCCGTTCGGCAGTCTCTGCAGTGTCGAGATGAGGCAAAGTGCACAGCCGCGGCGTTGTAGGTCCTGTTGGTCCCGTTCAAGATGCCGAGTCGTGGGAGCGACCCGGGTGTAGCCGATGGCGGCGAAGAAGACGCCGATGGCGTAAAGCCAGCCGCCGCTCGAGACCATGAACCCGGCGTAGCCTACGAAGGCGGCCGCAGCGGCCCAGGCGATGTGCAGAAAGAATCGCCGCCGGTAGCCAGCCTAGCCTCCAGCGCCGACTTGCTGTCGCACGGCAGCGGTGACAGGAGCAGCCCCGGAAGACCGAGGCTTGCCAAGCCGACAGCCACGACGACGGCGGCCACGGCCGGCTCCGAAGCCGATCCGAATTCTGTTCCTGTCCCTTCCAATACGGCGACCGCGACGCCGACCATCCCGACGAGGAGGACCGAGGAGAGGAAACGCCCGCGCAGGATGGTGAGCCCGTCGGCAGAAGGCCGATGCGCCTCCCGGTTTCGACGGCTCGAGCCCGGGATCAGGCGCCGAAGCGCGTAAGGGGTCGCAGCGCCCCAACCTGGGTCAACGCTGTCCACGCGACCGAGTATGACTGAGCCTGAGAAGGCGGCGACCGTCGGTATGTGCCGGATTCGATCGGTCGGCAAGGTCGGGCAGCCGACCGGTGTCACCGCCCCGCTGCCGGGCCCACAGGGAGGCCGCCACCGGCCGACGTTCTCCCGCGCTGATCTGCCCCTGCCATTAGGGACCCGGTTCCGGCGGCTCCGGCCATACTGCTCTCGTGAAAGCTCGGACGGAGACGGTGGTCCGTTGCTCGCTCACCGTTCGCATCTTGTCGGTCGGCTGGTTGGTTCTCTGGGTCGGCTTCCTCGTCACCGAACCGTCCGCGCAAGGCGTCGCTGGCGTTGCCATGGCCATGCTCATTGTCGTTGGCGCCTGGCGGGGCCTCCTCGTTCTCCGAGAGGGAACGATTGCGAAGCGCGGAGCCTTCGGATGGCAGAGGCACCCGACGGACCTGAGGCGGCTCACCAAGGTTTACCTAGGGAGACGGTTCGTCGGTCCGGCGGTTTATCCGATGGTGTTGGAGCTATGGGCCTCGGAGGGCAGACGATTCAGCTTCGACTCCCCTTCGAGTGCCCAGTTCCGGCTTACGTGCGCGACGTGGTCGCGGTCATGGAGGGAGGTCGCTCATCACGTCACTCACTACGCCGACCTTCTCGGAGCCGAGATGGACGGGGAGACGAGCTGTCTTATCGCGTGCGAGCGAGTGCCCTGCGATGTGGCGAGATACGTGGCCACCGTCGTCTCCGACCAGCCCGGCCCTGCCCCACCACATGCTCGCCCCGCAGACCTATCCCTGACCCAGTCGCTGGCGAGGGTTGCCCTCGCTGCGCCCGTCGGGTTCGCCTTGACCGTCTTCGGTGGCTGGTTCAAGAGCGATCTTGGATTCCGGGAATTGCTGCCAGCCGGGCTCGGAGGGGCCGTCTTGATCGCGGTGGTCGTTGGCATCACGTTGTTCTGGGATAAGGCATGGACGAGCCGAGGGTCCTAGGGGCACGGTGTTGGGCCTCCGATCCGACCGCCGCAAGAACCTCACCGACTGGGCGGGGCAGGGTGACTGCGCGGATACCCCCAACCGGGAAGTGCCGGTAGATCCCGAGTGGGTCACCTGGCGTGCCTCTCAGTATCGGCGCCGAACCGAATACCGGCCGGAGGCGTGACGCGCTGGCGTCCACGCCACTCCGGTCCTCCGAGCGTGACAGGGGGCTCATAGGATGCGGCTGTGTGGTGGCTGTTTGTGACGCTCGGAATCGGAGCCATTTCCGTTGTCGAGTTCTTCGTCGACCGCGAGCACCGTGATGACGTACGGGCGGCCGGACGACGTTCCGAGGAAGCGGCTGAGCGTCTCGATCGATCACAGCGGCGGGAGGTAAGCCGTGCGGTGCGCACCGGTCGCGCCGTCGGGGATCCGCGGCTGGGCCCCGCCGCCGTCGCCATGGCGGCAGCCATCATCGCTGGGAAGCAGCGACCTTGGCGGTGGGTGACAAGCGTCATCTTCGTTGTCTGGCTGACGGCTCCAGCAGTCGCCGCCTGGGTCGAGGGCCGATGGGTCCTCGCGTCTGCCCTTTGTGTCAACCTCCGGTGAGGCACCTCGCCCCCAGTAATCACTGAGCAGAGGGCGGGGAGGAGAATCCCCATCGATGAGTACCGCGACGACCACGACAACCCCGCGCGCCCCGGCCCATGCTGAGGGTGTGCCTGATCCCGAGATCCCGGCGAAGGCCCGCCGTCGGCGATTCGATGCCACCTACAAGCTGGTCATCCTCGACGAGTACGACCGACTGAGCGGGCCGGGCGCGAAGGGGGCGCTGCTGCGCCGGGAAGGCCTGTACTCGTCACAGATCGTCGAGTGGCGACGCTCCCGTGATGTCGGCGCCCTGGCCGAACTCGGCCGTCCCCGTGGTCGCAAGCCACGACGCACGCCCCAAAGCGTGGAGCTCCAACGCATGCAGCGTCGAGCCGAGCGGGCCGAGGCCGAGCTGGCCAAGAGGCGAGGCTGGTGATCGAGGTCCAGGGAAAAGTATCGGCGCTCTTGGAAGCCATCTCCGAGAGCGCGGAGCCCGAGCCGAAGTCGAAGCCGTGACCGAGTCCGCCATCGCCGTGCTGTCGCCCGACAT
>Ga0183260_10000982_pt1 | contig 24163 bp, 24 predicted proteins | sample AntDrymUQ4972206_2_FD_129768 | JGI IMG/M metagenome (GOLD analysis project Ga0183260, IMG submission 129768) | Polar desert sand microbial communities from Dry Valleys, Antarctica - metaG UQ497 (22.06) (version 2) (version 2) | ecosystem: Environmental > Terrestrial > Soil > Desert | place... | reverse complement strand
CGTCGAGCACCTCCGCGACGAGATCGGCGGCGGCGAGGCGTGGGTGATGCGCATGAACGACGAAACGCGGGCGCTCGTCGGAGCAGCCCTCGACGAGACAGCGCTTGCGCATGCCCGCGCCGGGGGACAGCGGATGTCGCTCAACGACGGGCTCACCCTCGCGCTCGCGGCGCTGGACTGACCGGAGAACGTTCCCGGCCACATCGCGTGCGGTCGGCGGACAGCACGCTTGCGCAACCGAGCGTCATTACGCTGCGCCGGTGGGCGTTCCTTGCGCGGTGCCGGTGATGCAAGCTCCGATTGGACCGGCGACGACGACTGACCTCGTACGTGTCGTCTGCGGCATCGGCGCTCTTGGGACTCTTGCTGCGTCCTGGACGGAGCCTGACGAGCTTCGATGGCAGGTGCGTGGTCTCCGCGACGCCGTTGGCGGAGGGTTCTGCGTGAATCTTGTCCTCGCGTTCCACCAGCGCGAGCGTCTCGAAATCGCCTTGGCCGAGGGAGCCCGCTTCCTCTCGTTCTCCTGGGGTGTAGATCCGGGGTTCATCAGGCGCACAGGACAAGGGCCCTGTAGTGCTGGTTCAGATCGCCGACGTCGCCGCCGCCGTAGAGGCTGCGGATGGGGGTGCGGATATCGTCATCGCTCAAGGCGTCGAAGCGGGCGGCCACGTGCAAGGCACAAAGTCTGTCTTCGAGCTCGTTCGTGATGTGCGAGCCGTTCTCGGGCTTCCGATCGTGGCCGCAGGCGGCATCGCTGACCACGACTCCGCAGGCGCAGCGCTCGCTGCGGGCGCCGACGCCGTCGCGTCAGGCACCGCATTCCTTGCGGCGAGCGAGGCCGATGTGCATCCCGTCTATCGCAACCGCCTATTTGGTGCTGTGGCGGCGGACACCGTGTTAACGACGGTTTTCGATCGGTTGCCCGGACGCCCCGCATCGCGTCCTTCAGAACCGCACGTACCTCGACTGGTCGCAGCGGGGGAACCGGCCCACCACAAGCGTCCGTAGCTGTCTAGCTGCTCGAGCACTTGAACCGCGGTTTCCGGTCAGTGTCGAGGGGAACCGTCTCCTGTTCCCAGCGATCGGAGGCATCGACGTACGCGGCGCCGACTCGCTCTCGAATCGGAGGCTGAGCCTCGAGCCAGGTGGGGCGTCTCAGCCCGGACGGCGTTCACGTGCGCCGGGACATCCCCTGAGCTGGCAAGGCGAACTACCCTTCGCCGATGGTGGTGGCGGCGTGACCGGCTGGGAGGCATCGGAGCGGGTGCTCGAGTCCGGCGGCTTCGAGTCGCACCAGCGCGTGCTCGTGGCGGAGCCCGTGGTCGAGGCGTCCGAGGCCGGCGCGCGCACGCTCGGTGTCACTTACTGGCAGGCGGTCGACCGCTTCACCCGCGGCGGCGTCCGCGCGAGCTGGAGGGGCGGCGGAGGCAAGCTGAAGCTGCTCGGCGGTGCGACGCTGCTCACCTTCGGGCCCCCGGAGCTCTTGTTCGACGGCGGGCTGGTCAGCTGCCGGCACGCGATCCAGGGTGGACTGCTCGCGCTCCGAGCCGGCGGCTCCGTCACACTCGCACAGCGACCCGAGGGCGATCAGCAGGAGCTGAGCGTCACGGTCGAGGAGTACTTGCCGCGGCTCGCCGCCCGCGCGGGCGCGCCCTTCTGGACCGGGATGCTCTACGCCAAAGGGCAAAGCCCCTTCCATGCCGCGGTCAGCCGCCGCTACTTCGAGCTCCTGCTGCGGAGCCGGGACTCGTGAACGTCACCGTCTTCGGCGCTACCGGCGTCGTTGGCCGAGCGCTCGTGCCCCTGCTGGCCGAGCACGAGCTGACTGCGGTCTCGCGCACCGCGCGTGACGAGCCTGGCGCCCGCTGGGTGGTCGCCGACGCGGCGAGCGGCGATGGAGTCGCCGCGGCCCTCGAAGGTGCGGACGTCGTCTACTACCTCGTCCACTCGCTCGGCGCGCGCGACTTCGAGGAGCAGGATCGCGTAGCGGCGGAGACGGTCGCGCGCGAGGCAGCGAACGCAGGCGTGCGGCAGATCGTCTACCTCGGCGGGCTCGGCGCCGACGGCCCCGACGCGTCGCCGCACCTGCGCAGCCGCCGCGAGACCGGAGAGAAGCTCGCCTCCGCGGGCGTCCCGGTGACAACCCTGCGCGCGGCCATGATCATCGGCAAGGGGAGCGCCGCCTTCGAGACGATCCTCGGCCTGGTCAAGCGGCTGCCGGTCATGGTGACGCCGAGCTGGGTCTCGACCCCGACGCAGCCGATCGCGCTCGACGACATCGCCCGCTACCTGGCCGGCGTCAGCGGCAACGAGGCCGCCTACGGCGAGGCCTACGACACAGGCGGGCCGGAGGTGATGACCTACCGGCAGATGATCGAACGGATCGCCGCCCTGCTCGGCCGGAAGCCGGCAATCGTCGAGGTCCCCGTGCTGACGCCGTACCTCTCCTCGCTCTGGCTCAACCTCGTCACGCCGGTGAACGCGTCAGTCGCGCGCCCGCTCATCGAAGGACTGCGCAATCCCACGATCGCGCGCGAGGAGCGGATCCGGAAGCTGCTGCCACTCGAGCTCACCCCGTTCGACGAAGCGGCGCAACGATCGCTCGCGTGAGCAGCGCGGACACCTACCCGGCCCGGCCAAGGCGTCTAGTCCAGCAACGACTGTCGACTCGTAGGCTCCCGTCAGGTGGTCGCACTCGGCTCAGGCTGAGACCGACCCAGAAGTTCGGCGGTTCAGGTGCGATGTGGACGGCGTGAGCCTCCCAGACGGGTTCAGCCTGCGTTCGGCCCGCGACGAGGATGCCGAGCGGGCGGCCGAGCTCGTCAATGAGGAGGCGCGTGTCCACCTCGGCACGCCGATCTGGTCGACAGACCAGCTGCTCCGGCACTGGAGCAACCCGGTCGTCGACCGCGAGCGCGACGTCGGGGTCGTCGAGGCGCCTGGCGGCGAAGTCTGCGCCTGGCTCTCGCTCGTCTGCGGCCCGCCGCACGTCGAGGTCTTTGCGCTCGGGGTCGTCGGGCTCGCTTGGCACGGGCGCGGTGTGGGCGCCTGGGTCCTTGCCGAGACCGAGCGGCGGGCGCACCGGTTCCTCGAGCTCGCTCCGGCTGGCGCGCGGGTCGTGATCCATGCGGGCGCGCTTGCCGACGAGCCCGCCGTCGGGGCGTTGCTCGTGGCGGCCGGCTACCACGAGATCCGTCGTTTCCAGCTGATGCGGGTCGACTTCGCCGGCGTCCTGCCGGCCCCGCACGTGCCGGCAGGCATCAGCATCGACCAGCTCGATCCCGAGCTCGACGTGGCAGCCGCGTTCGACGCGCACCACGAAGCCTTTGCCGACCATTGGGGCGAGACGGAGGAGACGCCCGAAGAGTTTCGGCACTGGCTCATCGACACCCCGCGGTTTGACAGGGAGATGTCGCTCCTCGCGCGGGACGGGCCGGTCGTTGCCGGGTATCTGTTCGCGTGGCCCGACGCGGAGGAGGACCCGTCGCGCGGCTATGTCGCGGCACTCGGTACGCGTCGTCCCTACCGCGGTAAAGGGATCGCCGAGGCGCTGCTGAGGCACGTCTTCCGCACGCTGCTCGACCGTGGCAAGCGAGGCTGTGACCTCCACGTCGACTCAGACTCGCTGACGGGCGCCACGCGCCTCTACGAGCGCGTCGGCATGACCGCACATCCGCGCTTCGCCACCTGGGAGAAGGAGCTGCGGCCCGGGAGCGCCCGCGAGTCGTGAGCGACAGCTCCCGGCCCGGCCAGTGAGCTCCGACCTCGCGTAGCATGCGTTGTCTAACTTGGCGGCACACGTGCTACCAGCGGTGCCAAGCCGGTCGCCCCGTTCTTGGCCCCCCAAAAAAGCCTCCCCAGCATGCGGCCTGAGCCGCACCCCGACGCTACGCCTGATCGGGAGCTCGTGTCAATCGTTGCGAATCACCGCCCGGGACAGAGGCACCGGGAACCGGTTAGCTCCGCACGACGGCACTTCCGCTGACGATGCTTCTCGTCGATGCGATACGAACCGCAGACGTCGCACCACAGGGCGGTGTGTCCCTCCGGACTCGTCACGGAAGGGACCCATCGTTCGGCACGCGCCCGCGCGCGCCCGCGAACCTCGGCCCACGACGTTCCCCCCTAACCGCCTCCCCGACGCCTCCCTGGTACCGACCCAGGAGGTCGGCGGTAGACCCGACCTGAGACGCAACCTGGGGGTCGCCTGGAGATCGGGGTCGCGAAACCGCGCTTGCGGCGTCCCCAGCGCGTCTCAATGTCCGAGCGCTCGTTCCTGGACGAGGTTCGGGACGCGCTCGGGATTGCCGACCTGAAGCTGGTGACGACGGGCGGCGGCGAGTTCGAGGCGGAGCGCAACCAGTGGGACGACGGCAACAACGTAGGGCCGCTCGAGCGAGCCGATGGGGCTCGGCGAGGTCGCTGACCTCTGGCGAGACGTCGCTGGCAGTTCTGATCTCGCGGTCGCGACTCGGCTCGAGCTCTGAGGAGTTCGTCGCCACGTCGTAAGGGATCCGGCTCGACAATAGGATCCGTCGCGGGGTGGCCGGCTCTCCGTGACACTCGAAGATCTAACGCCCGGAGCCCGCGTCGCGGGTGTCCTGCCCGACCGCGCGGTCACCGTGTTCGCGGTCGAATGGCACGGAATCGAAGCGGAGTAGGAGCCAGGAGCCTTCGAGCCATGCTTCCATAGATCTCGAACGACGAGCTTCGGCCCGAGCACGTTCCCAGCCATGGCGCTCCGTGGTACCCGACGATCGTCGACTTCGCGCTGACCTTTGACGGCTACGAGTGGATGGGGCAAGACCTGCCCGATTTCACGAAGGGGAAGTTTGCGAGGTGGAACCGCGACGGATCGTTGCCGGGCGAACTGGACGAACTCCGGGCGTGCCTGTTCTGGGCGCAACGGTGGGTTCGACACTCGTACACCGAGGAACCCACCGCCGAAGATCTCGCTTACGCGCAGGAGTTCATCGAAGCGATTCGTGACGCCGTCGAAGCGCGAGCGAGGGACTAAGCCGTGGCAAATCGACGTCTTGAAGCGACGTGACGGCGCGCGTTGACGGCGCTGGCAACCCAGACCGCGCGCATACGCCGTGCGTTAGATGGCGGCCGTCACCCAGGCTCGGGCAAGACCGACAGGATCTGGCCGCTCGGCGACGCCGACCCCGAGAGTCCGAACGGGCTCCCCTCGGAATCCCTACAGATCGCCCAGCGCTCCCCCGGGTGCACAACGTGCCCGCCAAGCTCAACAACACGCTCGAGAGCAGAGGACATGTCCGCTACCCGAAAGTAGGGCAGCGAGAACCGATCGCCCGGCCCGCGCCCGCGCTCGTGTAGCCCGAGCGCCGGCCCGTCGCCATGGCTCTGCAAGCCCTGGCCCTCCGCGGCGCTCCGCCCATCGAGAGTCAACCCGAGCAGCCCTTCCCAGAACTGCCGCGCCCGCGCAAGGTCATCGGCCGGAAACTCGATCAAATCGATCGGCATCACCCATTCAGCCTATGCCGCCTTGCGCCGGCTCGCCGCTACCGTCGGACGATGACCACCGCCGCCGAGATCCTCACCTCCCGCTTCGGATACACAGAGTTCCGGCCGGGCCAGCAACAAGTCGTCGAGTCCTTGCTCGCCGGCCGCTCCGCCCTCGCCGTCTTCCCGACCGGAGCGGGGAAAAGCCTCTGCTACCAGCTGCCCGCGCTCATGCTCGAAGGCGTCACGGTGGTCGTGTCGCCGCTGATCGCGCTGATGAAGGATCAGATCGACCTGCTCGCGCGCCAGGGCGTCGACGCGGCGCGGCTCGACTCGAGCCTCGCCGCGAACGAGGTGCGGGCCGTCTCCGGCCGCCTGCGCGACGGAAGCCTCAAGCTGCTGTACGTCGCGCCCGAGCGCTTCAACAACGAGCGCTTCCTAGCGCAGCTCGGTCAGACGAAGATCGCGCTGTTCGCGGTCGACGAGGCGCACTGCATCTCGGAGTGGGGTCATAACTTCCGCCCCGACTATCTGAAGCTCGCGGCGCGCGCACGCGAACTCGGGGCTGAGCGCGTGCTCGCGCTCACGGCGACTGCGACCCCCGCGGTCGTCGCCGATATCCGCGCTGGTTTCGGGATCGAGGAGCGCGACTCCGTCGTCACCGGTTTCTACCGACCGAACCTAACGTTGCTCACTACGCCGGTTAACGCACGTGAGCGCGACCGCACGCTGATCGACCGCCTGCGCGAGCGCGCGTCCGGCTCGACGATCGTCTACGTCACGTTGCAGCGCACGGCGGAGCGTGTCGCTGCCCTGCTCGTGGCGGCAGGCCTGCCCGCGCGGGCCTACCACGCGGGCATGAACGCTGATGACCGCGTCGAGGTGCAGGAGTGGTGGACACATTCGGACGCGAACATCGTCGTCGCGACGATCGCGTTCGGGATGGGGATCGACAAGGCCGACGTGCGCTACGTCTACCACCTCAACCTGCCGAAGGGCCTCGAGTCGTACTCGCAGGAGATCGGCCGCGCCGGACGCGACGGCGAGCCGTCGATCTGCGAGCTCTTTGCGTGCCGCGACGACGTGCCGACGCTCGAGAACTTCGCGTTCGGCGACACGCCGACCCCCGAGGCGATCGCAGGCCTGCTCGACGACGTCTTCGCGCACTCGCAGGGCGACCAATTCGCCGTCTCGGAAAACGAGCTCTCGTCACGCCACGACGTACGGCCGCTCGTGCTGAAAACGATCCTGACCTACCTCGAGCTCGACGGCTTCCTCGCGCAGGGCACGCCGTTCTACGCGGGCTACAGCGTACGTCCGACAAGCGGCGACTGGGACGGCGTCCATGCGGCCATCGACTTAGACGGCGCCGACTTCCTGCGACGTGTGCTGGCAAGTGGCAAGCAGGGGCGCATCTGGACGAGCGTCGACCCCGATGCAGTGCCTCGCGAGGAACGTGAGCGCGTGGTCAAAGCGCTCGGCGACCTCGAGCAGCGGGGGCTGGTCGAGCTGAAGGTCGCCGACGTGCGCCAGCGCTTCACGCTGCTAAAGCAGCCGCCGTCGCTCGACGAGTTGCGCGACCGCCTCGCCGAGCGCTTCGACCGCCGCGAGCAGTCAGAGGCGGAGCGGATCGAGCGAGTCGTCGCCCTCGTCGAGCACGATGGCTGCCAGGTGCAGTCGCTCGTCGGCTACTTCGGCGAGACCCGTGCCGAGCCGTGCGGCCACTGTTCGTATTGCCTGACCGGATCGGCCCAAAGCCTTCCGGAGCCGGCTGCGACCCCGGAACTCAAGCTAAACCGAGCCCTCCTCGACGAACTGACGGCCGAGCATCCAACGGCGCTCGGAACGCCCCGCCAGCGAACCCGCTTCCTCTGCGGCCTCTCGAGCCCCGCCACAACGAAAGCCAAACTTTCGCGCCACGCCCTTTTCGGCGCCCTAGCCGAACAGCGCTTCGCGGATGTCCTTGCCCTGAGCTAACCGCCGCACCTGACCCTGGTTCGCTCTTCAACCAGGTTCGAGAGTTCGGGGAGCCAACCAGGAGGTCGCCCGCCGCGCGCGGTGACCCAAACGAGTTCGATCCCAGGTGCGTCGGTCGGCGGAACCACAGGAAACGCCCATATGCCGCAGACTTGGGCGAAGGGGATTGCATCGTGAGCGTCGATGGGCTGATCGATGCGGTCGTCTCGGTCACGCCCCGCCTCCTCCGCGGCCGCACCTCCGCTCGCCGTATCGCAACGGTTGAGGAGCTAGCATCGCGCGGTTCTGAAGCCCCGGGCCTTCCCCTTCAGACGTTGAGCCCCTGCCCACCGTGTTTCGCCGCGGCTCGTTTCGCGGTCCGGCGTTCCTTAAGCGTCTTCTGTGCAGGCTTCTTTCCGAGCTTCTTGGGTTTCTGTGAGCCTTTCATTGCATCCTTCCTGGTCGCCGACATTTAGCGCTGTAGGTCATGACGCAAACCTTGGAGGTCGCGCGCTCCTAGCATCCGATCGTTCGGGCCCCCCGACGCCGCTGCCACCGCGCCCGTGGACGGCCGCCAGGAACATGCCGACTCCGAACGAACCCAGTGACCTCCGCTGTCTACGCACAGGATCCTGTCATGGTAAACCCTTCGAGGAGCAGTGGCGCTCGCCAAATCGGGCAGGAACCCGTTGGAGAACATCCTCGGGCCTAAATTGCTCGGGCGGGAACCCGTTGGAGAACATCCTCGTCGGGCCTAAATTGCTCGCAGCTGGTCGCGTCGTGGCGGCCTGAGACTGGACAGGCCGCCGGACCTCGAGCGCACTCAGTCGGACGACAGCACGGCCGCGAGGAGGAAGACCAGGACCGCAATGGCGGCGTAGCGAGCGCGAGCACCCCCGCCCGTTCGGTTTCCCGCTCGTGCCGTTTGCGGCCGAGCATGAACGCTGTGGCTCCGAGGACGAGCGCGGCGATGCCGCCGAGCAGGAACGAGATCCAGGCGATCTCGAAGATGACAGAGCCGTCCTCGCCCTCGCGGGCGCCGTCGATGTCGAGCGCGATCCCGATCAGGATGACGGCGATCCCGATGGCCGAGAGCGCTGCTGCGGCGAGCGCGAGCCAGCCAATCGTAGAGCGCCTCGTGTGTGACTCTGAGTACGACAACCGTCCCTGAGCGCCGCGTCCTCGCAGCGGCTACGCGATCTAATCGTCCTGGGGCTCGAGCTAAATGCCCGCGACGGGGCCGACCTCGCCCGCGCGAGCGAGCTCGACGATGTCCAGCAGGCCGCGGTAGCGCTCGCGCGGGCGGGAACTCGGTACGCGGACGTGCTCGTGCTCCTGGCGGACATCGTCGCGCTCGCCCGCGGCGCTCGCCGGAGCAGTATGAGGCCGCGAGCCACGAGGACGACTTGCCGACGCCGGGTGCGATCGCGGCGAACATCGCGTTCGTCGCCGCCCACGCTTCGGGCCGGTGTGCTGTTGCGGCCTCCGACGACGAAGCGTCATACCACGCAGGCTTCGCCAAGGAGCGCAAGCGGCAGTCCGATGGTTCAACGCTCGGCTCGGACTCGAAGAGCTCGTTTCCCCCTAGCCGCCCAGCAGTCAGCGCGTCCCGACCAAGATCCGAGGCTGCCCGGCCCCGCGAACAACGCCGAACCGTCAGCCCCTGCGCAGCGCTTCGATCGGCGCTATCTCGACGCGGCCGGAGACCGCCCGCGCCAGATCGCCGGCGGATGTGACGAACGCGTCCGCCTGTCTCCTCAGCGATCGAGGAGTGGCCAGCCTTCGGGTCGGTCAGCCAGCACCAGCGTGAAGTCGGCAACGTGATCACGACCGCGACCAGCACGACGATGCCAGCAAGGACGTTGCGGTCGTAGCCGAACTCGCCGCTCAGGTTCCGCACGACGAGTGCTCCGATCAGAAGCCCGATCCAGCCGCTGGGGTTCGTAATAGAGGCCTGTTGGAGTTGGTCGACGCTGTTGCCGGCCCGGCGGCGCGACGCTGGGCCCGTCGTGGGCGTGCATGATCCGGGAGATGGAGAGCGCGCTTCCGGCGGGGACCGTGACTTTCCTCTTCACGGACGTCGAGGGCTCGACGAACCTCCTGCATGCACTGGGTGAGGAGGCCTACGCGGCGGTGCTCGCCCAGTGGCGACGAAGCACCGCCGGATGGCGCACGACCTGAAGACCGCGCACCTCTTCGATGACGCGTTCCAATCCGAGGCCGACTACCGCGGTGACCCGGCTGAACTAACTCGGGCGAGGTGCGGACTTTCGGTCGGATTGTCGATAGGCGCACTCAGTGAGCGACTCTGCCCTCCTTGCCCACGACCGCGCTCGTGGCGTCCGCCTGATCGCCGGCGTCGACGAGGTGGGGGCGGGCGGATGCTGGGCCGGCCCGATCATGGCCGCGGGGGTTCTCTTCGACCTGGAGCGGCTCGCCTCCGGAGCGGGCAGGGATCTCCTCGAGGAGGTGAACGACTCGAAGCGCCTCGCGTCTGCCACACGCGAGCGCCTTGCGAAAGCCGTCCTCGCCCACGCCGGGGCGGTCTCGCTCGTCTCCGTCCCTGCAAGCCAAATCGACCGAATCGGTCTTCGCGCCGCCAACCTGGCCTGCCTCGAGCGGGCGCTCCGCGCCGTCGGAGAACGGGCGGAGCTTCGTCTCGTGGACGGCTATGCGCTCGGCCCCGGCGCGCCCGTGCATGAGCGAATCGTGCGCGGAGACGCGACCAGCGCGACGGTCGCGGCGGCTTCGATCGTGGCCAAGGCGGCCCGTGATCGCCTCATGGCTCGCCTGGGCGAGCGCTACCCAGGCTATGGCTTCGAGCTTCATAAGGGCTACGGGACGAAGGAGCATAAGGCTGCGGTCGCGAAGCTCGGGCCGACTCGCGAGCATCGCCTGACCTTCAGCTTCCGCCTCTTCACCGAGGCCGTCGTCGCTGCTCCTCCAGCCCGTCGCCGCAAGCTGCGCCGTGGCTCGTGGCGCGAGCTGCCCGCCGCAGAGATGGCCGCCCACCTGCTCGAGACGCCCACGATCAGCGACCGGGCTTGGACGGACAAGCCGCGTCTGCCCCGCGAGACCCGGACCGCGTTCATTCGCCGGGTCCTGCTCGGTGAATGCGAGCAAGACCTCGCGCAATAGGGCCGCGGTTCCAGGCGAAAAGTGTGGCCGGACTCGGGGAGTGGCCGTTCTGGCCGTCGAGGAATGCGAGCTGGAGGCGGCTGGAGGCGGGCGGGCTGATTACGGATGGCGCAGCCTGTAGAAGTTGAAAGCGCGCTCCGGAACCAGCGTGTCGGGACGTCCGAACCCACGCAGGCCGCCACCGCGGGGCTGATGGTGTCCTTGCTCCCTGCACTCTCCGTCCTGTGGCCCTCCTCGACCAGGAGCGGGTGAGGACCGCCGTAAGCTCACCCCATGGCCGAGCTGACACAAGGCAAACGCCCACTCTCGACGGTGTTTGACCTCCTCGGAAGGGACGAGAACGATGTGACGTTCGCTATCGGGTGGCTGCTTCGTGAGTCGCCAGAGTTCTTCCGGCTCTTCCTCGCGGCGTGCGGGTCGCGTTCAACGCTCCACGAAAGCGTGCTCGTGCGTCTCCAGCGACATGAGCGTGAGGAGGAACTCGCCGGCATTACGGACATCGAAATCGTCTCGACGGACGTGCATGTGGTCGTGGAGGCGAAACGCGGATGGGAGCTGCCAGCGAAGGCGCAGCTTCGCAAGTACGTACCCCGACTTCGCCGCTCGAAGACCGGTGATCGACGGTTTGTTGTCCTGACGCGACGAAGTGGGTCGTCAGCGCGGGTGATGGTCGAGGAGGCCCTCGGTCGATCACTCGGAGGTTTCCCTGTCGTTCCGGTCGGTCTCACCGATGTCACACGCATCACGAGGCAGGCGCTTCGGGTCGAGCGCGGCGCGAGACCGCGAACGTTCTTGCGCGAGCTGCTTGAGTACCTGGAAGGAGCTGGATACGTGCAATCACACCGCGATAGTCGCGTTCTCGTCGTGTCGCTTGCGAGCGGCATGTCGGAGATCGGAATTCCGCATGACCAGATCCCGTACGAGCGAGGTTTCTACTGGTACGGCGCCCATTCGCCGTGGCCGAAGGAACCACCGAAGTACTTCGGCTTTCGCTTTCACGGGAGACTCCAGTCGATCCACCACGTGGACGATACGCAGCCGTTCGGCGCATTCCATGAGGTCGTCCCCGGTGCGAAGAAGAAGTATGACTGGGGGCCGGGAGTGCTGGCGCGGCTTGGCCCGGCCATCCGCCCTGACCACGTCGTCAAGACTGGTACGGGCCTCCCCTTCGGCAGGCACGCTGAAGTGGACATCGATTTGCTGCTGACCTGCAACTCGATCCAGGAAGCGTTGGCGAAAACGAAGAAGCGCGACCGCCTTGCGCGAGAGCAAGGGCTCGCCTAGCGCCCGTAGCAAGGCCAGTTGCACCCCCAGCTACGGGCTTGATCCCTGCTGGCAATCCGCTCGTTGGGCTGGACGACGTGCCGCGCGGCTGACTCACACGCGAGCGAACGGCGGTCGCGGAGGACTACCGCCGAGACCAGCAGACCCGTATCTGACGACACGGCCGTCAACCGGCGCTGCGTAGCTCGCACCGCCGGTTGCGTAGCACGGTGTCGACGAGCGCGCCGAGCGCGGTCACGCCGCGCGGTGTCCGACTGAAGTCGAACACCTCGTACGCGTTTATGCCCGGGACGCGAGGTGCTGTGAGCGACCGCGTCGTAGAGCGCCGTCATCCCCCCCGGCTCGTACACCGTCTCCGCCGTCGATGGAACCTCGGCGAGCGGGACGGCAGGTGCAGGTGCTCGATGCGTGTCGAATGCGGTCAGCGAGAACCGCGTGTTGCCCGGGTTCCGGCGGAGCTCGGAGACGAACTCCTGGACACCGCTCACGACCGCGTCGCGGAGGTGGCTCATCGAGCCGCTGCGGTCGAGGACGAACGCGACGTGGAGGGGATCGTTCGGTTTGCCGTTGGTCTTGGGCATCCGCATCTCCTGCTCGGGTAGAGGGAGATCAGTGGCCTGGGGGCGCTGTCTTACGTAGGGGAAGTGTAGGACGCGGCTGAAGCCAGGCACCGGGGCCGCCGGGGCCACCGGACGTGTGCGCTACTCGGAGCCGAGGAAGAGGGCGTCGACCTCGTCGGGCGGCTCGGGCTCGGCAGCGTGCGCGCTCGGGACATGGAGGGCGCTCGGCTCGAAGAGCTTGTCGGCACGGTACATCGGAGCTGCCGCGACCATCGCGCCGCGGGAGGCGCTGAAGGAGGCGCGGGAGCGGCCGAGGAGCGCGGTGATGGCGTCCCACACCGAGGCGGCGACGGGCGCGGGGTCGAGAACGCCGCCCTCGAGCTGCTGGTAGTAGCGGCGCACCTTTCCCCTCGACTCCGGTCGCAGGTCGCACGCTCGGACGATCGCGTCGACCACGTCGTCGACCCCTAGGCGCATCGCGACGCGCGCACGCAGGAGCGGCGGGTCGTCGAGCGAGCGGACGAACGCCAGCGACTCCTCCGACGGTTGGCTCCGCGACGTCCGGGCGAGGAACACCTCGATCATCGCCGCGAGCTCGTCCGCACGGTCGCCGGCGCGCTCCAGCAACCCAGAGACGTCGAGCGGCTCGCCGCGCGCGTGCCGGCGGGCGACCTCGTCGAGCAGCGCGTCAAGCTCGATCTTCACGTCTCGAGCCACTCCTGCAGCTTTCGCTTGTTCCGGCTAATCGCCTGGTAGACGGCGTTCGGCTTCTTCTCGAGCCGCTCGGCGATCTCGCCCGGCTCGAGCGCCTCGAGGTAGTAGAGCGCCGCGACCTCGCCGTCGCCGGCCGGGAGCGTCGCGACGAACTGCTCAAGCGTCAGCTCCGCGACGACCTCGTCCGCGTGATCCGGCGCCGGGCGGTCGAGGTCGAAAAGCTCGCTCTCCTGCCACCCCGGCTCGTACCAGCCCCGGCAGACCCACCCGATCACAGCGTGGACGACGACCCGGAACGGGAGCCTGCCGTTGCGGTGCCGGCCGGCCTTGAGCTCCTTCCAGAGCCGCTCGCACACCGCCTGCGCCACGTCCTCCCCCACCGGCCCGCGCATCCGCGCGATGCAAATGCCGCGAATCGTCTCGACCCAGCCCGCGAGCAGGAGGTCGAGCTCCCCGTCCTCCAGCAGTCGCTTGTCTTCGGCATCTCGTGCATCACGCATCGAAGAGGACGTCACCTCGGACACGGCCAGATCTTACGAGCGCACTCCACATAAGGCGATCGCCGCGGCGGCCGGACTCCCTGCCGACGAAAGGAGATCGCCCATGACACTCGACTTCCAGCTCGGCGAGCCCAAGGAACACCGCGGGATCGTCGTCGCACCGCTCTTCCCGCGCCACGATCCGGCCGCGCGGTACGTGACCCTCGACGAGGCGCTGCCACGCGGGCTTCGGATCACGGAGACGTCCGAGGCCGGCTCGGTGCCGGAGCTCTTCGTCGAGAACCCGCTCGACGAGAACGTGCTGCTCTACGACGGCGAGGAGCTCGTCGGGGCAAAGCAGAACCGGATCCTCAACGTCAGCGTGCTCGTCGGCGCAGCCGCGAAGCTTCCGATCCCCGTCTCGTGCGTCGAGCAGGGACGCTGGCGGCGGCTCAGCCCGGCCTTCGAAGCCGCGCCGTTCGTCTCGAACTCGCACCTGCGGCGGGTCAAGGCCCAGGCGCAGGCCGCCCAGCCGCTCGCGCGCGGCGTGGCGCAGGGTCAGGTGTGGGACGAGGTTCGGGCGCAGCAGACGCGGATGGGCGTCAGCTCGCCGACCAGCGCGAGCCGCGACACGTTCGAGGCACACGGTGCACGCCTGAAGAAGCTCGAGGACTGCTTCCCGGCGGCGCCGGGCCAGTGCGGGGCGGTGCTCGGGCTCGGCGACGAGCTCTGCCTGGATGCGGTCTCGCGCCCGGACGCGTTCGCGCTCCTCTGGCCGAAGCTCCGCGCCGGCTACCTGCTCGACGCGCTCGAGCGGCTCGACGCGCGAGCGACACCGATAGCACGGCTCTCGGCGTTCGTCGAGTCCGTGGCCGAGGCGCCCGTCACGCGCGGGCCGTCGGCCGGGCTCGGCCAGGACGTGCGGCTGCGCGGTGCCGGCGTGATCGGGTCGGGGCTCGAACTCGGCAGCGAGACGATCCAGCTCTCGGCATTCACCAGCGAGGATGGCGGGGCGCCGGCGTTCGGGCGGATCGCACGGCCGAGCAGACGACGGTGACGCGGCGGACGAATCGGACAGATGCAACGCTCCGCCCACGAGCCAGAACCGCCCGCCGGGGCCACGGGGTGCGCGCGAAGAATGGTCGGAGCTTCGCGCAGGAGCGTCCGCCGCTCGGCGACTCGACTGCCGTGAAGCTCCGAGTCGTGCTTTCAGCCGGTGCTGGGCTGGGTGTCGCGACATGTGCGGCAGCCAGCCCACCCGATGAAGTACGGGACGTGGAGGACGATTTCATCGGCCTCGTCGTAACGGTTGGAGATCGGCCGGTGCATTCGGTTTCCGCAGCGTGGACACACGATGCCCGCACAGAGGCAGCTGACGCGAACCGTTCTGCGTTCGCCGTTCCGGTCGATGACAACGCATTCGCCTCGGTACTCGGCACAAACCGGGCACTGCTCCAGGCCCAAGGGGACTGTGGCCATGTCTCACCGCGGCCCGGTTGCGGAGTCATGCCCCATGTCATTGCTGATCCGACTGCCCGTCGCGATCATGACGCCTGGGTCAAGCTCGGTCGGCATTGAGGCGCCGGTGCCGGGCTCTGTGTCATTGTCGAAGGCACGTGCCGCCCAGTACGCGGCCCGCGAGAGGTCTGGCGCGTAGTCGGCATAGAGCAACGTGGTTCGGTAGTCGCTGTGTCCGAGCCATTCCTGGATCGATCGCAGGGGCGCGCCGGCGGCCGCCATGCGCGTCCCGAAGGTGTGGCGAAGATCGTGAAAACGCACCGGTCGAAGCTCAGCGCGCCTCGCCGCGGCCTGGAAGCGCCTCCGTACATTTGCGGGATCGAGGACGCCGCCGCTTTGCGGATGGCAGAAGACGAGGTCGGCAGAGGTCTGAAAGAGAGACCGCTCGAAATGCAGACGCAGCTCCTCAGTGACGCGCTCTGCCAGCGGCACCGCCCGACTCGAGCGACGCGATTTCGGCGTCCCGAACTGGCCGCGGGTGTAGTTGCGGCGGACACGCACCACGCCTGCAGTCCAGTCGATGTCCTGCCAGCGCAGCGCGAGCAGTTCGCCGCGGCGAAGTCCTGTCATCGCGGCGGTCAGGTAGAGCACCCGCTCGGTTCTGCCTTTTGCGTCCGACGGGGTTGCGTCGAGCAGCGCCTCGAACTCGCGTCCGTCGAGAAACCGGATGTCCAGGTTGCGTGCTCCGCGCGGCTTGTCGGTGAGCGCGACGGGATTGCGGGTGCACCAGCCTCGTCTGACCGAGAAGGCGAAGATCGCGTGGAGCAGCCCCAGGTAGTTGAGGATGCTCTTGACCGCCTTTCCCTCCCTGCGCTTGGCGGCGATGAAAGCCTCGATCAGCTCGATCGTGATCGATTCGAGCTCGAGAGCGCCGAAGGCGGGGACGAGATGGACGCGGGTGTAGCTTTCGTAGTCCATCAGCGTCGTTCGCTTGAGGCCGACGAGCTCGCGGTTGGTGAGGTAGCGGCTCGCGAGCTCCGAGAACAGCAGCCCGCCGGCCGCGTCGGAACTCGTCACGGCGCCGGAGACCGTAGGCGATGGGCGCTCGGCCGCCATTAGGTGGTCCGAGCCGCCGGTTATAGAGTCGTGGCGCATGGGAGTTGATACCTCCTGTGCCGGGCCGGGGCTGTTAGCGCAGCGCCCGGCCATTTGTAATCTAGGCAACGAAGGGTAGCGGAAACACCTTGTTCAAGCCGTTCCTGTGCCAAAGGGCCTCGTCGAATGGGTCGCACTCCTGGTTGTGTCCCCGGAGCTAACCGATGTTTAGGGCTGATCGCGAAGGTCGGGATCGTTGCTCAACACATTCGAGGGACTTCCGCCAGGTGAGGTGGCTCTCACCGCGTCGCGAGGAGTAGGCCGTGGCGGCGCGCCAAAGAGGAACTACGTCGCGAACACGTCCCGCACGAGGAGGGAGGCACGCACACGATCAGCCCTCTCGGGCGAGAGCGTGGCGACGAACTCGTCGACCAGCGTGCGCGCCTCGGACGTTGCCCTAGCAGCCCGGGTGTCATCCCCAAGCGCATACGCCGCACGTGCGAGCGTCGCTCGTGCACCGTAGCGGATCGGCTGTCCAATCAGCTCGTCCGCGATCCCCACGGCCGTTTCGAGCTCGGTCAGGGCCTCTTCGCGGCGCCCGCGCCTTGCTAGCGCCTCGCCGAGCGTGGTGCGCGCGATCGTCTCGTACTTGCGGCGGCGTGTGGAGACGGCGAGCTCGATTGCCTTGCGTGCCCACTCCACCGCATCCTCTGGTGTCTCGGCGTGCAGCGCGATTTCGGCACGCGCAGCCGCTAGACGGCCGGAGATCAGCCATCGCGTCCAGCCGGTCGCTTGCGCGGCCTCCTCCCATACCCTCGGCCATTCGGCCTGGGCGCGCCCGATATCGCCCTCGAGGAGAGACGTTTGGAGGAGGTCCGATTGCGCGAATCGCCGCGGCATGCCAAAGCCGTCGCCGGTCGACTTCTCGAGAACCTCCTCGCTTTCCTCTCTTGCAACCGCCAGATCGTTCAGTTCCCGATGCACCATCGACGCGTAGTTGAGGAGGTAAAGGGGCTTGCGGCCCAGCTCGCGCACGGCGTCAGTGGTCGCCTCGAACTTCGCGAGCGCCTCTTCATGTCGGCCTAAGCCGGTCAGCGCCATCGCCTGCAGCCCGGCGCCGCGCAGAATGGCTTCCATGCTGTGCACGTCACCGCCAAGCTCGTGCGCAGCGGTTCCCAGCTCGATCGAGAGCTCGTACTTACCGACCCAGTACATGAGGTCGCCCTGGAGATGTAGGTGGTCGGCGTGCTCGAACTCGCGTCGGCCCCGACGCCAGCGCACGAGCGCGTCGTCGCCGAGGTCGATCGCACGGTCGATGTCGCCTGGATCGCCGCGCATGGCCAATCCTTGGCTGAGCAGCGCCGTCGCCGCGGCTTCGCCGTCAACGTCTTCCAGCGCCGACGCGAGGTCGACCGCTCGCTCCGCCGTCTCGATCGTCTTTTCCTCCTGTTCGGTCCAGACGTACGCCTTGCCGGCATAGAGCAACCCGTCGAGAAGGCTCGAGCCCTCGAGGCCGGAAAGGATCGCTTCGAGGTCGTCCAATGCCGCCGCGTACTCGTTTAACACGATGAGCGAGTAGGCGCGACGGAGACGAATCGCGGCTCGGGTCTCGTCGTCCCTTGCGAGCTCCAGGGCCTGGGAGTAGAGCTCGTGGACGGCATCGGGTGCCCACGACCGCTGCGAAATGCTGGCGGCCTCGAGGAGGTGCGGGATCGCCTTCTCGTATTCCGCCGCTTCGCGCCAATGGTGTGCGAGCACCCACGCCACGGTTGCCGGATCCTCCGTACGCTGTTCGATGAACTGGGCGGTCGCGGCGTGCCGGTCCCGCCGGATCGACCGTGGCATCGTCCGGTACGCGACATCACGGATCAGCGCGTGCCTGAACCTGAACTCCGTGTCCCCCTCGAGCCGGCTCGTGGGCTCACGTCGGATGAGGTTGCGCCGCTCGAGATCCTCGAGGACGGCGCTCAGATCTCCGACACCCGTCACCGCTCGGAGGACTTCCTGCCAAAAAACCCTGCCTACCACTGCCGCCGAAAGGAGCGCTGAGCGGGAGTCCGACGGTAGCGAGTCGATGCGAGCCGCGATCACGGCTCTAACCGTGACGGGAAGCTCATCGACACCCCCCTGCTCGGCCGCTGCTGCGGCCAGCTCCTCGATGAAGAGGGGGTTTCCCTCGGCGACGGCGACCAGCCGTTGGATGGTCTCATCATCACCGGCTGGAAGTAGACCGGCGGCCATCTCGGATGCGAGCTTGGCGGGGAGCGGCTCGACCGCGATCCTCGTGTGCGAAGTGACGCCGCCTCCCCAGGACGGCCTCGTATCCAGGAGCTCGGGCCGCGCGAGTGCGACCAAGAGCACGCGTGCGTCGTGCACATGGGCTCCGAGATACTCGATCAGGTCGAGCTCGCTCTGTGCCCCCCAGTGGACGTCCTCCAAAATGACGAGCGTTGGCCTCTCCTCGCCGAGGCGCTCGATGAGACGCCTTGCGGAGAAGAACAGCACGCCCTGCTCGAAGGCTTGCTCGTCGGTTCGCAGCCCGAGGAGAAGAACGAGGTCGCGAACCCGACTTGGCGCCTCGTCGGCGGCGAAGATTGACTCGGCCGCGCGCGCGACCTTCTCGCGAGCTACCGCGGGCGGATCGGAGTCGAAGATGTCCGCCACTTGACGCACGATTTGCGCGAACGCGTGGTAGCCGGTCTTCTCCTCGTAGGGCAAACACCGGCCCCGCAGTACGAGCGCTCCCTCCGCCACGACCCGCGTGCCGACCTCGCGGCAAAGACGCGACTTGCCCACGCCCGGTTCGCCGAGCACCGTGACGATGTGCGGTCTCAGCTCGTCGATTGCCTGCTCCCACACACTTCGAACCATTTCGAGCTCGCGTCGCCGACCGACAAAGGAACCGAGCGGCAGCGGGCGCTCGGAAACCTCCGCGAGACGCTCCAGCGCTAGCCATGCCCCGACCGGTTCGGCTTTCCCCTTGGCGGCGATTGGATCCAGTTGCTCGAACGCAAACGCTTGCCGGGTCGCGCGGTACGTCTCGTCGCCCACCACGAGGTGTCCCGTTGGAGCATGGGACTGGAGTCGAGAGGCCGTGTTGACGACATCGCCCATCGCGATCGCCTCGCCAGATCCGGGATCGAGGCGAACGATCGCTTCCCCCGTCTCGACCGCCGCGCGAGCCTTCAGGCCGCGGGCCATCACCGCGTCGAGCACGACAAGCCCGGCGCGAACTGCCCGCTCCGCGTCGTCGCCATGCGCAATCGGGACGCCGAACACCGCCATCACCGCATCCCCAATGAACTTTTCCACAACGCCTCCGTACTGCGCGATGCACTCCTTCGCGGTGGTGTGGTAGCCCTCGAGCAGGTCGCGGACGTCCTCGGGATCTGCGTTGTCCACGCTGGCGGTAAAGCCCTCAAGGTCGACGAATAGCACCGAAATCAGCTTGCGCTCCTCCAAGTCCCGGCGCCCGAGACGATTGCCGCAGGCGGAGCAGAATCGTGCTTCCGGTTCGTTCGCTCGCCCGCAGCGCTCGCACCGGACCGACGCGGTATCGGTGTCCGTCGTCACGACCGGGAGTCTGCCACTCCATCGCTCGGTCAAGGCAACGTCGGCCTGTGCGGTATCGCCCTCGATGCCGCCTCCCTCTGCGCGCAGCGTTAGCCGGACGCGATGCGACGGTTGAGTGTCAGCCGGCCGCACCGCGGCGCGGCACCGCCGGCGTTCAGTCCCTTTGGCGGCGCCGTGGGCTCCCACGCTTCGTCCGGCGAGACGCGGACACCATCTTCGTCAGATGCTTCTCGGCTCGCGCAAGCCACTTGAGGTGCGCTCCGAGCACGAGTTGGAAATACTCCCGCTCGAGCGCGGCCTCCGGGCTGGCGAGCTCCGGATCCAGGGCTTCGGCGTCGAACCGGGCCAACAGGCCCGTCAGATAAGGGCGCAGGGCCCGGAGCGATTCGAGTGCGACCTCGGGCGGGGTGTAGCGCAGGGCGCGGATGCGAAGGACGAGGTCGGAGTCGATCCGCGGCGCCGCGGTCGGCGTGGCCATCCAGGCTCGTACGGCGTCGATCCCCTTCTCGGTCGGCTGGTAGATCGTCGTCGGGCGGGGCCCCTCCTCGATCGGGAAGGCGTCGAGGTAGCCGAGTTCGACGAGCTGCTTCGAGTTGTCGTAGCACGCCGTCTTGCCGTAGCCGCCCGCACCACCCAGACGCGACCGGATCAGCCGCTCGACGGTGTAGGCGCTCGCGCCTTGGACGACGCGATGCCCGCGCGTCGTCAGCGTCGTCCCGTAGAGCACCAACAAGGCGATTCGCAGCGTTGTCAGCTCGGCGTCATCGCACTCCACACGTCACCCCTGGATGGAACGCTCCGGAGCGGAGCAGCTGATCATCCGAAACGGATTATCACAAACTCCGGACTGGCAGCTTATTTGTTATCTCAGTAGACAATTACGTGCAACAACATCGTGCACAAATACATACGAAAGATCGGTTTTGCAGGTATTTTATGATACCAACTGGCTCGGCTGTTGCGTTTTGGGATCTTCTGGGAGCTTCCCAACCCGCCCTGCACGAGTGCCGACCTCCTGGGTGTCACAGGCAGTCGACGACTCGGCGATTCGCCTCGGGACGGCCGCACCAAGCTCGCGGCTCGGAGCCCGGCCGGGGGGAAAATGGAGCTAGTCGGACTCGAACCGACGACCTCCTGGGTGCGATCCAGGCACTCTCCCAACTGAGCTATAGCCCCGCGAGGGGGCAAAGTATAGCGTCGCTCAGGACGATGAATCGAGCCGGCCGGCGCGGATCGCGCGGGCCATCGTCGAGGAGTTCTCGCGGTACCACGTGCCGTCCTCGTGCTCGATCGCCGGGACGGCGCTCTGTCCGGTGCCCGCGATGACCGCCGTGCGCTTGCTGCGGCGAGGCCAGTTCGCCTCGACGATTTCGTAGGGGATTCTCCTCTCGTCGAGCGCCTCCTGGACGCGCCAGCATGCGTGGAAGCGCGATCGGAATCCGAGGAACTTGCACCGGTGCAGCTTCACCGCCACGCGGTCGTACGATACGCCTCGTGCGCGCGGTCGTCGTCGGCTTGGACGGGGAGCCCGCCCACGCGGAGGTACCGGAGCCGGACGGCCCGGGCAAGACAGCCCGTGTGCTCGCCTGCGGGCTCTGCGGCTCGGACGTCGAGAAGCTCGTCGCGGCGAACGCGGGGGCTGTGCTCGGGCACGAGGTCGTCGCGGAGACGGGCGACGGTCAGCGCGTGGCGCTCGTCCACCACGCCTCGTGCGGCACGTGCGAGCGGTGCCTGGCCGGTCACGAGTCGCTCTGCGAGCGGTTCGCGGCGCCGACCATCCGGCCTGGCGGCTTCGCGGAACGGGTGAACGCGCAGGCGTCGGTCGACCTGCCGGAGCACTGGCCGGACTGGCGCGGGACGATCGTCGAGCCACTCGCCTGCGTGCTCCGCGGTGCGAAGCGGCTGCCGGGTGGGCGCGTCCTGATCGTCGGCAACGGATTCGTGGGGCGGCTCTTCGGCGCGGTGCTCGAGCGACGCGGCGACGAGGTGTTCGCGGTCGACGTCGACCCGCGGCGCGCCGGGCGAGCGCCGGACGGGCCCGTCGATGCCGCAGTCCTCTGCGGCCGCGGTGGCGTCGAGACGGCGATCGACGCGCTGTCTCCGGGAGGCACGGTGCTCGTCTTCGCGGACGCCGGCTCCGTCCCGGCGGCGGCGATTTACCGGCGGGAGCTGACAGTCGTCGGCACCCGCTCGGCCGCCCCGCCCTTCATGCCGGAGGCGGTCGCGCTCCTCGACGACCTCGACGTGCCTGAGCCGACCGTGCTTCCTCTCGAGCGGTTTGCCGAGGGGCTCGGCCTCTTCCGCCGCAACGAGGCATTGAAGGTCGTCTTCACGCCGTGAGGGCGCTCCGCCTGCACGCACCGGGCGATCTCCGTCTCGAGAGCCTTCCCGATCCCGTGCCGGGCGACGGCGACGTCCTGCTCCAAGTCGAGGTGGCGCTCACCGATGGCACCGACGCGAAGGCGTACCGTCGCGGCCATCCGCTGCTCCTCGAATCGCCGCCGAGCCCTTTCGGACACGAGGTCTGCGGGATCGACGTCGCCACCGGCCGGCGACTCATGCCCGCTAACTCGGCACCGTGCGGCGCCTGCCCACCGTGTCGGCGAAGGCAGGAGACGCTCTGCGAGAAACTCCTCCCGCTGCTCAACGGCGCCTACGCCGAGCTGCTGCTCGTGCCGGAGCGCATCGCGAGCCGCAACCTCCTCTCCGTGCCGCCCGGACTCGCCCCCGAGGTGGCCGCGATGACCGAGCCTCTCGCATGCTGCCTGCACGGGATCGACGTCGCGGGCGTGCAGCGCGGCGACCGGGTCGCGATCGTCGGCCTCGGGCCGATCGGGCTCATGCTCTGCGCGTGTGTGGCCGACGCGGGCGGGCAACCGGTCGGGGTCGGGTCACGCGACGAGCGTCGGGCGCTCGCCTCTGTGTTCGGCGCGATCGCCGACGAGCCGAATGGTGCGGACGTCGTGATCGAGGCGGCAGGAACCGCGGACGCGTGGCAGCGGGCGCTCGAGCTGGTTCGGCCCGGCGGCATCGTCGTCGCGTTCAGCGGTCTCCCGCGCGATGAACGGCTCGAGCTCGACCCGTACCGGATCCACTACGAGGAGGTGCGACTCGTCGGCGCGTTCCATCACACGCCGCAGACGTTCCGTGCGGCGCTCGCGTTCCTTGCGAGCGGCGCCTATCCATTCGAGCGCCTCGTCACGCACGAGGTCGGCCTCGACGGCGTCGGGGCGCTCTTCGACGACCCGCCGCGCGACTACCTCAAGGCGGCGGTCAGGCCGTAGCCTCAGACCGCGACGGCGAGGCCTTCGGCGCTCGCGGCTCGCCGGAGGTCCTTGTCCCATGTCACCATCACCGGACGCGCTACCCCGACCAGTAACGCGGAGGCGAGATGAACGGCGTCCGTGCCCCGCAAGCCGTGCCGATTGGCCAGCTGACCGGCGTACCGCCCCGTCACCTCCTCTGCGTCGATTGGATGCACCGAGGGCCACTCGGCTTCAAGACTCCGCAGCGCAGTGAACGCGCGGCGAGCGGAGATCCGCTGGGCACGACGCGCCCGGCCGATCGCCGCACTCACCTCGGCGAACGTCATCCACGAGGTCAGGACGGGAGCGTCGGCGTTCCACAGGCGGCGAGCCTCGTTGGAGCCGCGTTCGACGAGCAAGAGCTTCACGACCGCCGACGCGTCGAAATAGAGAATCAATAGTCCTTCGCGCGACGATCGTCGAGCAGCGAATCGGTGACGGGGCTCGTATCGACCTGCTCCACCGGGCCGAGGTAGCGGCGTACGCATCGTCCTGACAAGTGTCCAACTCGGACATCAGACCGAAAACAGCGTCAACTCGGGCTCGCGCTCACCGCGGAGAAGCTCGAGGTCGACCTCGACGCAGCCGAGCCAACGCGCCTCGCAGAGCGTCCGCGCCTGTGGCTTCACGATCTGCGCTGCGAGAATCCCTCGACACTCGACGAGCGCGGGGTCGCGGCGCAGCACCTCGAGATAGCGCGAGAGCTGCTCGACGGCCTCGAGCGTCGCGACCCGCTTGATCTCAACCGCGACCCAGCGGTCGTCGGCGTCACGGCACATGAGGTCGACCGGTCCGACCTCGGTCGGCCACTCGCGCCGCACGAGACGCAACCCGACCTCGACCGCCTCGGGGCGCTCGGCGAGCGCCTCCTGCAGGTGGCGCTCGACCCCGTCCTTTTCGAGGCCCGCGTCGTCGCCGAGCTCGTGCTCGAACTCGGCGAGCACCTCCACGAGCCGGATCTCGAGCCGATCCTCGCTCCGCCCGGCGCGCTTGCGGACGACGATCGTTCCTTTGCCGTTCTCGATCACGGTCGGCGGCGTCATCCAGTTGAGCGGCTTGTAGCCACCGCTGTCGGCGTGCACGAGCACCGAGCCGTCAGCTTTGAAGACGAGCAGGCGGATCGCCTCCGGTAGGT
>Ga0183260_10000981_pt1 | contig 24164 bp, 26 predicted proteins | sample AntDrymUQ4972206_2_FD_129768 | JGI IMG/M metagenome (GOLD analysis project Ga0183260, IMG submission 129768) | Polar desert sand microbial communities from Dry Valleys, Antarctica - metaG UQ497 (22.06) (version 2) (version 2) | ecosystem: Environmental > Terrestrial > Soil > Desert | place... | reverse complement strand
GCGTGGGCGGGGGCGTCGGGCGGCGCGCACGGCCGGCGGCGCGGCGCGGCCACAGGGCGCTTCGCGGCGTGGTGGGCGGCGGCCGGCCTCACCGGCGGCCTCGACCACTGGCCGCTGTCAGCCGATGATCTCGGTGACGCGCTCGCGGAGCTGCGCTGGTTCCTCTGGGACGACGGCGCCCCAGCGACCGGATGGTCGCTTCGCCTCGCCGCCGAAGACCCGTCTGCCGGCATCGCGTGGGCCGTCGCAGCCGTCGACGCCGACTAAACGCGAGTAGGGGGCTTTTCCGGGCTAGCCCGTTACCCCCCAGAGCCCCCCGTGGTGGGTGTCTATGCGGAGCCGAGAACTCGGTCGGTGTACGCGTTGGCGAACGTGCCGGTGGGGTCGACGCGGCGACGGACGGCCTGAAAGCGGTCCCAGTCCGGATAGCGCGGCGCGAGCGTCGCCGCCGTCTGGAAGTGCAGCTTGCCCCAGTGCGGGCGACCCTCGAAGCGGTCCATGATCGTCTCGACGCCGCTGAAGTACTCCTCGTACGGCAACCCCTTGGCCACGTGCACCGCGAGGTACCCGGTGTCGCGACCCGACGCCGTCGACAGCGGGATGTCGTCCGCCGCCGTGAATCGCACCTCGACCGGAAAGCCGATCTTCAGGCCGCGCTCGTCGATCAGCGCGCGTATGCCGTTCAGCGCGTCCGGAACCGCGGCGCGGGGCACGGCGTACTCCATCTCGTAGAACTTCACCCAGCGCGGGCTGGCGAAGATGCGCGCCGAGCTCTCGACGTACTCGGTCCGACCGGACGACGGCATCAGCCGTGAGAGGCGAGGGATGGCGCTGGGCCGGAGCAGGCTCGCTTTCGTCACCGCGCCGAAGGCGAGGTTCTCGAGCAGGATCTTGTCGCGGACGTACCCCCACCGCGTGCGTCCGCCCGCCGGTTCGTCCGTGCGATTGTTGGTCTTGGTGAGCGCCCACCGAGTGTGCGGCACCCAGAAGAACTCGAAGTGGTCGTTGCCGTCGACATGCTCGTCGATGTTGGCCAGGACGTCGTCGACGCGAAGGGGCTCTTCCACGGCGCGCAGGTTGAACGCGGGGACGCACTGGAGCGTCACCGTCGACAGCGCGCCCAGTGCGCCGACGCCGACGCGTGCGACCTCCCACAGGTCGCGTTCCTCGTTGGGCGAACAGGTGACGATTGAGCCGTCACCGGTGACGATGTCGAGGCCGATCACCTGCGCGGCGATCCCGCTGAGCTTCGCCCCGGTGCCGTGGGTGGCCGTCGAGATCGCCCCGCTGATCGTCTGGTACGCGATGTCGCCGAGGTTGGGCATCGCCATCCGGTACGCCGCAAGGATCTTGTTGAGCTCCGCGATCGTCGTACCCGCCTGCGCGGTGACCGTCTGAGCGCCGGTGTCGACTGAGGTCACGCGGTTGTACTTGTCGAGCACGATCTGCGTTCCGTCGGTGACCGCGCAATCGGTGAAGCTGTGACCCGAGCCCACGACCTTGACGCGCCGCCCCGCAGCGACCGCCTGCTTCACGGCCGCGGCGAGCTCACTCTCGCTCGTGGGGTGCACGACTTCGGCCGGCTCACACCGCTGGTTACCCGCCCAGTTCTTCCACGCCATGCGAGCCGACGCTACGCCGCACGCGCGCGTTCTCGGCAAGGTTGTCGTCGAATGTCGACGAGAACCTTGCAGAAGCGGTTGTGACCTCAGTCGCCGGCGACGAAGAACTGCCACGTCCCGCGGTCGTCGATGCCGACGCGGTAACCGAGGAAGTTGTTCTCGCGCTTCCACTGCGCGACCTCGTCATCGCCGTAAAGGCGCAGCAGTGCGTCCCAGTCGGCGGCCGCGGGCTCTGTCGTGCCCGCCACCACGGGCCAGACGTACGTTCGGCCCCCCGGTCCGTAAACATTGCCTTCGACGTCCTGCGTTGCTGTGCGTGCAACCGCAACCGGGCGCAGATGGAGCGTCAGCGCGAGCATCCGCAGCACCGGCTCGCCGTCGGCCTCCGCGCGTCGCCAGTAGGCGGCGGGGTCCTTGTCGGCCCCGTAGCTGAACTGGAAGCCACTCGGCGGCGCCAGCGCGGCGAGGCCGTCGAAGTCACACGCCCGCGCCAGTTCGATGATTTTCGCGCGCCGGGCGGAGACCTCGGCGGGTAACTCGACAGGCGCGCCACCATCGGAGACGTTCTCGATCATGCCGTCGGTCACGGTCGATCCCGAACACGTCGAGTCGGCGCGCTGGCGCGGCGATTGCGGTGCCTCTGCCGCGGACTCGAGTCGGAGCGCGCTCACCTGGGTCGTGCCCGCTCGGTCGGAGAACACCAGCTTCAGCACCAGCGCGGGCTTGCCGGCAACTCGCCGCGTCAGGTCGATCGGCTTGCCCCGCACGACGGACACGGACTCGTCGCTGAGTAGGCCGCTGCCGTCGGCGCCCGCGGCGTGGACGGTCACGGTGAGGGTTCCGTCGACCGTGCTGACCGCCTCGCCGGAGAGATGTACGCCGTCGTAGGCGGCCGAGTGCACGGCGAGCCGGCTGTCCGAGGCGCCGGTGACGAACCACAGCGCTGTTCCCTCGAGCTGCGCGACCAGGACCTCGCCGAACGGCGCGCCCCGGGACGGAGGAGTCCATGGTGCTCGGGTGTGCGCGGCATGTGGCGGAATCCGGCCATCCTTCGTCTTCGCCAAGCTTGTGTAGGTGACGACACCGCTCGGCTCGTCTGGGTTCCGCGCGAAGTCGCCCACGCTGTAGTCGCCTTTCGTCTTGCCGAGCGTGTCTCCCAGGAACCCGGCCGCGGCGGCTCGCGGATCGGCCAGGTCCGGGCGCGTTCCTTCGGCGACCTCGCCCGCGAGACGGCGCAGCTCTTCCAGGCTCGACGTTGGCCACACGGGTCCGTTCAACGGCTGCGCGCCCGTGGCCGGCGATGTGACCGCCGGACCGCCGTCGTCCGTAGCCACGCCGCGCTCGTCTCCCTGCTGGCTGAGCGCGACGGGCACAGCGACGGCCAATACGACCGCGGCCGCGGCGAGAAATCGCGTCGACGTACGCGCCCTGCGCCTACCCGCATCGATGCGCCCAGCGACGTCGTCCCAGCTACCGCTCGGTCGCACATCCCCCGCCCGCGTCCGCAACATCGAGCGGACGTCGTCATTTGTGTCGTCGATGGGGTTGTCGTTCATCGTTCGATCTCCTTGCGCAGCTTTGCGAGGCCGCGGAACAGGGCGGTGCGGACCGTGGCCGGGCGGCAGCCGAGCACGCGTGCGATGTCGTCGTCGGGAAGGTCCTCGTAGAAGCGCAGGACTATTGCGGCGCGCTGTCGTGGCGGCAGCGTCAGGAGGACGTCCCACATCTCGTCGGGCGCGTCGGCAACGGCATCGCGCGGTCGCGGCTGGTGCCGCAGCTCGACAACTTTCCGCCTGCCCCACGTCCGGCACGCGTTCACCACCGTGGTCCGCAGGTAGGCGGACGGTGTCGTGATGCGCTGCCAGCGGCGGTGCAGCGCGACGAAGGAGTCCTGCACGAGCTCCTCAGCCGCGGCTTGATCGCCGGTGAGAAGGTAGGCGAGGCGGACCATCGGCGCGTACCGGTCGTCGTACAACGCGACGAGTTCGAGTGGCCATGGCGGCGCGGCCGAGGCCAAACCCGCGCTGCTGGGTACCGCATGGGTCACGAGCATCGTCTAGCGCGTCGCCGCGCCGCGGCGAGGTGACGTGAGAACAATCTCATCTGCGGGCATGCAATGAAGACGCCCGAGAGCGGCCCGTTGTTCCGCGCGTCCGCGGAATCCGTTCAGCGGCGGACGTTGGAGTTCGACGCGTTACACGCTGCACCCAGACCGACGCGGCGCGCGAACTGAACCGTTTTGGTCGTGATCACGGTCGGATCGCGACCATAAGGGTTCACTCCTTGGCCACACAGCTACTGGCGGCCGCCGCAGCGCTGCTCTAGTTCAGCTGCGGGCTTTGAGCGCCTCGATCAGCTTCGGCAGGACCTTGTGGACGTCGCCCACGATGCCGAGGTCGGCGATCTGAAGGATCGGCGCCTCCTTGTCCTTGTTGATGGCGATGATGTTCTTCGCGCCCTTCATGCCGACCATGTGCTGGGTCGCGCCCGAGATGCCGCAGGCGATGTACACGGTTGGCTTGACGGTCTTGCCGGTCTGACCGACCTGGTACGAGTACGGCACCCATCCCGCGTCGACGATCGCCCGCGACGCGCCCGGGGCGGCCTTCAGCAGTTTCGCGAGCTCCTCGATCATCTTGAAGTTCTCGGCTTCACCCAGGCCGCGTCCGCCCGACACGACGATCGGCGCCTCGTCGAGCTTGGGGCCGGACCGCTCCTCGACGTGGCGCTCGACGACCTTCGCCGCGTTCGTCGCGCCGGTGTCGGGCACGCTCAGCGAGACGACCTCGGGTGCGCCGCCGCCACTGGGCTCGGCCGCAAAGCTCTTCGCTCGCACGACGTAGATGTAGGGCGCGCCACCGTCGAAGGTGGCCTTCACGATCGTGGCGCCACCGAACACCGCGTGGCACGCGACCGGCGGCTCGCCGGCGGCGAGGTCGACGACGTTGGTGAGGACGGGCTTGTCGAGCTTCGCCGAGAGTCGCCCGGCGATGTCGCGACCGTCGTAGGTCTGCCCGACGAGGATCGCGTCGGGGCCATCACCCGCGGCGACCGCGGCGGCGATGGCCGCCGCGACCGGAGGACCGGCGAGCGAGTCGCCGAGGTCGCCGAGGTCGTGGACCTTCGTCGCGCCGTGCGCGCCGAGCTCCGCGGCGTAGGTGGCGACGTCACCGCCCCACGCGACCGCCTCGACGGTTGCGCCGAGCTCGCGAGCCTTCGTGAGCAGTTCGAGCGTGATCGTGAGGGGCTTGCCGCCAAAGGCCTCGGCCAGTACCCAGATGCGGTTCAGACTCATCGTTTCCTCAGATCACTTTCAGCTTTTCGAGATAGGCGACGACCTTCTCGTGCGCGTCGCCTTCGTCCTCCACGATCTCGCCCGCCTTGCGCTCCTCAGCGTCGGCCACATCGGTGATCGTCTGACCGGAGCCCGCCTGACCGACCTGACCGGCGTCGATACCGAGGTCGGCCACCGTGAGCTGGTCGAGCGGCTTGCCCTTCGCCGCCATGATCCCCTTGAACGACGGGTAGCGGGGCTCGACCACGCCGGCGGTGACAGTGACGAGCGCCGGCAGCGGGCACGTCACCTCGTCGTAACCGGCCTCGGTCTGGCGGTGCACCTTCACCGTGGTGCCGTCGACCTCGATGTGCTTGGCGAAGGTGACCGACGGCAGGTCGAGCAACTCCGCGATCTGCACGGGCGTGGTGCCGGTGTAGCCGTCGGTCGACTCGGTCGCGGCGAGGATCAGGTCGGGTCCGGCGCGCTTGATGGCCGCAGCGAGGACCTTCGCGGTACCGAGTGCATCGGATCCCTTCAACGTCTCGTCCGAGACAAGGATGGCCTTCGCCGCGCCCATGGCCAGCGCCGTGCGCAGGCCGCCGGTCTCGCCGTTCGGGGCCATCGACACGAGGGTCACTTCGCCCTCGCCGGCGGTGTTCACGAGCTGGAGGGCCATCTCGACGCCGTACATGTCGGACTCGTCGATGATGAGCTTGCCTGAGCGATCCAGCGTCTTCGTCGCGGGATCGAGGGACCCGGGCGTGGCCGGATCGGGGATCTGCTTCACGCAGACAACGACGTTCATGTCCGCAGTGTTGCCCATCGCAGCGCCGGGGTACCAACTCGGGCGCCGCTACCCTCGGAACCCCAATGGCTCGGGTCCTTCTGCTGTGCAATCCGTCGGCATCGTCGGTGACGCCGAGGGCCCGCGTGGTGATCCAGGCCGCTCTCGGCGCCGACCACGACCTCAGTGTCGCGGAGACGAGCCGGCGTGGTCACGCCACGCGACTAGCGCAAGGAGCCGCCGCCGGCGACACCGAAGTCGTCGTCGTGCTCGGCGGCGACGGCACGCTGAACGAAGCCGCGAACGGCCTGGCACGAACGTCCACCGCGCTGGCGTGCCTGCCCGGTGGCTCGACCAATGTCTTCGCCCGCACAATCGGCCTGCCGAACGACCCGATCGAGGCCACGGGCGACCTCATCGGCGCCCTGCGGCGCGGGTCGCGTCAGCGCATCGGGCTCGGGTGCGCCAATGGTCGGTACTTCATGTTCCACGTCGGCGCGGGGTTCGACGCCGCGGTCGTCGAGCAGGTCGAGAAGCGCAGCGGTCTCAAGCGCTATGCCGGCCACCCGCTGTTCATCTACGCCGGCTTTCGCACCTGGTTCCGCTACTACGACCGCTCGCATCCGGCGTTCGCCGTGCACCACGAGGACGGCACCGTCATCGACGACGGGTACTTCGCTATCTGCCTGAAGACCGACCCGTACACGTTCCTGGGCCGGCGTCCGCTGTCGTTGTCGAAGACGACCGGACTGCACTCACCGCTGGCCATGTTGACGTTCCGGTCGTTGCGCTTCGACACGGTGGTCGGCGCCATCGCGTCCGCGCTGGCGTCCGGGCGACGCCTGCGCCACGACAAGCGGCTCGACCGGCGCGTCGACATCAATAGCGCAACCCTCGTGGGCCACCGACCGTTCCCCTATCAACTCGACGGCGACTTCCTCGGCGAGGTCGACCGTCTCGAGCTTCGCTACGAACCCGACTGCCTTGATCTCGTTGTGCCGTGACAACGACGCACCGGACGCGCGCCGAGATGGACGCCTGCCTCGACGACATCCGCCGCTCGCCCGCTTCGAACGGTCGGCTCGAGTTGATCGCGTGCCGGCCGACGGCAGGCGACCGGGCGGTGCTCGAGGAAGCCGAGCTTGATGTCCGCCGCGGTCTTGTCGGTGACAACTGGCTCCGCCGGCCGACTTCGAGCACGCTCGACGGCAAGGCGAACCCCCTCAAGCAACTGACGTTGATGAACGCCCGTGCCGCAGCAGCCGTGGCCGGCGAGCGCGTGCGGTGGCCCGGCGCCGGCGATCAGCTGTACGTCGACCTCGCGCTGGGATACGACACGCTGCCCCCCGGGTCGCTGCTGGCGGTCGGGAGCGCCGTGATCGAAATAACCGAGCCGCCCCACCGCGGCTGTCCAAAGTTCGCCAAACGGTACGGCGTCAACGCCACGCGCTTCGTGTGTTCGCCCGAAGGAATCGCGCTGAACCTCCGCGGCGTGAACGCCCGCGTCGTCGAGTCCGGGACGGTCCGAGTGGGCGACGCCATCGGCGTGACGCTGCCCTAGCGACGCGGCTCTGGTTCCATCAACTCGATGCGGTTCCCGAAGGGGTCGTAGGCGTAGACACGGTCGTAGCCTTCCAGGGGTTCGTCGGCATCGACGTCGACGCCCGCGGCGACGAGTGTGCTCACGAGCGACTGAAGGTCGGAGACGAGCAGGGCCGGATGAGCCTTCTTCGCCGGTCGGAAGTCCTTGTCCACGCCGATGTGAATCTTGACGCGCTCGTTCTCGAACCAGCACCCACCTCGCTTCGCAAGGTGGGGCGGCTTGGGTACCTCGGTGAGGCCGAGAAGTCCCTCGTAGAACTTCGTGGCGTCAGCTTCGTGTCCCGCCGGCATCGCGAGCTGCACGTGATCGAGTCCTTCGAGCGGCATGGGCGCATCCTGCCGCAGCGGCGGGCGTTCAGCGCGTGAGGCGATCGAGCGCGTTGCGCGTGACCTGCTCGATCTGCGGGTCACGGCCGGCGAGCCCGTGCGCCCAGTCGGTCGAACCCGACGTGATGACGGTCCCGCCGCCCGGAGACGTGTACGTGCCGAGCACGGCGTGGCCGTGCTCGACGCGCTTGACGCCTTCGGGGTCGCGCGTGCCGAAGAGTCGCGCAGCGATGAACTCGTCTTCCGACGGAGCGTTCGGCTGCGGAGGCCGCGCTGAAGTGGTGCGCGTGAAGTGCGCGGCCGGAACCGTCCCGAGGATCTCGAAGTTCGTCGGCGTGCCGTCCTCACCTGTGGGGTACGGGAGACCGTCGCGGTAGGTGAAGGCGCACCCGTCGCACTCGTAGCCGACCACGGTCGAGGCCGCCCCGAGTATGTCGCCGTAGCCGAGACCGGTCCCCTCGAAGAGCCAGTGCTCGTGCCGGTGAATCGTGTACCCGCCCGCTCCCTGCGTCACGCGTTTGCCGATGCGGTGGTAGCCGCCGCGGGCGAAGCTGACGCCGGTCATGAGGTTCTCGGGGCGCCCGATGCGGTGGTCGGACCACATGCTGGTGAGCTCGCCGATGCGGTCGGTGTCGTACACGGGGTCGTCCTTGAACCGGCCCTTGTACGCAACCATCGAAGCCGCAGGGCCTTCAGGAGTGTGGTCCTCGAGGCGCACCTGCCAGAACGACGTGTTGCCCGAGAAGAATGCGACGTTGCCGCCGTCGGCGATGAAACGCTCGACCGTGTCGCGCATGGGGCTCGACCAGTACTCGTCGTGGCCGACCGACAGCATGAGTTTGTACGCGCCGTCGCTGAGCAGGCCGGGGTGGTCCTCCAGATCGGCGTTCGTCGCGACGTCCAGTGAGTAGCCCTCGCGCTCGCACCACTGCACGAAGGGAAGCTCCCAGTCCGGCCAGCCCGCCGATCCGGCGTACGGCGAGAGGTGATTGAGGCGCAGATACCCGACGTGCGCCGCCATCTGCGGATCGGGCGTGGTCGTGGCGGTGACGCGCCTGCCCGCGCCGGGCGGCTTGTGCAGGTAACCGGGCGACATCGGTCGCTGCAACGACACCGTCGTGGCCCCGGTGTACAGGTTGCTCCCGCCGAAGTCGTTGTACGCGTGCCACGTGTTCGTCGCCAGCACGAGGAGCGCCGGTGCGGTGGGGGCTCCGGCCTTCGGCCGAACGAGGAAGAACGCATATGCGCGCCGCTTCTTGCCGTCGATGTCGATGTCGAGGACCACCTCGTAGTAACCGGACCGCCAGTCGTCGCCGACTTCGACTTCCAGGGCGGACGGCCAACTGCAGCCGTCGGCGAACGCGTTGTTCGGCGTCGCGTGGTCATCCGCGGCGACGTTCTCCGCCCCGAACACCGTCGTGCGACGAACACCGACATGCGCGACCTCCACCCGCACGGGGCGCGCACCCGACGACGACAGATGGAGGGACACGGCGTTCCCCGGCTCGACCGATTGCGGCCAGCAATACCCGGTCACCGTCTCGCGAGCCATCGGCCGACCCTAACGAACCGGTCTCGACTGGCCGTCCTCCTATGAGCGCGGCGGCGGCAACGTCGCGGCGCCGGCGAAGCACTGCGCGATTGACATCCACTCCGCCGCGGACGCGCCGTGCACGTCGAGGTTCGTGTCGGCGACATTGCGCCGCTGCGTCACGACGAGGCAGAAGTCGACCGCCGGGCCTTTGACCACCTCCGCGGCGTCTTCCGGACCCGCCCCCCACGGGGCGCCGGAGGGGAGCGTGAGTTCGACACGCACATCGGAGCTCGGCGTTTCACGACCGCGCACGGTGTAGCTCCAACCGCGCGTGATCGTGCCGAGGTGGCAGATGCTCGCGATGCGGTCGCCATCGCGGCGCGTGGCGTCGACCCCGGCATTGTGGAGGCCGTCGATGATGTCGGTGCCGTGCGCCCATGTCTCCATGAGGCGCGCGGTGACGAACGAGCGCAACGACATCGGAGGGCCATACCAGGGAAGGCGGGATCCGTCCGGCACCTCGGCGAGCGCGGCGCCCATCGCCGCGTTCGCCTTGCGCCACCGAACCAGCAACGGGGCCGCAGTGAGCGTGCAACCGATCGCCTCCGTGCGGGCACCGAAAGACGCGAGATCCTTCAAAGAGTCGGCTAGCTCCGCTTGGAATCTCGCCGGTTCGGCGACGGCGATCGTCGCCTGCTCATCGAAGAACGCGAGATGACCGATCTGGTCGCGGACGCGCCAGCGCTCGGCGGGCGTGTCGATGTCCCACTGCTCGTCGGTGAGGGTCTCGAGAACGCCTACGAGCGCGTCATACTCGGCCGCGAGATCATCGAGCAGCGTCTCGGAGGCCACCGGACGACAGTAGGCGCCCTGTCCGAAACCGGCGGGGCAACGCCTCGCTGCATCAGCGCGTCAGCTCGGCCAGAACGTCTTCACTGCGACGTCGGGGACGTTGGTGACGATGGCGTCGACGCCAAGTGCGGCGAGCCGGGCCATCTCGGCGGGATCGTCGACGGTCCACGTGTTCAGTGCGATGCCGTGGCGTCGTGCGGCGTCCACGACCGCGGCGGTGACGCCCGAATGATGCGGATGCAACGCTCTGTGTCCCCGCTCGACGACTGTTTCGCACGCCTTGACCTGGTCGTACCTCGGCAGCGTCAGCCACGCGGTCGGGATCTGTTCGTCGGCGCTGCGCACCGCGTCGATGGCCGCGAGGCTGAAGCTCGAAACGATCACGCGGCCGTGCTGTCCGCGCTCCGCGATCAGTTCGGCGACGCGCGCGGCGACCGACTCGTCCGGGTCGTAGTCGGGGTCGATCGGCACGTTCTTTATCTCGATGTTCAGGGTTACTCCCGCGCACGCATCGAGCGCGACGGCCAGAAACGGCACCCACGCCGGTAGCTCGTCGGCGCGCAGCCGGACGATGGTGCGGCCGTCGGCGAGCGCGGCATCGTGGTGGACTGCGAGCGCTCCGTCGGCGGTGCGGCGCACGTCGAGCTCGATGCCGTCCGCGCCCATAGCGATCGCGCCCGCGAACGCCTCCAATGTGTTCTCCGGGAACGCGGCCGAAGCGCCCCGGTGCGCCCACACCGCGGGAGGCGCGCTCACCGGCCGCTCGTCGTCAACGGCACCGTCAGCGTGACGACCGTCCCGCCGTCGGACTGCATGTTCATCGTGCCTCCGAGTTGGCCCGTGACCAGGTCGCGCACGATCGACAGACCGAGGCTGTCCCCCGCCTCGACCGAGAAGCCCGGCGGCAAGCCGCGGCCGTTGTCGCGGACGACGACACGCAGCTCGATCTCGTCGTTGGAGAGGCACACGTCCACACGGCCCTCGGGCTCGAGCTCGTCGTGCTCGAAGGCGTGCTGGCTGGCGTTTTGCAGGAGTTCGCTGAGCACCACCGCAAGCGGGGTGGCGATGTCCGCGTGCAGCTCGCCCGCATCGCCCTCGACGACGAACACGACGTTGTGGCCGCTGACCACCGACTCTTCGGCCATGCGCACGAGGTCACGGACGATCTCGTCGAATGCCACCTGCTCGCCCGGCTCGCGGGACAGCACTTCGTGAACGCGGGCGATCGATCGGATGCGGCGCTCGGCCTCGCCCAACGCCACGCGCCCCTCGCCGGGTGAAAGCCGGCGGGCCTGGAGTCGCAGGAGCGACGAGATCGTCTGGAGGTTGTTCTTGACGCGGTGGTGCACCTCTCGGATGGTCGCGTCCTTGGATAAGAGCAGACGGTCGCGGCGCCGGATGTCGGTGACGTCGCGCAGCAACACGAGACCGCCGGTGACCTCGCCGCGGCGAAGGAGAGGAAGGCAGCGCACGAGCACGGTGACGTCGGGCCGGCGCTCGATCTCCTCCATGACCGGTCCGGCGGTGAAGAAGGCCCGGCTAACCGCCGTCTCCTCCAGGCCGACCTCGTCGAGCCGCGACCCTTCGACGTTGGAGTGGATCGCCATGCGGTGCAGCGCGTTCACGGCATTCGGGGACGCGTACTCAACTCGGCCCGACGCGTCGAGCAGCATCACGCCGTCTCCGACGCGCGGCGCGTCCTCGCCGATGTCGTCGTCGACCGCGAACGGGAACTCGCCTCGCACGATCATCCGCGCGAGACGCTCGAACGTGTCGCCGTAGACGCGCTCGAGCTCGCCGGGACGTCGCCCTGCTGCCAACGCCGCCTCGCGCGTCATCACGGCGATGACGCCGCCGGACCGTCGTACAGGGATGCCCTGCATGCGCACGCGGTCGCCGTGCTCGCCTAGCGCGAGCTCACCCTCGACGATCTCACCCGACCGCGCCGCCCGCGACACAACCGGACGATCGGCCTCCGCGACGCAGGTGCCGACGAGGTCGTCGCGGTGCAGCGTCTGGCTCGTACTCGGCCGCATCTGGCCGAGAACGACGAACGTCCCCTCCCCCGCCGGGGCGAGCAGCAGAAGATCGCCGAAGCACAGGTCGGCGAGCATCCCCCAGCTGCGCACCAGACGCTGGAGGTGCGTCACCGCGTCGGCGTCGAGCTCCGTGTGCGACCGGACGAGCTCGGGAAGTGTCGCCACCAGTCAGCGGCGGCGGACGAGGGTGACGCCGTCGCGGATCGGCAGCATTGCGCAAAGGACGCGCGGGTCCTTGACCACGTGCGCGTTGAACGCCTTGAGCGCGACGGTGTCGGCGTCGTCGGCGGTGACGTCGGCAACTCGACCGGACCACAACGTGTTGTCCACCGCCATGATCCCGGTGGTGGCCAGCTTCGGGAGGATCGCCTCGTAGTACGCGAGGTAGTTCGTCTTGTCGGCGTCGATGAACGCGAAGTCGATGCGTTCGTCGAGTGATGCGAGCGTGTCGGTTGCCGGTCCAAGGCGAACGGTGATCACATCTTCGAAACCGGCGCGGGCGATGTGTTTCCGCGCGATCTCGGCGTGGGTCTCGGAGATCTCGCAGGTGACGATCCGCCCGCCCGGAGGGAGCGCTGCGGCCATCGCGATCGCGGAGTACCCCGTGAACGTCCCGACCTCGACTACGACCCTCGGCTGGAGCGCGAACACGAGGAACTCGAGGAACCTGCCCTCGAGTGCGCCGACCAGCATCCCTGAGGCCCGCCCGAGGACGTCGGCGGTCTCGCGGGCCAGGTCATCCAGATGGGACCCGGGCGGCGACGTGTGCGCCTCGATGTAGTCGTCGATCCCAGGGGGCAGTTCTATCGGCATCGCCCTGTTCTACTTCCAGATCTTCTCGCCGAGTTGGAGCAGGCCGCGCAAATCCGCGATGTCGTCCTCGAAGAACGGCACCGCCGCCACCACCTCGGGGGCGACGGCGAGCTCGGCGCGCTGCTCGGCCTCACGGTGAGCGACGACGGAAAACCTCAGCCAACTTTCGGCGACCTCGGTCAGGACGCGCGCCAGTTGGTCGCGGTCCTCGCCTGCGCCCGCTATCGCGTCGGCGACGGTCTTGGCGTCGTCCTCCAACGCGGTCGCGATCCGGGTGGACCCGGAATCGAGGAGGTACGACGGCAAAACCTTGTTGAGGACGATGGCGCCGAGATGCAACCGGCGACGCTCGAGCTCGGCGATGAAGTACTCGACCTCGTGCAAGGGCGCCGCCTCGAGTGTCGATACCGCGACGAACGTCGTGCGCTTGTCGCGTAGCAGGGCGGAGACGGACTGCGCACGCGACACGAACCCTGCGTACATCGTTTGGAAGAGGATGAAAAACTCCGCGATGTCCTGGAGGAATTGCGTGCCGAGGACGCGGTCGGCAACTTGGTAGAACGGCTTGCTGGCGAAATTCATGAGGCGACTGCGGTACGGCGCAATGAGGAGCCGGAGGAAACGGCTGGAGAAGAACTCAGCCATGCGCTCCGGGGCGTCGAGGAAGTCGACGGCATTGCGCGTCGGAGGTGTGTCGACGACGACGAGGTCGTAGTTGCCGGTCGCGTGGATCTCGTAGAGCCGTTCCATCGCGATGTAGTCGTGGCTCTGCACGAAGCGGCCGGCGAAGTTCTGGTAAAGCGAGTTGCCGAGGATCTGCTCGACTGTCTTCTTGTCCGGCGCGTGGCGGCGGACGAGGTCGTCCCAACTCTGGCGGGTGTCGAGCATCGCCGCCCACATCTCGCCGCGGGGCTTGACGCCCGCTTCCGTAAACGCGCTCACGGGCACCTGTCGCTCCACGTTGCCGAAGCCTTCGAGGCCCAGCGCGTTCGCGAGGCGCCGAGCCGGGTCGACGGTGAGCACCAGGACGCGGCCACCGTGGCGCGTGACCGCCATCGCCCCGAGTGCCGCCGCGGTGGTCGTCTTGCCGACGCCGCCCGAGCCGCAGGTCACGACGATCTCCTTCGCGGCGAGAAGCTGCTCGATCGAGCCGGCGCGGGCCGGAGGACGAGGCGCCATCAGTGGCCGAGCTCGGCGGCGAGGTTCTCCGCGACGACGCGCGTGGCGCGCATCCCGTGAGTGCGTAGAAACAGGTACGGCACGTACAACATCGGGATCGAGCTGTCGAGCTCGGCCCGGAGCCGCTCGAGGTGGCTCGCGCGGCCCCGCCGGAGCGCGACCGCGAGCTCGGCGGCTTCGAGCAGAGGGGTGGCGTCGCCGCCGACGGCCGCCGACAACGCGCTCGTTCGGTCGGGATCGAGCAACGTGTCGAACACTTCGCCTTCGCCGCGACCGAACAACTCTGGGAGCACCCGGTTGACGACCACCCCGGCGACGTCGACAGAGGTCTCGCTCTTCAACCGCGTCGCGAGCTCAAGGGTCTCGTTGACCGGCATCTCCTCGGGCGTGGCGGTGATGACGACGCCGGTGGTGGCGGGGTCGGACAAGAGCTGCACCATCCAGTCCGTCTGCTGCCGGATGAGGCCGACCGACACGAGATCGTTGATCGTCTGCGGCGCGGTGAGTTGGCCGACGATGTGGCCGGACGCGCTGGCGTCGACGACCACGAGGTCCCACCCGTGGTCGCGCACCTCCCACAGGACCTTCCCGACCGTGAGCACCTCGCGCACGCCGGGAGCGGCGGTGGCGACGTACTCGAAGATGCGCGCCAACGGGCCGATCTTGGTGAGGAGCGGCATGCGCAACTGGAGGCTCAGGTACTCCTTCAGTGATTCCTCACTGTCATTCGACATCGCCCAGAGCCGCGGCGATACCTCGCGCGGCGTGAACCCTGTGCGACCGGCTCCGAGGAAGTCGGCGAGGTTGCCCTTGGCGTCGAACTCGCAGACCAGCGTCTTCTTGCCGCTCTCCGCGCCCAGATAGGCCAACGCTGCCGCGACCGTGGTCTTGCCGACCCCGCCCTTGCCGGTGACGAAGAGCAGGCGGCGATCGAGAAGGTCGAGTGGCGCGGCGACCACGTTGCTGCGACTCCGGGCTACGCCCCGAAGCCCACCCTGCGGTCCGAGACGCTGCGACCGAGCTCGATGTACGCGATCTTTGCCGCCGGCACCCCGACCGTCCGACCCTTGCGGTCGGTAAGCCAGAGCACGTTGTTCTCGCCACTCACTGCGCCGTCGACCGCGGCGACGAGCTCCGCACGGTCGGTGTCGTCGGCCAGCTCCACTTCGATTTCCTTGGCCGTATAGGTGACCCCGATGCGGACGTCCACCGTGCTCACTCCTCTCCCGCGGCTGGCGCCGGGGCCGTCATGCTAGGTGTCGTCGCGACCCCGTCCGATTCGCGCTCGTTCCAACGGCCCCACTGCGGCGTGCGCCGTCCGAAGACGAGCCACGATCCGCACACGAGCATCGCCGCGAGCGCCGTCCACTGGCTGCCTGTGAGCCCGAGCCCGTGCGTCTCGTCGATCCGGAACCAGTCCTCGATGAATCGGTTCAGCCCGTACAGCGCCCCGAACACGCAGATGAGGAACCCGTCCCAACGGTCGCGACGGCGGATCCGCAGAAGGATCACGAGAAGCACGATCGTGAGGAGCAGGTCGTAGAGCGCGGGCTGGTGGACGACGCCACCGGGGCCGGCGACGCACTCGACCGCCGTGTCGACCCGCGCCGGCGGGCACCGGTAGCCGAGGGCGAAGTCGTCTGTCGCCTTGCCCAGGTGGTCGGCAACGACAAGGTCGCCGATGCGCCCGATGATCACGCCGACGGCCATGCCGGGTGCCGCCGCGTCCATGACCTGCCAGAACGACAGACGTCGGCGGCGCATCTCAGGGATGGCGGCGATGATCGCCCCGGCGAACCCGCCCAGCAGTGAGATCCCGCCCTCCCAGATTCGCACGATGCCGAGCAGGTCGTCGGTGTAGTCGCCGAAGTGGTTGATCACGTAGGCGATACGCGCGCCGATGATCGCACCGACCGCCGCCCGCACGAGAAGCGTGCCCACGTCGTCGCCCGAGATCCCGCGCTTGGCCGCCGCCGGCAACATCAGGCGTGCGCCCAGCATGAACCCGAGCGCGATGCCCAGGCCGTGGGGCGAGAGGCGCAGGGGCCCGAGCACGATGTAGACGAGCGGGTCGTAGGACAGAGCAGCGAGCACGCCGAGTTTCTAGTTCGCCGGCCCGGTTTCGCCGTCACACCGCTCAGCCATACTCGGGGCGTGAACGACGCCGGCTTCCACGTAGCGCACGACGGCCTGTACGTCGGCGACGCGCCCCGCCCGCCGGTCGAGCGCCAGGCCCGCGAGGATCTCGAGAACCGAACGCTGGCGCCGGGAGCCACGCGGGCCAGCGCCGCAGGGAGGCGAGCCCGTTCGGAGGATCCCGACCGGTACCGCACGTGCTTCGAGCGTGATCTCGACCGCATCCACCACAGCCGCCCGTTCCGGCGCCTCGCCGGGAAGTGTCAGGTCTTCATCGCCCCCGACGACGATCATCTGCGGACGCGGCTCACGCACGCGATCGAGGTCGCACAGGTCGCCGTCGGCATCGCGCGACCGGCGGGCCTCAATGCCGCTCTCGCCGCGGCCGCGGCCACAGCGCACGACTGCGGGCACGGCCCCGCAGGACACGCATCGGAGGAAGCGCTGTCGCCCTACGTCGAGGACGGTTACCACCACGCCGTCTACGGCGCCGATGTGGTGCTCGCGCCGCTCAATCTCTGCGAGGAGACACTCGACGCGGTCCGCAACCACAGTTGGAACCGGCCGGCCCCGTCGACGCCCGAAGGCGAGGTCGTCGCGTGGGCCGATCGCATCGCTTACGTGTGCCACGACTTTGAGGACGCGCTTCGTGCCGGAATCGTGTGCGCGCGCGACCTACCACCCGAGGTGTCCGAGATCGTCGGCACTCGCCGGTCCGCGCAGCTGAACGCCTTCATCACCGCGATGCTCGAGACCATCGCCTCCACGGGGCGGGTCGGCATGCGCGCCCAGGAAGCGAACGCGCTGGCTGCGTTCCGGTCGTTCAACTTCGAGCGCATCTACCTGAGGCCGGAATCCGTTGCACAGGCCGAGCGCGTCGTCGAACTGCTGCGAGCGCTCACCGACTGGTTCATCGCGCATCCCGACGAGCTCCGCTCCCCCGGAGAAGACCGCCCAGCGGACGTCGTGGCCGCCGCCGTCCAGCAGGTCAGCGGTATGACGGACCGCTACGCCCTGGCGCTCGCGGTCGAACACCTCGGGTGGGACCCGGCCAAGTTGCCGCGCGGGGTCTAGATCTAGGAGTCCGGGTCGCCCTCGTCGAGCCACGCGGGTGCGTGGCGGGCGGCCCAGGCGCGGCTCACGAAGCCGTCGCCTTTCATCGCTCCGTACGACTCGGCGTCTCGCGACGCGAGCAGGACGTGGCCGGCGACGGTCACGAACAGCGCGGCCGCGAGCACGTCGTGGACGAAGGTGGCACCCGTGCGCCACGCCAGCGGAAACGGCTCGTACCAGCGCATCACCGCGCCGGTCGCGAGCATCACGAGGATTGCGCCACCGGTGAAAGAAGCGTTGAGCTTCTGGCCGGCGTTGAACTTGCCGATCCGCAAGCCGCGCGCCCGTCCAAAGCTGCGCAGCCATGCCCAGTCGTGCGGCGTGAACCGGTCCGCTCGGCCAAGGTCGCTTCGCAGCGCGCGCCCGCGTCGTCCGAGCGCGCCCAGGGTCACGGGCAACGGCAGCACGACGCCGGCCACCACGTGCACCGTTCTCATCAACTCGCGGCGACCAACGAGTTCCGACACCGCGGGGATGTAGAGCGCGGCGGCCGTCACGAACAGGACGAGGAACAGCAGTGCCTGCGTCCAGTGCACCCAACGTTCAGTGCGATCGAACCGCAGGATGCGGCTCGCGGCATCAGGTCGGGTCGTCGTCACGGGCGTTCGATTTCCCCACGAACGCGTCGATGTCGTAGCCGCGCCGCTCCCAGTAGCCGGGGATCACGTCGGGCGTCAGCTCGATGCGACTGAGCCACTTGAGGCTCTTGTAGCCGTACATCGGGCCGACGAAGATCCGCACCGGCCCGCCGTGCGCAGTGCTGATCGGCTTGTCGCGCATCGCGGTGGCCACGAACACGTCGTCGAGCCGCGCCTGATCGAGCGTGAGGCTTTCGGTGTACACGCCGTCGAAGCTCTCGAGCCGTACGGCCTTCGCCGCGTCCTGCACGCCTGCGGCATCGAGAACGTCGGACAGGCGCACGCCCGACCAGGCCACCTGACGCACCCGCCATCCGGTGACGCACTGGAAGTCGCGGACGACACGGCGCTGTGGCATCGCCGCGAGATCGGTGAAGCGCACGGTCGCCGGTCGATCGACGAGCCCGTCGACCACCATCGACCATTCGTCTCGCGTCCGTCGCGGGAGAGAGCCAGTAACGGAGTAGATGCGGAACCCACCCGCGGCCGGGAACAGCGCGGTGATCCCGGTGCGGTCGGCGGCGGTGATCGGCGCGAGGAGTCTGCTCAGTCCGTCGGCCACGCGGCTTCCCCACACGATCCCCGCACCGCCGAGCGCGAGCATCCCGAGCACGACCCGCCGGCCGATCGCCGTGTCGTGCGCCGCATCCACGCTCTCAGCTTGCCCCAGCGCGGCGCCGCGGCGGCCGCGGGCCAGCGTCAGCTGACGTTGAGCTCGGAGCGGAACACGCGGCCCTTGCCCAACGCGACGATGCTTTCCGCGAGCGACGTGAAGGCTTCGGCCGCTTCGCTGTGCGGGTCGGTGACGGTGATCGGGCGACCGGTGTCGCCGCCCTCGCGCAATTCGCTCACCAGCGGGATCTGGGCCATCAGCGGCGCGCCGACATCGTCGGCCAGGAGTTGGCCACCACCGGAGCCGAACAGCTCGTAACGCTTGCCGTCGTCACCGGTGAACCACGACATGTTCTCGATCACGCCGCGCACGGGCAGATTCAGCTTCTTCGCCATGGCCGCGGTGCGCTGCGCGACGCGCTGCGCCGCGGGCTGGGGGGTCGTGACGATGTAGATCTCGGCCCGGGGCAGGTACTGCGCCATCGACAGCGCGACGTCGCCGGTGCCGGGGGGCATGTCGACCACGAGATACTCCGGCTCGTCCCAGTGCACGTCGCCGACGAACTGCTCGAGCGCCTTGTGCAGCATCGGGCCCCGCCAGATCACGGCCTGGTCTTCGTCGATGAAGAACCCCATCGATATGCAGCGCACCCCGTGGGCCGACGGAGGGACCATCAGCTTGTCGATCACGGTCGGCGGCTCGTCGACACCGAGCATCGCCGGAACCGAGAACCCGTACACGTCGGCGTCGAGGATGGCGACGTCGTGGCCGAGGCGCTGCAACGCGATCGCAAGGTTGACGGTGACGGAACTCTTGCCGACGCCGCCCTTGCCGGAGTTGACACCGATGATGCGTGTCCTGCTGCCTTCCTTGAACGGCAGCACGCGCGCCGCGCCACCGTGCGGGTGCGCGTGCCCGTTGCCGTGGTCGTGCCCCTCGTGCCCACCCGCGCCGCCGCGCATCATCTCGCCCACCGCGGCGCGCTCCTCGTCGGTCATCACCGTGAACTCGACGGCGACGTCGGGCACCCCGAGGCCGCGGATCGCGTCGCCCACGCGGCTGGTGAGCTCGGCTCGAAGCGGACAGCCGGCGATGGTGAGCGCGATCGTGACCGAGACGTGGTCGCCCTCGATCGTGATGTCGCGCACCATGCCGAGGTCCACCACGCTGCGTCGCAGCTCCGGGTCCTGAACAGGTCGCAGTGCGTCGAGCACAGCGTCGCGGGTAACGGGCACAGCTACCTCCGGGGATTTCCACTACGGCCATAGGTAGAATACCGGGGTGGCAGTGGTTCCCCCTACTCGGCGCACGCAAACCGACGAGGATTTCTCTGCGGCGGTTGCGGCCGTGACGTCGGCATTCGGCGACCCGACCCGGCGCGACATCTACCTCTTCGCCCGCGAACGGTCCGCGGGTGCGACTGCGTCGGAGACCGCCGAGCATTTCGCGCTACACCCGAACGTCGCCCGCCACCATCTCGACAAGCTCGCCGCCGGTGGGTACCTCGAGGTCAACCTCGTCAAAGGCGGGAGCGGCGGCGCGGGCCGCCCCTCGAAGCGGTACTGCGCTTCGGGCGCGTCCGCAGGACCGCTCGACTTTCCCGCCCGCCGCGACGATCTTCTCGGCACGCTGCTCGGCAAAGCGCTCGCGCTGCTCCCGCCGGACGAGGCCGAGGCCATGGCGGAGGGCGTCGGCGAGGACTACGGCCGGTCGCTTGCGCAGCAGATGGCGCCGGGCGATGCCCACCGCTCGTTCCGCGCCGCACTCAATACGGTGGCCGACGCCCTCACCGCGCACGGTTTCGCCGCGCATGCCGAAGCGCGGGGCAGCTCGCTGCAGATCATCGCCGAGCACTGCCCGTTTGGCGCCGCCGCCAACGAGCATCCGATCATGTGCGCTGTCGACCGCGGGATGGTCCGCGGGTTGCTCGCCGGCCTGTACGGCGAAACGGTCCCGGTAACGGTGTCCTCGCGGGCGCGGGGCGGTACCGCCTGCGTCACGTCACTTTCATAACCGCGTGCGGCGCGCGTACCTCGACCACGCATCGACCTCACCGCCCCGCCCCGAGGCCCTTGAAGCTCTTACGGCCGCGGTGCGCGAGTTCAGCGCCGACCCCGGGCGGGTCCACACCGAGGGGCGCGCCGCGCGGGTTGCGCTCGAGGACGCGCGTGAGGCGGTCGCGCACCTCGTCGGCGCGCGGCCGCGCGAGGTGGTCTTCACCAGCGGCGCCACCGAAGCCATAAACGCCGCGTGCTTCGGCGCCGCGCAGCGCTCGGCGGGATCGTTCGTGTCCTCCGACGTCGAGCACTCGGCCGTGCGGGACGCGTCGGCGCGCAACGGCAATGTCATCGGGGTGCGCGTCGACGCAACTGGGCGCATCGAGGTCGCCGCCGTCGAGGCCGCACTCGACCGCGCCGGTGAGGGCGCGGTCGCGTTGGTGCACTGCCAGTGGGGTAACCACGAGGTCGGCACGTTGCAGCCCGCCGCCGAGGTCGCCGCGCTGTGTCGCGCGCGGGGCGTGCTCGTGCACGTCGACGCCGCCAGCGCGGTCGGTCACGTCCCCGTCGCGTTCGGCGACCTGGGTGCCGATCTTCTCTCGTTCAGCGGACACAAGTTCGGCGCCCTCGGCGGTATCGGCGCCTTGGTGGTGCGCCGCGGTTTGCGCCTCGACCCGCTCATCGTCGGGGGCGAGCAGGAGCGGGCCCGGCGCGGCGGTCTCGAGAACGTCGCCGCCGCGATGGCGCTCGCCGCAGTTGCGCGCGCGCTGACACCCGACGCGCTCGCAACCGAAGCCGGCGCGGACCGCCGACGGACGCGGCGACTGTTGGACGTCGCGCTAGCGGTAGACGGCGTCGTGGCGTACGGCGCCGCGGACGATCGCCTCCCCCACATCGTTTGTGTCGGCGTCGACGGCGTCGAAGCCGAGGCCGTGCTGCTCGGTCTCGACCAAGCCGGGATCGCTGCCCACTCGGGGAGCGCCTGCAGCTCGGAGACGCTCGAGCCGTCGCCCGTGCTCGAGGCGATGGGCGTCGAAGCCGAGCGCTCACTTCGGCTGTCCACCGGCTGGTCGACCACCGACGCCGACGTCGACCGCTTCGCGGAGGCGATCCCCGGCGTCGTGAGCCGGCTGCGCGCTCTCGGCTCAAGCTGAGCGAGGAGACGGTCCGGGTCGACACCCCGTTCGGCGAGCAGCGCGTTTGCGCTCGAAGAGCGTCATCGGATCGTCATCGCCAGGGCAACGGTGCGCGGCCGCCTCTTTTCGCGCCGGCGGCCACGTCCGCGGGAACGTCGATCTCCAGACGCAGGAGCGACGCTCCGAGCGTCTTGCCGAGGTTGTCGGCGCGCAGGCTGCGCGGGGCGCCCCCGCCGAGCGCGCCGTGCATCACGAACTTCAACGCGAGCACGTTCGCGGCCTCGTAGCGCTCGACGCGACCGTCGACCAGGCCGGCGAAGTGATCGGCGACAACAGACGCCGTGACCGACTGGCGGATCGCGTCGTACGCGGCGACGTCGTCGGCGAACAGCGACACGTCGGCGATGTCGCCCTTGTCGCCGGATCGGACCGCGCACAGGTCGCGCAACGTCACTCGAGTCACGTCAGCTCTCCTCGATCTCAATGCGGATCTGCGCGTCGACGAGCGCACGGTCGACTGCCAGCGCGTCGACCGACAGCAACTGGGTGGGCTTGGCGCCTCCGCCCCGGCCCATCCCCGCGATCATCGGCGGACCTGACAGACCGAGCACGCCGCTGCCGCGCCCGACCTTCCCCGCCTCTTCGGCACTCGCTGCCCGCCACGCGAGGCGGCCGGTGACCTCAGGCGGCTCGGTGGCAGTAGCGAGGTCGACCGTGGGTCCCCCGAACGCGTTCACGCCGAAGTACTCCTCGCGCCATTCGTCGATCGACACGCCGGCGGCTTCAGCTCTCCCGCGGACGAAGGCGACCGCGGCGCGCGCCTTGGCTTCGGCGTCGGGCCACGAGTAGGTGAACCGCGCTTCGCTGGCCCATCCGGCGGGGCGCCCGACGAGCGCCTTGTACGTCGCCGGCGCGGGCGCGCCGCGCGTGCCGCTGACCCGAACACGGTCACCGCCGAGGTCGTCGACCGTGAGCGACGTGAAGTCGGCGGTCACGTCGGGGCTCAAATAAGCGCGCGGGTCGTGCACCTCGTAGAGCAACTGTTGGCGGACCGTGTCGAAGGTGACACGCCCGCCAGTCTCGGGGGGCTTGGTGATCACGGCGCTGCCGTCGGCGTCAACCTCGGCGATCGGGAACCCGGGGCGAAGCGGGTTCGAGTTCTCCCACCACGGCCCGGAGTAATTGCCACCCGTCACCTGCCCGCTGCACTCGAGCAGGTGGCCGACGACGACACCTGCGGCGAGGCGATCCCAGTCGTCCCAACTCCAGCCATACGTGTGCACGAGGCAGGCGAGGAACAGCGCGGCGTCCACCACACGACCGGTGACCACGATGTCCGCGCCGCCGTCGAGCGCGTCGACGATCGGCCGCGCCCCGAGGTATGCGGCGGCGAAGATCGTGTCGTCCGGCAGTTCGAGCGCAGCCGCGTGACCGCGCAGATCGTCGCCTACAATCGTTGCCACCTTCACGCCGGTCGCGCCTGACGCGCGGAGCGACCTCATTACCGCGCGCCCGGCGGCCACGGGGTTGATGCCGCCGGCGTTGGTGACGAAGCGCGTGCGGCCGTCGACGATAAACGGCAACGCTGCACCGACGTACAGGGGGAGGTCGCGCGTGAACCCGGCGGCTTCGTCGCGCTGGCGATCCTTGGCCAGGATCGCCAGCGTCAGCTCGGCGAGCGCCTCGCAGACGAGGAAGTCGACGCCCGCCGCGAGCACGTCGGCCACGGGTTCGATGCCGTCGCCGTAGAACCCCTGGCCGCCGCCGATGCGCACACTCGCCATGCCGGCGAACGTACCCGCGGCACGATCAAGCGGCGGCAGGCGAGTCAGTCCGAGGGAGGCGCGACGAGGTCGCGCAGTCGCCGGAGCGCCTCGGCGTTCCGGGCGCAGATCGGCGGGTCGAACAGACGCCTCACGACCAACGGGACATTGATCAGCTCTTCCGTCATCCGCACGCGGCTGCCACCCTCGTCGGGCTCGACTTCGAACTTGATGCACGCGCGGCCGATCGGACGCATCCGAGCCTCGAGGGTGAGGGAGTTCGGAGCGTCGACGCTGCGGACCTGCGTGTTGTCCTTGATCTCGATCGGGCCTATGCCGATCGTGTGATGGAACTTCGAGCCCGGCGCCGGCCAGTTGGGATCGACGGACCGGATGCGCTTCGCCCCGACGACCCAGTCGGCGTAGCGCTTCCCGTCGGCGAGCAGCGCGAACACGTCTTGTGGGGACGCGTCGATATGAATGTCGTTCACGGCCACGTCCTCGGTATCCCCGCGCGCCCTTCATCTGAACCGCCTGCCGCTCCCCGCTCCGAACTGGTCATGGAAACGCGTGAGAAATGCCGCGATTCCCTGACCAGTTCGGGCCTTTGAGTCACGTCATGGCCTCAGCCGGCGGGCAGGCCAGCTTCCGCCGACGCCTGCCGGAGGGCATTCTCGACCAGCGGCACCATCTGTTGCGGTGGGCGGTTGGCGAGGAAGAGCCTGAACTCCGCCACGGC
>Ga0183260_10000980_pt1 | contig 24166 bp, 22 predicted proteins | sample AntDrymUQ4972206_2_FD_129768 | JGI IMG/M metagenome (GOLD analysis project Ga0183260, IMG submission 129768) | Polar desert sand microbial communities from Dry Valleys, Antarctica - metaG UQ497 (22.06) (version 2) (version 2) | ecosystem: Environmental > Terrestrial > Soil > Desert | place... | reverse complement strand
CCCCGATCACAGGAGGACCACATGGCCCGCTCAGGCATCTTCGCCGCCGTCACCCCCGCCGCCACCGTCTCCGGACTGCGCAGCCGCAGCCGCAGCCGGCGCCGGTTCCCCCGGCGGCGTCGCAGCCGCACCAGCCGCGGCTGAGTCAGCCGGTGATCCCAGCGAATGGCCCCCGACGCGACCCCGCGGCCAGCACCAGCGGCACCCGGGCGCGGCGGGGGCTGTTCGCTGTCCAGCCGCTGCGCGCCGTCGCCAAGATCCTGACCCCGGTCGGTGACGGCGCAGCCATCGTCGAAGCCGCCCCCGCCGTGCCGGTCAAGACCATCATCCGGCGGTTCTGGCCCGACCTGCGACCCGATAGGTGGCTGCTCCTGGCCGGGCTGGTCGCAGTGGCCCTGCTCCCTGCCTTGCAGGCGGCCGAGATCTGGCTGTTCCAGATCCTGGTCGACAGCGTGCTCGTCCCCCAGGTGCTCGGCCCGCTCGTCGGCATCTCGATCGCCTTTGTCGTCCTCAACATCGCCTCCGGCGGACTGTCCTACGCCGATGACTACCTCGCCGCCCGCGTCGGCGGCGCGTTTCTGCTGCGACTGCGCAGTCGGCTGTTCTCCCACCTGCACCGGTTGTCCCTACCCGCGCTGGACCGCCGCCGCCTCGGAGACCTGGTCTCCCGGCTCAGCGGCGACGTGGCTGCCATTGAGTCGCTGTTCGTCTCGTCGTTGACCAGCGCGGTCTCGGCCACCTTCCGCGTGCTGTTCTTCGGCGTCGCCATCTTCGTCATCGACTGGCAACTCGCGCTGGCCGCCGTCGTACTCGCCCCGCTTTTCTGGTCCCTGGCCCGGTTGTTCGCCAATCGGCTGAAGCAGGCCTCCCGGGAGAAGCGGCGGCGTACCGGGTCATTGTCCTCGGTCGCCGAGGAGTCCCTCGGCGCCGCGGCTCTCGTCCAGAGTCACGCCATGCAGGACGAGGAAAGCCGGCGCTTCGACGAGCAGGCCACCGACGTCTACCAGGCCGAACTCGCCGCCGCCCGGCTGCGTGGCGCCTACCCCGTCGTCATCGACTTCTTCGAGCTGCTCGGCGTGCTCGCCGCCATCGGCCTCGGCGCTTGGACGCTGGTCGACGGCCGGCTCACCCTGGGTGAACTGCTCGCGTTCATCGCCTACCTCGGCCTGCTCTACTCCCCCATCCAGCAGTTGGGCAGTGTCGTGGCCAGCGTCTTCGCCGCCTCGGCGGGCGCCGAACGGGTGCTGGAGATGCTGGACACGCCACCCGGGGTCCAGGAGCGGCCCGGCGCCCGCCGGCTGAACCGGGTGGTCGGCCGGCTCGCCGTCGAGAGCGTCAGCTTCAGCTACCCCGAGACCGCCCGACCGGCAGTGCACGACCTCAGCGTCATCGTCCAGCCGCGCGAGGTGGTCGCCCTGGTCGGGCCCAGCGGATCGGGAAAGTCCACCATCGCCCGGCTGGCCGCCCGCCTGATCGACCCCGACGTGGGCTGTGTACGCCTGGACGGCCACGACCTCCGCGATCTCACCCTGGACACCATCCGGGGGAACGTGGGCGTGGTCTTGCAGGAGGCCCTGGTGATGGACGCCAGCGTCCGGGACAACTTGCGGATGGGCCAGCCCGGCGCCACCGACGAGCAGATCGTCGAGGCCCTGCGGGCGGTGGAGGCGCTGAGCTTCGTCCAAGCGCTCCCGGACGGGCTGGAGACCAGGGTGGGCCAGAAGGGCCGCTCGCTGTCCGGCGGGCAGCGACAGCGGCTCGCGCTGGCTCGCACCCTGCTGCGTGATCCGTCGGTCCTCATCCTCGACGAGCCGACGGTGGGCCTGGACTCGGCGACCGCGCTGCGGTTGCTGCCCCGGCTGACCACCGACCGCACCGTCCTGCTGATCACCCACGACGCGGAGATCGCCGCGTTGGCCCATCGCGTGGTCACTCTCGAACCCGCCGGCCTGCCCACCCCTTCCCTCCCGGCCCACGACAGCACGCGGACCAGGGGATGACAGCGCAACCGCTGCCGGCACCGACGGTCCCCGGACTGCAGTTGCTCGCGCTGCTGCACCAGGGCCGGCAGGTCAACGTGTACGACGCCTGGAGCATCGAGCGAGGCTGCCGGGTTGTCGTCAAGACCGCACGCCCCGATCGCAGCCTGGACGCCCGCTCGGCGCGTGAGCTGCTTGCCGAGGGGCGACTGCTCATCGGCCTGACCCACCCGCACCTCGTCCGCGTATACGAGGTGATCAAGGGTGCCGCGCCGGCCGTCGTCCTGGAGACCCTGTCCGGCCACACCCTGTCGTCCCTACTGGACCGGCACCGGCGGCTGCCGGTGAACGACGTCCTGCACCTCGGACTGCACCTGTGCTCGGCGATGGGCTACCTGCACAGCCGCGGCTGGCTGCACCTGGACCTGAAGCCCTCCAACGTGGTCGCCGACAGCGGCCGGGCCAAGATCATCGACCTGTCGATCGCCCGTCGTCCGGGCCGGCAGAAGCCCGGCATCGGTACGCCCGGCTACCTCTCGCCGGAACAGGCGATGGGCACCGAGTTGGGCCCGCCGACCGACGTCTGGGGCATCGGCGGCTTGCTCTACGAGGCGTTGAGCGGTGACCCGGCCGTTCCCGACACCGGAACGGGGACCGGCACCTCGACCTCGGGGTCGTCCGCGGATCGGTCTGAGACGACGACCGGCGGTCCGGTCACCGTCGTCCTCCCCGCGCCGTTGCGAACCCGGCGACGGATACCCGGCGAGGTGGTCGAGATGATCGACGCGACCCTCCGGCTGGATCCGTTGCGGCGACCCACGATCGCCCAGGTGTCCGGCGTCCTCGCCGACGCCCTCGGCGCCTCCCCGGTGCCACACGGGGGTACGAACACTCCCTAGATCCGGCCGGCCGCGATCCGCGGCGAGCACGCTTCCTAGCCACGAGTCGGGGTCCGTAGGTTGCAGGGCATGGATGTTCGGGCCGCCGTCGCCGCCGTACTGCCCTCGGTCCGGGCCGACCTGGAGCGGATGGTGCGCATTCCCTCGGTGTCGGCCGACCCCGAAGCCACGGGACAGCTGGCTGCGAGCGCCGAGCTGGTCGCCGACCTGCTGCGCGCCGCAGGTCTGGATACGGAGATCCTCACCGTCGAGGGCGGCCGGCCCGCGGTGCTCGGCCACCGCCCTGCCCCCTCCGGCGCCCCTACCGTGCTGCTGTACGCCCACCACGACGTCCAGCCCACCGGCGACCGCGTCGACTGGACGAGCGACCCCTTCGAGCCCGAGGAGCGGGACGGCCGGCTGTACGGGCGCGGCAGCGCCGACGACAAGGCCGGCATCGCGCTGCACCTGGCGGTCCTGCGGGCGTACGGCGACGCGCTCCCCGTGGGGGTGGTTGTCCTCGTCGAGGGCGAGGAGGAGATCGGATCGCCCACCCTGGCTCAGTTCCTCGCGACCCATCGTGACCGGCTGGCCGCCGACGTCGTCGTCCTCGCCGACTCTTCCAACTGGACCGTGGACGTGCCGGCGCTGACCACGTCCCTGCGGGGCGGGGCGCACGTGGACGTCGAAGTCCGGACCCTCGACCATGCGGTGCACAGCGGGATGTACGGCGGCGCCGCCCCCGACGCCCTGACCGCGCTCTGCCGGCTGCTGGCCACCCTGCACGACGACCTTGGCAACGTGGCCGTCGAGGGCCTGCACGCAGGAACGTCGCCGGCGCCGGACTACCCCGAGGCGCAGTTCCGCGCCGACGCCGGAGTCGTCGACGGCGTACGTCTGCTGGGTGAGGGCCCGATCACCGACCGGCTGTGGAACGGACCGGCTCTCACGGTCATCGGAATCGACGCCCCCACGGTCGCGGTCGCCTCTCCCACCCTGCAGCCGATCGCCCGTGCCGCGCTGAGCCTGCGGGTCGCACCCGGCGACGACGCCGAGGCCGCGCAGCAGGCTCTTATCGCGCACCTGCAGACCCGCGCCCCCTGGGGCGCCCAGGTCACGGTGACGCCGTCGGGCACCGCGACGCCGTACCAGGGTCCGCGCTCCGGCTCGGCGTACGACGCCGCGCACGCCGCGTTCGCCGAGGCCTGGGGGGTGCCCTGTGTGGACGCCGGCGTGGGCGGCTCGATCCCATTCGTCGCCGCGTTCGCCGCGCAGCTGCCCGACGCGCAGTTCCTGATCACCGGCGTCGAAGACCCCGACACCCGGGCGCACGGGGCGAACGAAAGCCTGCACCTGGCGATGTTCGAGCGCTGCTGCGTGGGCGAGGCGCTCCTCCTGCAGAGACTTGCCGAGGACTGAACGTCAGAAGAACCCGTAGCGTGCCAGCGGGGCCACCAGCTCGCGCTCCTCGTAGGCGAAGTGCGACAGCAGGGTCTCGGTCAGCTGGTCCACGGCGTCGGTGACGGGTGCGTGGTCGACCGGGTCGGCAGCCAGCCGGACGAGCGCGACCGGCAGTAGCCCTGGCACAACCCGCCCAGCGTCCACGCGTTGGCCCGTCGGGTGACGTCGGCCAGCTGTCCGCGCGCCGTTCCGATCTCGGCTTCCCCCCACGCCGCCATTCAAACCGAGGACGGATCCGGCTTGACCCCACCCTCAGACCGGGAAGAGGCTGCGGGCGACCACTAGACGAGGAGCGTCGATGCCACCCACCAAGGCCCACTTCAACGGCAGTGTCAACCTGGCCGACACCGAGACCGTGATGCGCGAGATCGTCAGCCGCGTGCCTGCGGGGGTGACCCGGATCCCCGATGGTGAGACCGGCGACCGGGCGAACTGGATCTTCTTCCAGCTAGCCAAGTTCTTCCAGACCGATGGCCTCGAACAGGCCCGGCCGGCTGGCGAGCCCGAGGAGGGGTATCAGACGATCCCCAAGGTGCAGCTGAGCGAGGGCGCCGATCCCGCCGACCTCCAGTGGCCGGATCTCGGCTACGCCGCGGTCTACCAGGAGTCGTACGCCGTGTTCCAGCGCCTGCGCGACGAGGGCGTCGTCCCGGCCGGGGTGCGCTTCCAGGCGCAGTACCCCACGCCGCTGGCCTCGATCAGTGCCTACGTGGTCACCGAGCAGCAGGCACAGCTGGAGCCGTCATACGAGCAGGCGCTGTTCGCCGATCTGGACGCCCTGCTGGCGGCCGTCCCCCACGAGGACCTCGCCATCCAGTGGGACGTCGCCGTCGAGTTCGGCATCCTGGAAGGCGGCTTCGAACCGGGCGAGGGCCTCGACTTCGACGGGCTGGTTTCCCGGCTGGTCCGGTGCGTCGATCGGGTTCCCGCCGACGTCCCGGTCGGCCTGCACCTCTGCTACGGCGACTACGGCCACCAGCACTTCGTCCAGCCGCCGTCCCTCGCGCTGCAGGTGCAGGTGGCCAACGCGGTGGGCACCGGCGCCGGCCGCGCCGTCAGCTGGCTGTCGTTCACCGTGCCGCAGAATCGCGGCGACACCGAGTTCTTCGCCCCCCTGGCCGACCTCGAGGTCCCGCCGGCCACCGAGCTGTACCTCGCGCTCGTGCCCTACCACCCCGACGACCAGGAGCCGGGCACCACGACCGAGCAGGCCAGGGTCGTCGACGAGCTGCTGGGCGGACGGGCCTGGGGCATCTGCACCGAATGCGGTCTGGGCCGCGCCGAACGCGAGGAGGTCCCCGGGCTGATCGACCTGCACCGGAGCATCCTGGCCGGGTAGGTTCGCCGCCATGGCGCTGATCCAGACCACCGGCCTGCACCACGTCCGGCTGACCGTGACCGACCTGGCCCGCTCGCGCGCCTTCTACGAGGAAGTCCTCGGCTTCCAGGTGGCCGCGGAGTCTCCAGGCAGTCCCGAGGACCCGGAGGTCCGCCAGGACCCGGCCCAGCTCTACGGCGGGGTGGTGTTCCAGACCAACGGCATGCTCTTCGGCCTGCGCCCGGTGGCCGACTCCGAGGACCACTTCGACTCCGAGCGGGTCGGGCTGGACCACGTCAGCTTCACGGTCGCCTCCCGCGACGAGCTGGCGGCCGCGCGGGACCGGTTGGACGAGGCCGGCATCGAGCACGGAGAGGTCCAGGACCTGGCCGACTTCGGGCTGGCCATCCTCTCCTTCAGGGACCCGGACGGCGTGCACCTGGAGCTGACCGCAGCGCTCTAGCCACTCGGCCAGTCCGGCTCGCGGTCCGGCTTGTCCAGCCAGCCGACCACGTGCAGGTAGAACGGCGCGTCCCCGTTGTGCTCGGCCACCGTCATGCCGAGCGAGCGCATCACCGCGGCCGAGGCGACGTTGTCGCGATCGGTGGTCGCCACCAGCCGGGCGACGTTCAACTCGGTGAAGCCGAAGTCGATCAGCGCCCGGGCCGCCTCGGCGGCGTACCCGCGGCGCTGGTGCTCCGTGGCGACGGCCCAGAACATGCCCACCTCGGGCACCGCCAGGACGCCCCTCCCGCCGTACGCCGGTAGCAGCCCGAAGGGCATTAGTGACGGCACCAGCCCGACCAGGCCGACCAGCTCGTCGGTGTCCCGCAGCGCGACGCCGTACTCCCCGTAGCCCGGCTGATGCGCGCGGCGGCGGAACTCGTAGTCCAGCACCGTCCAGTCCAACCAACGGGCCCGTAGCTCACGCGACTGGTCGTCCATCTGCAGGTCGAGGTCCAGGATCCGGTGCACGTCGTCGAGGTCGGCGGCGGCCAGGTCCCTGACCACGAGCCTCGGCGTGCGGAGCCTCACGACGGCGGGGCGAGCCAGCCGACCGTGACCCGGTCCGGGAGGGCGAACCGCTCCAACGGCAGCAGCGTGGACGCGCTCGGCCCCCGCAGCGACTGGATCGACCCGTCGGCGTCGAAGGTGTAACGCAACAGCTCCCCGGGCGCGCCGTAGCCGGAGCCCCCGGCTATCCGCAGCGTGGTGTCGTCCACGATCTCGAGTTCCGGCATCGGCTCGGCCGGGTCGGCGACGGTCGGTGCCATGAGGAACAACCGTCCGCCGAGCAGGGCGACGTCGTTCACCGACCACAACGAGGCGAAGCGGCCGGTGAACCGCTCCGAGCCCGCCGGCGTGGGTAGCGCGCCGTCGCAGGCCCGGTCGAGCAGCTTGACCACACCGTGCAGCAGGCTCTCGGCCGGTCCGTCGATGGCGTTGGTGAACACGGACACCGCCAGCCCGGCCTCGGGGTCGAAGGCCGACGCCGTGGCGTGGCCGGGGTAACCGCCGCCGTGCCCGATCAAGGTGCGGTCGCCCACCTCCGTGACCGACAACCCGAGGCCGTACCGCTTGTCCGGCGTGTCGGTCGGCCAGCCGCCGTGCTGCATCTGCCGCTTCGACGCGTCATCGAGCAGCCGCTCGTCACCGCGGCAGTGGGCCGCGAAGTACCGGACCAGGTCGGCGGCGGTGGAATAGCACCCGGTCGCCGCAGCCAACGCCCCGGTGTCGACGTGCTCGATCGGGACCCGGTGCTCGGCGTAGGCCAGCGCGGTGTAGCCGGTCGCGTAGTCCGCCGCCCGGGCCGGGTCGTACTCCGCGCCGGTGTCGGTCAGGCCCAGGGGTTCGACGATGGACTCGCGGATCACGTCGGCGTACGTGCGTCCGGTCACGCCCTCGATCGCCAGGCCGAGCAGGCCGTAGCCGATGTTGGAGTACTTGAACCGCTCGTTGCGCTGCAGCACCAGCGCCTTCGCGTCCTCGACCAGCGCGGCCAGCCCGTCCGGTCCCGGGAACGGTCCGCCCAGCTGCCAGAAGTCGCCGTCGAAGCTGTCCCGGACGAGGCCGGAGGTGTGCTGCAGCAGTTCCCGGACGGTGACCTCGGCCAGCGCGTGGGACACGTCACCGAACAGGGCGTCGCAGCGGTCGTCCAGACGCAGCTCACCGCGCTCGACCAGCTGGAGGATCGCGGTCGCGGTGAAGGTCTTGGAGTGCGAGGCGATCCGGAACAGATGCTGCGTGGTCAACGCTTCGCCGCGCTCGACGTCGGCGTGGCCGTGCGCGGTGGACAGGGCGAGTGCGCCGTCGTACCAGGCCGCGGCCTGTACACCGGGGATTCGCAGGTACCGCTGCCGGAAGGCGAGCCAGTCTTCGGCGTACGCGAGCGCCTGGGCGACCGCCGCCGGGTCGAGGTCAGGAGCGCTCACCGCCGGCCCGCCGTCGGTGTGTCGGTCACGCGGGGTCAGTCGGGGATGTAGTCGAACGCGTCCGGGTTCGGGCCGGTCCGGCCGTCCTCGCCGCGGTCCAGCCCGCTGATCGCCTCGACGTCGTCCTCGGTGAGCTCGAAGTCGAACAGCGCGAAGTTCTCCTCGACGCGGGAGGGCGTCACCGACTTGGGGAAGATGATGTCCCCGCGCTGCAGATGCCAGCGCAGGGTGACCTGGGCGGGTGTCCGGCCCAGCCGCCCGGCGATCGCGGTGATCACCTCGTCGTCCAGTACACCGCCTTGCGCGATGGGCGACCACGCCTCGGTGGCGATGCCGTGTTCCTGCCCGTACGCGCGGACCGTCTCGTTGGTGAGGTACGGGTGGACCTCGATCTGGTTCACCGCCGGTACGACGTCGGTCTCGGCCGCCAGCCGTGCCAGGTGCTCGACCTGGAAGTTCGAGACACCGATGGAGCGCACCCCGCCCTGACGATGGAGGTCGATCAGCACCTTCCAGGTGGACACGAAGTCGCCGTCGTACCGCGTCGGCAGCGGCCAGTGGATGAGGAACAGGTCGAGTTGCTCGACGCCGATCGCGCTCAGCGTGTCGGCGAAGGCCTTGCGGGCCCGGTCCGGTTCGTGGAACCCGTTGTTGAGCTTGCTGGTGATGTACACGTCGGCCCGGCCGAGCCCGGAATCCCGGACCGCCTCGCCGACCTCCTTCTCGTTGCCGTACATCTGTGCGGTGTCGATGTGCCGGTAACCGGCGGTCAGCGCGGTGGCGACCGCGTCGCGGGTCTCGGCCGGTTCGATCTGGAACACGCCGAAGCCGAGCTGCGGAATGCGGTTGCCGTCGTTGAGGGTGATCGTGGGGACCGTCATGCGACCGACTTAACCATGCGCGGCCCCGGGCCGCTGGTGGCATTATCGGTCCGTGGTGTCCCAGGTGGACGCGGCGTACGCCGACGTTGCACTGGCCGAGCTGTACGACGCCGAGTGCCCCTGGCACCCACAGGACGACGTCTACCTGGCGCTGGATCTCGCGGCCGCATCCGTGCTCGACGTGGGCTGTGGCACGGGGACTCGGCTGGTCCGGGCGCGCGAGGTCGGCCACCGCGGGCGGCTGGTCGGGGTCGACCCCGGCGAGGGGATGCTCGCTGTCGCGCGGGCCAAGACCGACCAGGTGGAGTGGGTGTACGGCGACGCGCAGACGATGGACCTGGGCTCGCGCTTCGAACTGATCACGATGACCGGGCACGCCTTCCAGGTGCTGCTCGACGACATCTCGGTGCAGGCGGCGCTGCGCAACTTCCACCGTCACCTCGAGCCGGGCGGGCGGCTGGCCTTCGAGACCCGCAATCCCGACGCCCGGGCCTGGGAGTCGTGGATCCGTACGGAGTCGCTTGGCCGGATCGAGGGTCCGGACGGGACGGCGTACGAGGTCTGGGTCGACAACCCCGTCGTACAGGGGGATCTGGTCACGTTCGAGGCAGCGCGGCGGGCCCCGCGCACGGGCGAGCTGCTGACCAGCACGAGCACGCTGCGCTTCCTCGACGCCGCGCGGCTGCGCGACCTGGTGTGCCAGGCGGGGTTCACGATCGAGGGCTGGTTCGGTGACTGGGACCGCGGCCCGGTGACGGCCGGCAGCCCCGAGATCGTCGTGGTGGCTCGTGCGGCATGACGCCTCAAAGATTTCTGGATCGAGGGCGAGCCTGTCCAGCCCACGCCGGAGCCGGAGCCGGAGCGCGAGCGGGTCGCTGTGCTGGCCGGCTGACCCGGCGGCAGGGCCCTGCTCCTGGGCGTCCGGTCAGACCGCGGCCGGCACCGGCCGGTCCGCAGGACCAGGCCCATGAGCGCCGTTGCCACGGCCGCGCGCTCGCGCCGAAGGCCGAGTAGGGGGGACACGCCTCGTCGTACGCCTAGAGCGGTGCGGCGTCATCCTGGGACCGGGATCGGCGGAACTTGCAGGCGGGAGGCCCAGGCCGCGGTCCTCCTCACCAAGGGCGCGCCCGGGTCTCGCCCTTCGCCGTCCCCATGGTCGTGGCCAGCGACAGCGCCCCGGCGCGTCTTCGCCGAAGGCGCCAGCAGCTGACCTGCTGCTTCTCTGTCGGGACGACAGGATTTGAACCTGCGACCCCTTGACCCCCAGTCAGTACCCGGGCGTGTCGCGGAATGACGCCTTCGACCGTATTGGGCCGCTGAGCTGCACTTCGCTGATCCGGCCTGCCGTCTCGTGTCGCCTTTGACCTCCAGGTGCTGCGGGGTTCGTGAGCATTCGGTAGCAGCCTCAGCCGGGTTTCGAGTAGAGAGACGACCCCGGTGAGCGGCGCTGCGGCCGCCAGCACGCTCGTGCCGCACTCGCCGTGTCCGGCGTTCGGGAACGAATCGAGCCCCGCTCGGCGATCGTTTTGCGCCGCGACCAGCCCGGAGATCATCGTGCTGGCTCGTCCTGGTTGAGATGCGGTCCCGCCGGCTCGACACCGAACTCCATGCCGGCGTCGAGCAGGCAGTCGAACAGGTACTGCCCGGAGGACCGCTCGCAGTGCAGGAGATAGGACGACTCACCGGCCCCTCCTCCCGCGTCGTCGCGCACCACGTCGGTGGCCACCTTCGCCACCGAGGTCCGGAACGCCGCGCCGTCCGGGGTGAGGTCATCGGACAGGTCGACGGCACACACCTTGGCCAGCGTCCGGGCGGCGTCACGTCCGCTCAGACGCATCAGGGCCCGCCCGTGCGTCAGATCGACGATCGTCGCGAATTCGCCCTCGCCCTGGCCGCGCACCTTCTCCGCGATCTCCGGAGCCATCCCCACGCGGCCGACGAGCAACCACTCTCCCGGCCCGCTGCCGATGACCAGAACCCCGTCCTCGCGGCGGCTGCCGCGGAAGCGGACGCCCAAGGCATCGGCCAGCGCACCGTCGGCGTCGGCCCGGACCGACACCTTAGCCAGCGGGCTGGCGTCGGACAGGCGGAGGGCGGCCGCGCTGCGCCGGGTGCTGACCTCCCAGCCGTGGACGACGGACCGCGGGCCGGAGACGGTGATGGGGCTGCGGGCCACCGGGGGTCCGCCCTCACGGACACGGGTCTCAGGCACGCAGCCGCACCCCCTCCGGGTCGACGAAGGCCAGGTCCTCCTGGACGGTGGCCGCGATGTCGCCGCCGCCGGGGAGTCTGATGGTCACGACGGTGCCGGCTGCGGAGACGGCCGGGTCGACCTGTGCCAGACAGACTCCGTGGCCCAGGGCCGGCGACATCCGGCTGGAGGTGATCCGGCCGAGGATGTCGCCCTCCGGGGTGACGATCTGGCTGGCCTCCGGCGGGACCGCGGTGGGATCGACGGGCTGCAGGGCCACCAGGCGCGGCGCGGTGGCCAGAGCGAATCTCTCGTGCCAGGCCAGTTCCGGTTTCCCGGCGAAGTCGTCCTTGTCCAGTTTCACTATGCCGCCGAGCCCCGCGCTGTGCGCGCGGGTGAGGCCGTCGGTGTCCTGCGCCACGATCAGGTGTCCCTTCTCCAGCCGCAGGATCCGCTGCGCTTCCACGCCGAAGGCCCGGATGCCGAGGTCGTCACCCGCCTCGAGCAGTTCCTCCCAGACGTGCAGCCCGTACGACGCCGGCACGTGCAGCTCGTAGGACAGCTCGCCGGTGAAGCCGATTCGCCACAGCACGCAGTCCGCGACACCGGCGATCCGACCTTCCCGCACCTGCATGTAGCCGAACGCCTCGGTCGACAGGTCCCCGCCCTCGACCACCCGCTGCATCAGCTCGCGGGACTTCGGCCCGGCGACATTGATGCTCGCGTAGGCGGTGGTGACCGGTGTGACGTGCACCTGCCAGTCGGGGTGGGCGGTCTGCAGCCAGTTCTCCAACCACTCCCAGACCGTGGCCGCACCGGAGGAGGTCGTGGACATCAGGTAGCGGTCGTCCGCCAGCCGGCCGGTGACGCCGTCGTCCATGACGACCCCGTCCTCCGCGCACATCACCCCGTACCGCACGGAGCCAACGGCGAGCTTGGACCACTTGTTGACGTACACCAGGTTGAGCAGCTGCGGTACGTCGGGGCCGTTCAGCTCCAGCTTGCCCAAGGGAGTGACGTCGATGATGCCGACGTTCTCCCGCACGTTGCGCGCCTCCCGCGCCGCGTCGCCGTAGTGGTCGGGTCGGATCCACTGACCGGCCAACAGTGGGACCGCACCGTGCTGCTCGTGCCAGCCCTGCATCGGCGAGACCCGGGTGGGCTCGAAGACCCGCCCGGCCAGGGCGCCGAGGCTGATCGGTGCGTACGGCGGGCGCCACACCGTCGTGCCCAGGTCCTCGATCGCGCGGCCCGTCGCCTCCGAGAGAACGGCGATGGTGTTGATCGTCTCCAGCTTGCCCTGCGACGGGCCCATCGTCGCCGTGGTGAAGCGCTTGACCAGCTCGCTGGAGTCGTAGCCCTCCATGGCGGCGGCCACGACCTCCTTGCTGGAGACGTCCTCGGAGAAGTCGACGAACCCGTGGGTCGACGCCCGGAACATCGCCGGGTGCGGCGCGCAGGGCAAGGTCGGGACGGTGCCGCCGGCCCGCCCTTGCGCCCGCTCGCCGGCCAGCGTGCCCACCGCGCGCCCGTGGGCCATCAGGTCCTCCGGGCCGCCGTCACCGACGACCCCGCCGGTCGCCAGGACAGTCGACGGCAGGTCGGTGCCGCTCGGGACGAAGCGCGCGGCGGTCACATTCCAGACCGGCCGGTCGCCGGCCATGTTCAGCAGCGACGTGGGTGCGGTCCAGCCGGTGGCCGTAACGAGCAGGTCGGCCGGCAGGACGGTGCCGTCCTCGAGTTCGACGGCCTGCAACCGCCCGCGGCCCGTCGCCCGACGGATCGTCTCCCCGGCGCGGCCGTCCACCACGCCCACGACGTCCACCCCCACCCGGGTGAGGTCCGCGACGGCGGCGTCGCCGTCGCCGTTGGCGGTGAGGACCACCGCCCGCTCCCCCGGCTCGACGGCGTACAGGTTGATCAGCCGGCGCATCGCGGTGGACAGCATGACGCCGGGCAGGTCGTTGCCGTCGAACACGTATGGCCGCTCGATCAGGCCGGGGGCCGCGACGAGGACTCCGGCCCGGACCTTGACCAGCCGCTCGACCGCGCCGACGACGTGGCGCTGCAGCACGGCTACCCAGTTGTCGTCGTACCGTCCGGTCACCACCGCGTCGGTCATCACCTCGATCGACGGCCGGGCCGCCACCTGGGCGCGCAGGTCCGACAGCGTCGACAGGCTCTGCTCGCCGCTGTAGCGCAGATGCCCGCCGAGCTCGTACTCCTCTTCCACCAGCAAGACGCTCGCACCGGTGTCGGCGGCGGCCAGGGCGGCCGACATCCCGGCCGGCCCGGCCCCGGCGACCACGACGTCAACGTGCACGTAGCGCTTGTCGTAGTAGCCGTGCACGTTCTGCTCGGACGTCACGCCACCGGAGGCGAAGCGGGAGAGGACCTGCTGGTACGCCGGCCACAGCCGCTGCGGCTTGATGAAGGTCTTGTAGTAGAACCCCGCGGTCAGGAACCGCCCGACGAGCCGGTTGGCGGACTTCACGTCGAACCGCAGGGAGGGCCACACGTTCTGGGGCCGCACGTCCATGCCTGCCTCAAGGCGACGGTGAGCGCCCCGCACATTGGGCTCGTCGCCGACCTGCACGGTGCAGCCCGGGTCAACGAAGCTCCCGGTCAGCACGCCGCGCGGCCGGGAGTACTTGAAGCTGCGGGAGAAGACGTCCACGCCGTTGGCCAGCAACGCCGACACGATGGTGTCCCCCTCGAGACCCACGTAGCGGCGGCCGTCCCACCGGAAGGCCAACGGGCGGCTGCGGTCGATCAGCTCACCGGCCTGCGCCGGCAGCCGCCGTGAGACCGGCGTGGTAGCCATCAGGCCTGCCCTCCGGCATCGGGGCTGCCGGAGTCGGCGCGTGTGGACAGCACCTCGGCCGGCTCGCGGCCGCCGCGGCCGTCGCGGCCGGCCGGCCGAGCGGCCCGGATCTCGTTGGTGACGGTGTGGCGTTCCACCGTGATGTACCGGCGGCAACCCACCGTGTGGAACCACGTCTCGGTGGTCCAGCCGGCCGGGTTGGACCGCTCGTACAGGTAGGCCCGCCACTGCTCCGGGGTCACCGTCGACGGGTCCGGCCGAGTGGCCGACTCGCCGACGTGCCGGAACTCCGCGGAGTTCCGGGCACTGCAGTGGGGGCAGGGGATGCGGATCACCGGGCGGCTCTCCTCGGTCGGGGCGGATGGGCAACGGGCTCTGCGGTGGGCGGGAGGACCATCAGTGACCGACAGCCGCCGCGCCCTTCTCACCCACGAGCCGTCCCTCGGCGAAGCGGGCGAGGTCGAAGGCGCTGATGATCTCCGGTGTCTTCCCGGTCGCGACGAGCTCGGCCATCGCTTCGCCGGCCACCGGTCCGGCCTTGTACCCGTAGGTACCCCAGCCGACGTCCACGAGGAAGCCGTCGACCGGTGTCACGCCCATGATCGGGGAGTAGTCAGGCGTCATGTCGCACAGTCCCGCCCACTGACGCAACACCCGCAGCTTGGCGATTGAGGGCATCAACTCGAGCACGTGCCCGGCCAGCTCCTCGGTGAACTCCAACGATCCCCGCATGGAGTACGACGGGTAGGGGTCGACGCTGGCCCCGAAGACCAGCTCGCCGCGGTCGGTCTGGCTGACGTACACGTGCAGGCTGCCCGACACGACGACGGCCTTGAGGAACACCTTGACCGGCTCGGTGACGGCCGCCTGCAGCGGGTGGGTGATGAGGGGCAGCCGTACGCCGGCGAGGTCGCACACCGTGCTCGCCCAGCCGGCGGTGCAGTTCACGACGACGGGGGCGGAGATGTCGCCGCGGTTGGTCGACACCCCGGTCACCCGGTCGGACTCGATGTGAACGGCGGTGACCTCGGTGTACTGGTGGATGTGCACGCCCAGGTGCTCGGCGGCTCGTGCGTAGCCCCAGTTGACGGCGTCGTGCCGGATCGTCCCGCCCGGTGGGTGGTACAGGGCGCCGAGCACCGGGTAACGCGCCTCGGGCGAGACGTCGAGGTAGGGAACCAGGCGCGAGATGTGCTCCGGGCCGATCACCTCGGAGTCGATGCCCTGCAGCTTGTTGACTTCGGCCCGCCAGCGCATCGTCCGCAGTGACGAGTCGTTGTGCGCCAGCGTCAGGTGCCCGCGCTGGGAGAACATGACGTTGAAGTTCAGGTCGACGGCCAGGTTCTCGTAGAGCTTGACCGACCGGTCGTAGAAGCGCACACCTTCCGGCGTGAGGTAGTTGGACCGCACGATGGCGGTGTTGCGACCCGAGCCGCCAGCGCCGATGTAGGCCTTGTCCAGCACGGCCACGTTGGTCATGCCGTGGTTGGCGGCCAGGTAGTAGGCGGTCGCCAGGCCGTGCACACCGGCCCCGATGACGACGGCGTCATAGCTCGTTTTCAGGTCGTGCTGGGTGAAGCTGCGCGGCCAGTCCTGGTGCAGAGCACCGCGCCGCACCAGGTCGAAGGCGGAGTAGCGGGCCGGCCCGCGGCGCATCGAGCGCAGGGCACGGGCGCGACGGCCCACCGTGGAGAGCAAGGATTCGTTCACCGGGCAAGCCCCCTGGGCGATGTGCGCTTCACGGCTGCGGACCGCCGAAGGCCTTGATGGAGAGGAACTGGGTGGGCAGCGACACGAGACGGCGAGGGCCGTGCGACACCTCGCCGTCGAATTGCAGGGTGTCGCCAGCTTGCATGGTGTACTCCGACCCGCCCACGCCGTACACCATGTCACCGGACAGGACGTAGATCAGCTCGGTGCCCGCGTGCTGGTAGAGCGGAAACACCTCCGTCCGCTCGTGCAGCGTCACGAGCACCGGCTCCATCCGCTTGTTCGGGCCCCGCATGCTCCCGAGCAACTGGTAGCGGTGCGACTTCAGGCGGCCGGAGCTGATGTCCAAGCCCTGCCCGGCCTTGACGAACAGTACGTCGCGCTCCTCGTCGAGCCCACGGAAGAAGGCCGTCACCGGCACCTGGAGCGCACCCGACAGCCGCACGAGTGTCGCCAGGCTCGGGGAGACCTGCCCGTTCTCGAGCTTGCTCAGCATGCCCTTGGACAGGCCGCTGGCGATGGCGAGTTGGCTGCCGGACATGCCGAGCTGGGTGCGGTACTCGCGGATCCGCTCCGCGATGTGCAGGCCCAGCGCGTGCTCGACCCCGACCTCGGAGTCGGCGGTGGCGGGCTCCGTGGGTGCGAGCTCCGGATCAGCGGCCCGACGACGAGGCACTGCTAGCCGGGGATCCAGGACGTACCGGCCAGCGGGAGCCGGGCCATGGCTGCGGCCTCGATCGTCAGGGCCACCAGGTCCTCCGGCTCGAGGTTGTGCACGCTGGACTTCCCGCAGGCCCGCGTGAGGGTCGTGAGCTCCATCGTCATCGCCTTGAGGTAGTTGGTTACCCAACGCGCGCCGACCGCAGGGTCCAACCGGGCCTCGAGCCGCGGATCCTGAGTCGTGACGCCGGTCGGGCAGCGTCCGGTCTGGCAGTGGTGACAGTAGCCGGGAGCGGTCCCGAGCGCCGCGAAGTCCTCGGTCGCGTCGTACTCCCGGCCGTCCTCGACGTACGTCGGGCTGTTGCACCCGAGCGCCACCAGCGCGCCCACCCCGATCGCGACCGCGTTTGCGCCCAGCGCCAGCGCCTTCGCCACGTCCGCTCCCGTCCGGATGCCGCCAGAGACGATGAGCTGCACCTCCTCGGTCTTGCCGATCTCCCGCAGCGCGTCCGCAGCCAGTCGCACGGCAGCCAATGTCGGGATGCCGGCGTGCTCGATGAAGGCCTCCTGCGTGGCGCCGGTACCCCCCTGCATCCCGTCCACGACGACGACGTCCGCGCCCGCCGCGACGGCGAGCTTGACGTCGTTCACCACCCGAGTAGCCCCGAGCTTGACGTAGATGGGCTTCTCCCAGCCGGTGGCCTCCCGCAGCTCAGCGATCTTGATGGTGAGATCGTCCGGACCGGTCCAGTCGGGGTGCCGGCTGGCCGACCGCTGGTCGATCCCGGCCGGCAGGGTTCGCATCCCGGCCACCCGCTCGCTGACCTTCTCACCGAGCAGCATGCCGCCGCCGCCGGGCTTGGCGCCCTGTCCGATGACGACCTCGATGGCGTCGGCCTGGTGCAGGTCGGCCGGGTTGAAGCCGTACCGCGACGGCAGGCACTGGTAGACCAGCCGCTTGGAGGCCCGCCGCTCTTCCGTCGTCATGCCGCCGTCGCCGGTGGTCGTCGAGGTGCCCACCGCGGTCGCAGCGCGTCCCAGCGACTCCTTGGCGTGCGCCGACAGCGATCCGAAGCTCATCCCTGCGATGGTGATGGGGATGTCGAGCACGAGGGGCTTGCCGGCGTAGCGGGACCCGAGCACCGTCGTGGTGTCGCACGCCTCCCGGTACCCCTCCAGGGGGTAGCGGGACACCGACGCCGTCAGGAACGACAGGTCGTCGAAGCTCGGGACTCGGCGCTTGGCCCCCCAGCCGCGGATCTCGTAGCGCCCCGAATCGGCCATGGTCTGGATCTGGCCCACCATCTCCGGCGGGAAGGTGGCGCTGGGCCGGCGGCTCTGTGCCGCCTGCGAGCGACCGGGCACTGGTCTTGGCAGCTCGACGGCGCGGTCGGTGCTCATGGCTAGTACCTCTGGTTCTTCAGCGCGTCGAAGTTGTACAGCTGCTTGGCCGAGGCCACCCGGGTGACGTTCTCCGGGGCGACGTGGTCGAAGCCCGCCTCACGACCGGCGACGTCGAGAATGCCGCGCACCCGTCGTACGTCGGCCTCGGTCAGGTCCTCGACCCGGCTGTCGGAGCCGAGCGAGCGGACCTTGCCGCCGACGTAGATGACGGTCTCGTAGAGGCTGTCGCCCAGGGCGTGCCCGGCATCGCCGCCGACCAGGATCGTTCCGGCCTGTGCCATGAATCCGCTCATGTGGCCGACGTCGCCGGCCACGGCCAGGGTGCCGCCCTTGAGGGAGATGCCGGCCCGGGACGAGGCGTCGCCGTGGACGATCACGGTGCCGCCGTGCGCGGTCGCCGCGGCGGACTCTGAGGCGTTGCCGCGCACGCGGACCACGCCGCGCATGAGGTTCTCGGCCAGTCCCCAGCCGACGGAACCCTCGACCGTGACGTCCGGGCCGTCGGACAGCCCGGCCGTGTAGTAGCCGGCGTTTCCCTCGATGGTGATGACGAGCCGGTGGCGCAGTCCGACGGCGAGGTTGTGGGTGCCGCGCGCCTCGGTGATGCGTACGGCGCTGCCCGCGGGCAGTTCACGCAACCGGGTATTGATCTGCCGGGTCGTCAGCTCGCGACAGCTGAGGACCACCTCGGTCAACGACGGCTCCAGCGCCTGGGTCACGTCTTCACCCACGAGTGCACTTCCTCCGGCTGCGGTTCGAACACGCGGGCCTCGTCTATCCCGGGCAGGGTGGCCAGGGCGTGGTACTCGCTCGCGACGGCCACGTAGGCGTCGGTCTCAGCGACCACCAGCGGCTTGCAGGCAAAGGCGTCCCGCACGACCGCGAACTCGTCGCGGGAGGTGACCAGCAGGGTGAAGAAGCCATCGAACTCTTTGAGCACCATCCGCATCGCGTCGTCCAGGGTGTCGCCCTGCTCGAGCCGGTCGCTGATGAAGCGCGCGGCGACCTCGGAGTCGTTGTCGGTCTCGAAGACAGCACCCCGGTCCACCAGCCGCCGCCGGATCGAAGCGTGGTTGGAGAACGAGCCGTTATGCACCAGCGCGAGGTCCGGCGCGGGCGAGAACGGGTGCGAGTGCCGGGTAGTGACGGCGGACTCGGTGGCCATCCTGGTGTGGCCCACCCCCTGGTAGCCGCCCAGCCGTTCGACGCCGTAGCGGTCACACACCTGCCGAGCGGTGCCGATGTCCTTGTACATGGTCATGGCCTCACCGACGCCGACCACGGTGACCTGCGGCGCGATCTCGCCCAGCCGCGCCCGGACCTGGTCAGCGGGGGCCTTGACGGTCAGGAGGCAGGCATCGGCCTTGGCCGTGACGTGCGCCGGCTGCCCGATGTCCTGACCCAGGCGGGCGGCCACCGCGGACCAGTCGCAGTCACTGTCTTTGGCGCGCAGCGACCAACGCAGCGATCCGTCCGGGACAGTCCGGTCGTACAGGGCCAGGCCGGCGGAGTCAGGGCCGCGCCCGGTCAGGTCCTCGATCATCGGAACCAGGAACTCACCCAGCCGAGGCTCGAGGGCGGGGTCCTTCAGGTGTATCCCCACGATTCCGCACATGTCCGGCTCCTAGGAGGACCTCGCTGCTGTCAACTGAGACTACACGAAGTTTCTTGTCAGGCAACCAGGAGACGCCGGTCAGCCCGCCGGACGAGCACTGATCGTGACGTCGGACCGCAGCCTCCGGCGCAGACCGGACACGGCATCGCCCTCGATGAAACGGCGCAGCCGAGCCTGCGCCGGTACCGCCAGGACCACGTGCTCGACCTGCAGCCGGCGCGCGGCGCGGGCAATGGTCTTGGCCGGGTTGCGGGTGATGACGACCTGGCCGTCCACCTGCCGGCCTCCGCGCTCGAGGGCACGCACGGCGGTCGACACGATGTCCAGTTGCTGCTCGCGTTCCTTCCGGGTCGGCATCAGTCCGGGGTTGGGCAGCCCGAACGCCGTCCCGTGCAGCCGGGCGACGGACAGCACCGTGACCGGTGAACGGCCGGCCAGCGCCGCGCACTGCCGGACCTCCTCGGCGGTGAACGGGATGCCGGTCGAGGCCAGCAGCACCTTGCTCGGCCCGGCGGGTACCGGGTCGCGAGCTCGCCGCAGACCGGCCAGGGGCACTGGCGGTCAGCCGTTGCGGCCGGTCGGTGCGGCGCTGTGCACGGACCGACGGTCAGCCGCCTGCCGCCACAGGTACAGCGGCAGGTACGCCGCGATCACCACGAGGCCGGCGAAGAACAAGAAGGGCCCCTCGGTGGGATCCACCACCAGCGCGGGTGAGCGCCACCCGCCGTACGCCCAGGTGAACATGAAGAAGACGAAGACGGCCAGGGCGAGCCAGCGCAGCGAGCCGTGCATCCGGACGGGTCGGTGCAGCTCGGGGTGGTACTGCCGGTGCAGGAAGTAGCCCAGCAGCGCGAGGGAACAGGCCAGCAGGTAGCCCATGTTCGAGAAGATGTAGATCCGCAGGGGCGAGCCGAACAGCACGATCAGCGCCGAGCACACGACGTTGAAGGTCATCGCGTGATCCGGGACGCCGTAACGGTTGGTGTGCATGAACCACCGAGGTATCAGGCCGTCTTCTGCCACCTGGAACAGCGAGCGGCCCACCCCCATGATGGCGTTCAGCACCGACAGTAGCAGCGCCACGATCAGCGGGATGCCGATCAGCCACTGGAGCAGGCCGCCGGATTCGGTGTCGAACACGCGGCTGCTGAAGTCGGTGAACACGGTCAACGGGTCGAAGCTCTCGGCGGCGCCCAGCACCAGGACGAAGACCAGCGGGATCGACACGTAGATGAAGAACCCGAACAGGCCTTCGGCGGTCATGGCGATCTTCGCGTCGCGGGCCGGATCCTTGCACTCCCCGATGTAGCAGGCGGCTGCCTCCATCGCGAGTACGGACCAGGTCATGACGAAGATCCAGCTCATGAAGAACGCGAAGCCCCCGACGGCACCCGGTGGCAGGTTGAAACCGGCCAGGTTGGAGAAGTCGATCGAACTCGGGTTCAGCAGCGGCAGGAATACCAGCGCGGTGAGCGGCACCATCGAGACCACGCCGAGCAGGGTCGCGAACCGGGCGCCGAGCCGGATCCCGAGCAGCGCGGGGATGAGCATGCCGATGAGGCCGATCAGCGAGATGACGAGCACGGTGACCGAAATTGGCGAGCCCAGCGTGCCGAAGGGCAGGAAGCTACGCCCGCTGGGCAGGCCGAACAGGCTCACGATGTATGCCGACGCGAGGATCATGTTGATGGGGGCCACCGGGAACCACCCCAGCCAGTAGGCCCAGCCGGACAGCCCTCCGACGTGCTTGGCCGTGGTGTTCCCCAACGGCTTGAACGTCTCGAACGCGTACGACGGGAGGCCGCCGGTCCGGTCGGGCATCATCGCGGCCAGCTCCGCCAGGCAGAAGCAGAGCAGGACGCCGGCCGCCGTCACCGCCACGAACAGCGGGATGGACGCCGCCCCCAGGCTCTGCACCGCGAACGGCGCGATGCCCGTGACCAGGATGGTGCCCGCCAGGCCGATGACGAAAGCGCCCCACCAGTTGGTGCCGCGCTGCAGCGACCCGTCGTCGCGTTCGGTGTGGGTGGTGACGGAGCGCTCGGGCGTCGTGCTCATCGGGCCCCCTGGTGGCGGTCGAGGGGTGTGCGGACCGATCGGAACAGAACAGCGATACGGCTGACTTAGTCGACTGAGACTACTCAGGGTTTCTTGACAGGCAACCCCTCGATGCGAGTCCATGTGCAGCGACCCGCTGTTCCAGGACCAGATCACACGCCGACCTCCGGGCCGGAGGAGGAGGAGCCATGACCTCTCGCGATGAGCTCAAGCGGCAGGCAGAAGACGACGGGATCGAGTTCTTCTTCGCGATGTTCGTTGACATGCACGGCAAGCCCTGCGCGAAGTTGGTGCCGGCGGCATCGTTCGATCTGCTGATGGACGGCGGAGCAGGGTTCGCCGGCTTCGCGGCCGGACCGATGGGCCAGTCACCCGCCGACCCGGACATGATCGCCGTGCCGGACCCGTCGTCGTACCTCCGAGTCCCGTGGCAGCCCGAGCTGGCCGTCCTGCAGTGCGACATCCACGTGGACGGCGAGCCCTGGCCGTTCACGCCGAGGATCATCCTGCAGAACCAATTGGCCCGACTCGAGGAGCGCGGGCTCACCTACATGGTCGGCGTCGAGGCCGAGTACTTCCTGGTGGCCCGCCAGCCCGAGGGCGGTGTTCGGATCGCGGACCCCATCGACACTGCCAGCTCCCCCTGTTACGACGTCAAGGCGCTCACCCGGATGTACCCGCACCTGGCGCGCGTCTCCCGGTACTGCAACGAGCTGGGGTGGACGAACTACGCCAACGATCACGAGGACGCCAACGGTCAGTTCGAACAGAACTTCAAGTACGCCGACGCTCTGACCTCCGCCGACCGGCTGATCTTCTTCCGGTACATGGTGCACACGCTCGCCCACCAGGCCGGCATGGCGGCGACGTTCATGCCGAAGGTGTTCAGCGACCGCACCGGCAACGGCCTGCACATGCACTCCAGCCTGTGGCGGGGCGAGGAAGAACTCTTCGCCGACGAGTCCGACCAGCGGGGGCTCGGGATGTCCGCGATGGGCTACTCCTTCGTCGCGGGTCTGATCGAGCACGCCCGCGCGTCGATGGCGGTCACCTGCCCCACCGTCAACAGCTATAAGCGGATGGGAGTGGGCGCCCCCGCCTCCGGCGCCACCTGGGCGCCGGCGTACGGCACGTACGGTGGCAACAACCGCACCCAGATGCTGCGCATCCCCGAGGCCGGGCGGGTGGAGCACCGCGGCTGCGACGGCTCGGCCAACCCCTACCTGGCGTTGACGGTGATGCTCGCCGCCGGCCTGGACGGCGTCGACCGCAACCTCGATCCCGGAGAGCCGAACATCGACAACCTGTACACGCTGTCCAAGGAGGAGGTGGCCGAGCGGCAGATCATTACCATGCCGCCGACCCTGTTGCATGCCACCGAGGGCCTGGTCGACGACGTCGTACTGCGAAAGGCGCTGGGGACCTCCGACCGCGGCGACTACATCGATTACTACGCGGAAATCAAGCAGCGCGAGTTCATGGACTACCACTCCGTGGTGAGTCCCTGGGAGATCGACCGGTACCTGACCCTGTTCTGATCCGCCGAGTCGTGATTGCGGAAGACCCGGTCAGCGTCTCCACCTACGCTCGACGCGTAACCCTGCTGCGTTCCGTGTCCTGGCCGTCCTGGCCGTCCTGGCGGAGATCGGCGGGGCATGGCTGGTGTGGCAAGGGCTTCGTGCACCAATTCAGCCTGAATCTGCGCAGCGACCTACACGGCACCGGAGTGCGCGTCACCTGCATCGAGCCCGGCATGAGTGGCGGAACCGAATTCTCCACCGTGCGATTCCAAGGAGACGACATCAAAGCCCGAGCCGTCTACGCCGACATGCAACCACTCACCGCCGACGACATCGCCGAATCAGTGCACTGGGCAACAATGCAACCCGCACACGACAACATCAACACGATCGAGCTCAAGCCCGTTGCCCAGAGCTTTGCTGCGTTTCAGGTAGACCGCACTCCGAGCTGACCTGGCACGCCTCAGCAATCGCGTCGGCAAGAAACCTGCCTCCCACGCGCCCCGTGTCCGCGGTGATCGCCGAGCCGAGCCAGACGGGAGGACAGAATGCATCTGCCCCACCGCGCGCAAACGATCCGTCCCACGAGCGACGGACACCGTCGGCATCCATCTGACCGCACACCCACCATCCCTCCGCCAAGCCGGACCCGGCGCGGTCGTTGAGGTCGACGGCTTCACAATCTCACTTGAGGTGGACGCGAACCTGGTCATCGCCGTAGATGTCGAGGACGTCGCCGCACCTAGTGTCGCGTTCCTGAAGTAGTTTTACGTTTGGCTTTGGTCAGGATGGTGTCGGCGTCCTTGGTCCAGACGAAGGGTGCGCAGCGGTCGTTCCAGCCGTCGATGAACGCGCGGATCGCGTCGATCAGGTTGGCGACGCTGGTGAAAGTGCCGCGGCGGATCGCTTGCTTGGTGATGATCCCGAAGAAGATCTCGACCATGTTCAGCCACGACCCCGACGTCGGGGTGAAGTGCAGGGTGATCCGGGGGTTGCGGGCCAGCCACGCCTTGACCGCCGGGTGTTTGTGGGTGGCGTAGTTGTCGCAGACCACGTGCAGTTTCACCCGCGGGTAGGCCTTGGCGACCTGCTTGAGGAACCGCAGGAACTCCTGGTGGCGGTGCCGGGGGTAGCAGGCGTCGACGACTTTGCCGGTGGCGATCTCCAGCGCGGCGAACAGCGTGGTGGTGCCGTGCCGGACGTAGTCGTGGGTCTGCCGCTCGGGCACCCCTGGG